>Ga0315909_10002156_pt1 | contig 25629 bp, 37 predicted proteins | sample LakEriMetagenome_11_FD_203527 | JGI IMG/M metagenome (GOLD analysis project Ga0315909, IMG submission 203527) | Freshwater fungal communities from buoy surface, Lake Erie, Ohio, United States - Buoy 2 MA125 | ecosystem: Environmental > Aquatic > Freshwater > Lake | place: USA: Lake Erie, Ohio...
TTAAAGGTTAATCTAACTGCTATAGTAAAAGTGTATCTAAGCTCATTGCTTACTCTGTGAGCATGAACAGGTAATTCATAACCTAATTGCTGGTGTCCAACTAGAACAGCGGCATTATCGCAATCCTTTATATAGTTGTTCGCTATTGCTTCACAGTCATAAGTTAATTGTGTTAATTTTCTATATAACCACGGAGCAGTATACATAGATGTTAAAACAGCTTGTTCAAAGGAATAAGCAAGTAATAAAGGAAAGCTCTTTTTAGCTACATTACTTATTGGGCGTCTAACAATATCAGAAGTACGCTCTTTAATAAATCTAGCAGCTTTTCCTGGTTTAGCATCAACGAATACATTTTCTCCTTTATATTCTTTCAATGAACCTAAAGGTAAAATATTTTTTACAAAATGATCTTTATGGTATGAAACAAGTGTCCAATCTATTAAATCATTTTTATCAGGGTAATCTGTGTAAGGAAACGGACTTACATAGTTGTGATCTTTACTAGTTAATCTTTGGTAATCAATATTTTCTTTTATATGAAATTCTTTAAATTTGTTCGTAATTTCTGTATATCGTTTTCTATTTTCATTAGCCCACTGATTATATGATTCTTCACTCCACCATATCACTCTCCATTCTGAAGTTAAAAAGTCATCAGATACGTGTTGTTCTATAGAAACTATGTAAGGAGAGTTTAAAAGTAAAGAATATAATTCAAGAAGTTCTTTTGGATATATTACTGTTGGGTTCGGTTCTTTAAAATTGTTTACATTATAAACTATATAATATTTGTCTATCATAATTTTTTTGGATATATAATAATATGCATTTATCTTATAGACCTTTATCAATAAACGATTGTGATCTACTTATAGACCTTTTAAAGAATCGACCATATTTGTTCAATGGTCACCATGATCCATCATGGCACAACAATATGCTAAATTTAGTTCCAAAATGGTTAAGCGATCCATTATGGTACTTTCCGGCTATTTGGAATAACGACGTCTTGATAGGAGCTATGTTAGCAAAAGAAAGTTCAGGAAATCCAAGCTGGAGTTTTGGCCACTGGGTATCAAAAGGCAACTTAATAACTACGCTTGCTTCGGAACAAGGTGTTCAAATATTACGTCTTGCCGACAAAGAAATATTCGATGAGATGGAGATTAAAAGAAAACTTAATAGGATATATGTTTCTTACAGATTTTATGATAATCAAAATCCAAATGTTAAAAACATAGGTATGAGTGATAGACTTTTCACCTGGATGACTAGAAATAATTATAGAGTGGCTAGGTATAAATTTTTTACAGACTGCATTGTAGATGCTGGTGAATCTCCTAAGTATGCTTATCAAAAAGAACTGTTAGGTAATACAGTATGGCCGTTTAAAACTGCTGTAAGAATTGGATTTTTAGTCGAATAGATCTGAGAAAGGTTTCCAAACTTCTCCTTCGTTCGATGTCATAACTAGATTGATATCGTGTCTTAGTGCTTCTACTTCAAATCTACTCCAAAACATTTTTCTCATAGGATGTTTTTGTGCTTCGTCGAATTTTTCTTTACTTTCCCATTCTGTTTGAATTTCCCAAGATTCGTCATCAAACTGTGTATCAACTGCTCGTATAAATCCAGGCATTTTAACACTATAATTTTTCATTAATTGTTCAAAAGGTAATCCTTGTGTGGTCACTATTCTAAATCTTTTCATTTTAGGTTCGGACATGCATTTAAGTTGATAATATCTTATGTACATAATAACTTTCAAAAAAATATTTAACCTTATTTTTCTAACTATAAATATTTTTAAGGAGAGTACTATGTACGCTAGAATAGCAAAGATTACTACAGAAAATTCAGATGATTGGGAATTAATTCCTAATTTTGTTCATGAACTTCGAACTAACAGTATGTATAGATTTATAATCGAAGATTTGATGGCTAGACCAGGATTTATAAAAAAAGAACATACTCTATGCGAAGACAATACAGGGCAAACATTTTTTAGTACTATAAATTTTGACACTAAAGAAAATTTTGATTCTTACATTAATGAAGAAGCAAATCAAAGTATATGGATATATTTAGAACTTACCGCACAACAAAAAGGTCTTATTATAACTATAGAAGACAAAGAAGTTTAATCGTCTAATAATAATCCAGCGTCTGGAGTGGTCGATATCGTTAAGGTTACTCTAGGAACTCTGGTCTCATCCATTACAATATCATGTCCTTCTGATATTCTTACAATAGCAGGAAAATCAAAAGGCATTCTATCTACTTCGTAATAATCTGTATTAGATGTTAGATAAAAAGGAGCTCCAGTAGGTAACACTAACCGCCGTGCTTTTACATTAGCATAAAATGTTGTAAAACTACCTTCAAAATTTAAAATAGGAATATTTACTCTACCTATACTATCTGTATAGTCTTTATGAGGAGCAGAGTCTTTATTCCTATATGTTACATAGATACTGGCATCGTCTGGAAATAAATCTAATTTTCGAAAAGATTCTGCTATTTCGGGAATACGATCTAAGAATCCAAACTTTTTTAAATTAATAAAAGGACCTCTAAACTTAGTCTTTTCAAGGAGACTAGTTTCTTTATAAAGAAAATCTAAAGTTTTCGTTCTTATTGTTTCTAAATTTTTTAAATCAATTCTTTTCCAAAAATATCCCATATTTTCCTATGCTTTTTTCTAATAAATTATCTAACTTTTTATCGTCCCATATAGCGTTTACTACTATTTGATAACTAAGTTTATTATAGAAATCCATTCCATATATGTGTGTACCATTACTCCAACAAAAACTATTCGTGGTGTCTGGAAGGTCGATATAGTTAGTCTGACCAGTTTCAATATGACTTACATAATATGTAGGTTTATCATTTTCATCATAAAGAGCTATTCTAAATTCAGTAGGACATTGCCATGCCCAAGTTTGTTCTCTGTGAGGAAGTACATCATTTTTAGGTTCTAGAATCATTATATTATTAAGAACTCGAATAGGAAAATGATCCATTATTTGAACTATAATATTTGAAAAAAACTTGTCTTTATATAATTTTTTTGTAAATGTTCCCTGAGCAGTTCTTCCTTGCCTGAAACCATTTTCATTAGAATATTGAGGAGTTTTAAGAGTTCCATTTACGTATAAATCGTGTATGTTAAAGTCAAGAGTAGCATTACAAGTGATATGAAGTCCATAAAATTCTACACGATTCCAACTGCTGTTTTCTCCTAGTGGGTGTTCTTCTGACGACCATGGTTCATCTTCACTGGGCAGTAATCTTTTAATTTCTATTTTTTCTCTATTCCATATTTCTTTAAATTTATCAATGTCATCTATTTTAAATTTAGGAATGTCTAGAGCAGACCAAGACAGATCTTTATATTTTTTTCCTAATGTTTCAAATCTCTCTTTATATTTTTCAGAAATAGGATCAGAAGGATGCCAGGAAGCACCAGTCCACTGATCACTAGATTGAAAACTTGGTCCTAATTTAGTCTTGCTAGGATTCATAAATTTATGATCATATTGATTAATCTTCGAAACTTCCCTAGCTTTTAATATCAATTGACTTTTATTTTCTATCATAAATCTAATTTGTAATTTAGTACGTTCTTGTACTTGTTGATACTTCTTGAAAAAAGCTCATCTGCTTTTTTGGTATGCGGAATGCCTGTGATACATAAAATCCACTTTTTACATCCGTTAAAATCTGAACCGTGTATTTGAGATCCATTACTCCAACAAAAACTATTAGTGTCATCTGGACAATCTATATAATTCACGTCTCTATGTTCTGTGTCTACTACATAAAGAGTTGGTCCAGGATTCTCATCATGAAGCATCACTCTAAATTCAGTCGGACAATTAAAGTACATACCTCTATCTCTGTGAGGTTTAATTTCTCGTGTACTTTGCCATATAAAAGTCGATAGCATGGTATGAATTGGAAAAAATTCTCGAACTTGTTCTAAAATTCTTTTCAATTGTTTATTATTTCCGGTATACAGTTTTCCGATAAACGAGTCTTGACTAATAGGGGATAGCTGTTTATTCTCATATAAATGTAGTCCTCTAAAAGAAGGAACATGATAACTACTACTTTTCCTCAAAGGATGTTGATCTTTGAGCCATGGTTCAGCAGCGTCTGGACGCACTCGTAGTACGTCTATGCTTTCTTCTTCCCAAATACTTTTAAATTCATCTATGTCTTCAAATTCAATTTTAGGAATATCCAATGGCAACCATCTTATGGGTCTGTACTTATCTCCCAACAGTTTCATTTTATCTATATACTCTTCAGATAAACTCCAATCAGTGTAATGATCTTTTTTAGAATTCTGTTCCTTTATAACAGTATCTATCACTCTGTCTATTAATATACGATCCACTTTATTTCCTAAAACAATATTTATTGAGTCTATTACCTAGCTATAAATATTTCAATGTCAACAGAGTTACTATTATTAACCAATGTGTCTAGCCCAATTTGGCAACGATCTATTGGCGCCTATCAGGTGGCTAGTCATGTGAGAAAGTTTGGAATACAAAGTCAAGTTATTGATTTTATTGATTTGTTTAAAATTGATGAACTAGAAGAAATTATAACATCTTTAATCAGTAACGAAACACTATCTATTGGAATAAGCACTACTTTCTTTAGTAATCGAGAAACTAAAGGAAAATTTATCAGCAGTAAAAGAAATTCAAATTTAATAATTTCCGAAAATTTAAGACAATTATTGTTAAAAATTAAAAAGAAATTTCCTAAGATAAAAATTATGGGCGGGGGAGCAAACAGTTATCTATTAGAAAATGATGATTTATTCGATGTTGTGTTCCATGGTTACAGCGAACAAAGTGTAGTAGAATGGTTATTAGAGTTAAAAGACAAAGTTCCAAAAAGAATTTATCTACAGAAAAATAAACAAATCATAATCGATGGAAAACTTGGAAAATTTGATATTAACAAATTGGATCATCGTTGGGATAAAAAAGACTTTGTACTCGAAGGCGAAACTCTGCCAATAGAAATAAGTCGAGGATGTATATTTAAATGTAATTTTTGTTCATATCCCCTTAATGGAAAAAAGAAATTCGATTATCTTAGAGATCCTGAACTGATCAAAGATGAACTAATCTATAACTACGAAAATTTCGGAACTACTAATTATTTTTTTACAGATGATACGTTTAATGATTCTACACTAAAATTAGAGCTATTACATAAAGCAATTACTAGTCTTCCTTTTAAAATTAAATTTGTTACCTATTTAAGACTAGATTTATTAAATGCTCACAAGGAGCAGATACCTCTGCTGAAAGAAATGGGGCTAGGATCTTCGTTCTTCGGAATAGAAACTTTAAATCACGAAAGCGGAAAATGTATTGGTAAAGGCATGAATCCTGAAACTGCCAAATCTTTTTTACTGGATTTATATTATAATCATTGGAACGAAGAAATACCATTTACTTGTAGTTTTATAATTGGACTACCAGGAGAAAATTTAGAATCAATAAATCAAACTTATTCGTGGTTAACTAATACGCCGTTTAATGGACTATGGTATCCTTTATATATTAAAACAAACGGACACTATAAAAGTGATTTTGATTTAAACTATTCGAACTATGGTTATAAATTAGATTCAAATAACGAATGGTACACAGACATTATGAATTATAAAGACGCTCTTTCTTTAGCTGAAGAATTTAATAGTGTTGGATTATATAATGAGAATACACCAAGTAGTTGGTTTTTATTTGGATTGTTAAGTTATGGATTTAACATCGACGAAATAAAGAATGTTAAAACAAAAGATTTTCATTGGCCTAGTATCTTATTAAAAAGATATAAGTTATTCAGACAGTATAAAGATCTTGTAATTAAAGAGATTCAAAGATAGAAATATTAGTTCTGCCGCCGAAACCAAAACTAGCTTTCATAAAAATTTTACTGTTTAGATTAGTTTGTCTTGTAATAATTCTAGGATCATCTGATAAAGGTTCTGTCAAATTATAATTACCTTGAACAAATCCATTTTTAACAGCTTCTAATCCATAAGCACTTTCGATTAAACCACAGGCACTCATAGTATGGCCTATGTATCCTTTGAATGCCACAATGGGTATATCTACATCAGTAAATGCTTTTTGGAAAACATCTATTTCTATATCGTCACCAATTAGTGTACTAGTAGCATGAGCATTAAAAAATGAAATATCATTCCTAGTAAGTTGCGATTGAGCTAATGCTTGATTAATAATTTTAAGTTGATTCTCACAAGTCTTATCATGAGCTGTTATGCTGGTTACTTTAGCACCGCTAGAGATGGCTCTTATTCTAGCCTTAGGTGTTAAATTATTTTTAATTAGTGTCTCTTCGTCACAAATAAACCAAATTGTTCCGCCTTCTCCCTGTAAAAAGCCATCTCTCTTTTTATCAAAAGGAGCACATGACCCACCGTTTAAAGTAGAGATAGCACTTGTACATTGCCAATGGTATTGCATCTTGGCCTCAATAGGCATATCGGCATTGCCAACAATAGCAGCAGACGTCTGACCTGTTTGGATTAACATTACAGCAAAATGAAGGTTGAACATACTACTAGTACAAGCACCGTTAAGACTAGTATTAATTCCTTCTAATTTTAATTTTCCAGCTACTAATGAACTTAATAGATCGTGATTACCTTGAAAGAGTCTGGTAGGACTGTATCTTGTTACACCTGAGTTGTAAGCAGCAACGAATTCATCTCTAACTTTAGATGCTGAAGTAAATGATCCAAAAATCACTGCCGAGTCTTTTGGAATGATTTCACCTATTGGGTATTTGTCAATTAAATCGTTACATAAATCTACTGTAAGTTTGTAAGTGGTGTAATCCTTTTCTACATAAGACATATGAAACCCTTTTTTACAAAGAACATTAGGCGCTTCATCTATATTGTATCTGAGAGGCTCGGTAGCTCCCGGTGTATTCGGCATCGTTAAAAAATTGTCTTGAACATTTACTCCAATACAATCCTTGACTAGATAATCTACAACATATACCGGTTTCATCATTTTTGTTTAATTCTTGTAGGATCTTGACTGTCAGTAATATAGCCTATTAAATCCTTCCAAACAAGAAGTTTAGCGACTTCATGATCATCTATAGTAGAACCGAATTCTTCTTCGACTTGTATAACAAGTTCCAAAATGTCAATGCTATCAATTTCTAAATTTTTCTTCTTGAGTTCAGCAAGCTCTTCGGGTAATCCTTCGATTTCTTTATTATCTAATAAACGTAGATCCTTAATATTCATATCAGCTGGTAGTGGATATGTTAACTCTAATTTTAAATATTCATTTATCATTTCGATAAATCGTTTTTCAATTTGTTCTTTAGTTAAAGGTGTCCAATTTTCGGCACTCATTCAATTCTCCTTTGCGTTATTTACAGTTAAACTCCTGCTATTGCTTTTAATTTGGCTTCAGCAACAATAATTTTGTCCACTTCAATTCGAGTATCGAACTCAAATAAATTTCTAGCATTTCTAATCAGTGTAGTATAGATATACAATTGATCGCCAGGGTAGACAACTTTCTTAAATTTTACTTGATCCGCTCCTGAAAATAAAATACCATGACCTTTAAAATATTTCATAATAGTTTCGGCATTATTCTCTACATACTTAAATGCTAAGATTGTACTAGCTTGAGCCATGGACTCGATCATCATAACTCCTGGCATGATATGATTTCCTGGAAAATGTCCTTGTATGTAGGGCTCATTTATAGAAACATTTTTAATAGCAGTTAAACTGTGAGTATCGTAATCTAATACCCTGTCTATCATAATAAATGGATACCGATGGGGTATCATAGACAAGATTTCTTGTATGTTAATAGAATTCATTACAAAATTATAAATTAGAAAACTTCTGAAGTCAATGCGTTTGATGAGTTACCAGAACTAAGTTTAGCCACTACATCATGATATTGATGATCGCTAGTTCCTTTCCACTTATCTTTCCAACTTATCACTGTCTGAATATCAGGATGATTAAAGATAGGACTTCTTTCTGCTATTTCATATCCGCATTGTTTTACACGTTGTTCTAAATTATAATTAGAAAATCTGTTAAACACATATACCTTGGTACTATTAGTTCCTAACTTTCCCGGAAAACCATGATTAGCTAATTTTTCCATGGTAGGATCAATTAAAAAACTCAACATAGATTCAGGAGTATAACTGAGTAAAAAAGGTGTACCTAGTATATTATGTTCCTTCCAAAAATTAAATTGACTATGTATAATTTCCTCTTCATCTAAGTACCATAAATTGTTTTTTTGATTTAATTTCATATGAGGAGGATCGTTACCTGTTAGCACTGTTCCATCTAACTGTTTAGCTAACCACATATTAGCAGGTATTTGCCAAGCAGCGCATTTCATCGAATTCGCTATTTCTAATAGTTGTCCGGATTTGACGAACCAATCATAATCAAGATCTACTACTGTGGGTTTAATATTCTTTGCCTCGCAGAATCTAAAAGCATACTTTGTTTCATGATAGTTATATTGAGTACTCATTATAATAACTTCTACAGGAATACCTAGATCTAATAAAGTGGCTAAAACAAACTCACTGTCTAATCCTCCACTGTAACATAATTGTAAAGGAGAAGTTCTTTGTTCGTAAATTAGCCCACAAATAATCTTTACTTCCTCCCAATAACTTAGTACTGGTCTAGATGGTGGGTCTATTTCCACACACCAAGTAGACCCATTACCTTTACTACGCATATAATTGTTATATAGCAAATCCATTTTTATGTAACCATTTTCTATAATGTATTTTAGATTCTTCTAGATTTGCAGTAGGGAATCTTACCATTTGTTCTGCTTGTGCCTTGTCTTGTGAAAAAGCATTTTCCCACATTTGAGAATTAACTCTGTAATTTTCATCAGAATCAGTTATGTCTTTATACTTCCAAACGGCCATTTGTGTATCTGTAAAACTGCGTGTAACAAACAAGGCATGGTCCTGCCATTCTATCATAGTGTATGGATAGATAGCGATCCAGCGAGCAATAACGTTCCCTTGTTCATCACTTACAGTCTGCATACTGCCCCAGTCAGCATAATCCCAATTTACATTTGCTTTACCTTCGATTCCTAACAAGTCATAAACTCCATTGTGTACTACAGGTATGTGATCAACATCTAGGAATATATCCATACTAAGTTTTGGATCAGCATTGACAAAATCTATTCTAAACTCGTCAAGACGAAGATTTTCAAAACTTAATTCTTTTAACATAGATAAATCGAGTTGATCTTGAAAAATTAAACCATTGTATTCATAAACAGATTTGGTGTGTAATTTTTGCTTGTTGCACATAGTACTGGCGCCAGAATCTTTGGGCAAGCCATCCATGTGCCATGACCATCCATGGTATTGACATCTTAATTCTGTTTGAGTTCCTGATATAATTCTACTATTTTGATGCGGGCAAATGTTGCTACCTAAACGGTAGTTTCCGTTTTCATTTATGAGAATTTTTTTATTTTCGAGAACTTCGATAGATTTAGCCTGACCAGGTTGTAAGTCTGTTTTGTGTCCTAAAAACATAAGATTCCTCCGGAAGTATTTACCTTAGCCTTGAATCTTGAGATAATTACATATAGATATGAAATTTAATTTACATTACAAAATATTCTATTTGATAGTGATAAGCAGTATTCCTTTAAGTATATGGATAACTGTGTCCGAATCATTGTGGCTATGGCTATTATTCACATTATTATGGTCTAAAATTGTTCATTTTTTATTTTTACAAATTGGATTACATAGATACTTTTCACATAACAGTTTTACTACAGGAAGAAAAAGACACGTATTCTTAGCCTTAGGTACGATCCTAACAGGACAAGGAAGCCCGATCACATGGAGTATTAATCATCTTTATCATCACAAACACAGCGATACTGACGAAGACATACATAGTCCTCAACATGGCTGGTTACACACTGTCCTTCTGTGGCCTTTAAAAGAAAAAAATATCGGAATTAGTCCTAAACATTTGGTTAGAGATAAACTCATTCTCTGGATACATAAGAATTATTTTTTAATTTGGATCATGCTATCTACCCTAGCTTATGTAATTGATTGGAAACTATTAGTATACGGATTACTGGCACCAGCAGGATGGAGTTTGCTACAAAGTAATGTGATAGGAAATTTATTTAATCATTTAAAAATTCCAGGATCTTATCAAAACTTTGACACTAAAGATCAAAGTTGGAATAATAAGTGGGTACAATTTTTTCAAGTAGGTGAAGGATTACATAATAATCATCATTATAACATGAAAATCTATAACCAGGCCATGATGAATGGCGAATACGATCCAGCAGCAGTAATTATAGAAAGGTACTTTATAAAATGATAGTAGGACATGGAGTAGACATAGTCGATTTAAAAAGATTTCGAATTATGAATAAAGAACGTTTAATGAAGATAGCTAAACGTATTTGTACTGATTTTGAATTAAATGAATTTAATAATCATAAATTAAAAAATGAGTACCTAGCTAAGATATGGGCAGGAAAAGAATCTATAGCTAAGGCTTTTGGTACTGGCATTCGAGGAGCTGTAACTTGGAAGCAGATACAAATACAGTCTAACGAGCTGGGTCGTCCTTTTGTTCAGTTTAAGGAAAGATTGTCTGGACCAATATGTCATCTTAGTTTTAGTCATGAACGAGATTATCTGATCGCTAGTGCCATTCTAGAAATTATATGATACACGCAAAAACATGGATTCCTGGTACAAATCAAGAATTAGATAACTTATTCGAAAATCTAAGACAAAACATTTATGACAGTCAACAGTACACACTTTGGTCAAACTATCATGTTGATCATTTTAAAAAGTGCTCGGCTCTGACTATTTCATTTGAAGATAATATTCCTTTATTTTGTGCTTCTATTTTAGAAAGAGATATATGGCCCAAAGGAGTTTACAGAATAATGAATAGATATTGGAGGATTGGGGGAGATCACGCCGTTCTTAAAACTCTAAGTACAGGCACAGGAATCTTAGTACAAAGTCAACTAGAGTGGGTACGATCTCAAAAAAACTTTCAACTAGCATTTATTAGTAGACAGTATGATCATTGGCAGAATTTTTCGATACGAGAATTCAGCAAAAACTTCAAAATTAATTTTCAAAGTGATAATTACTATTATTGCACATGCGAAACCTTAAATGACGATTCTTGTTGGCAAAAGATTATCTATGATGGAAATAGCAGCATTTTAGAATTTTGGAAGCGTCGATGAAAAACAAAAGCCTGTTCACTTTAATAATACCAATACACATATTATCTTTAAGCACTATATGGTTGTCAGAATTTTCCTGGGTAAACTTACTTTATTTGTTCTTAGGATATGTGGTTATCAGTGGGCTAGGTGTTGGAGTAGGCCTACATAGATGGGCTAGTCATAGATCAGTTAAATTGAACACCATAGCTAAACCTGTAGTTATCTATGCCAGTATAATGTCTTGTCAAGGACATCCTTATTGGTGGGCTGCTGTTCATCAAAGTCTACACCACAGATATACAGATACAGAAAAAGATATTCATAGTCCTGTAAACGGTAAGTGGAACAGTTTTATAGGATGGTTATTTAATCACGATACTGGCACATTAAATTATAGACACGTACTGCATTTAACTTCTGAGCCTTTGTTGAATTTCAGTCAAAAATATTATCTTCATATCATTTGGGGAAGTTGGTTACTATTTGGATTAGTAAATTTAGATGTTCTACTATGGGCTATAATAATACCAACCGCTATAGCATTACATCTAGAAGGATTAATTAATACATTCTGTCACGGGAATTACGGTTACAGAAATTTTGAAACCAACGACCAGTCTTGTAATGTTCCGATTCTAGGTTGGCTGGTTTGGGGTAATGGGTGGCATAACAATCATCATGCCAGACCTGGACATTTCGATTTTGGTAAAACTGTTAGTGGCAAAAACGAGTTTGATCCAACAACACTGTTTCTACCTTTGATCAAGCAGTATTAATTTTTTGGTAAATCAAAAAATATAAATCAAACAGTTTTGTAAAACTTTTTGGATCAATCGTATCTAAATCAATTTCGATTTGAAATTCATCTTCACAGGCTACAATGATTTCAGTTAAAGATAGACTATCTAGTTTTAAGTCGTCCTTAATGTAAGACTGTAAAGTTATCTCTTTGTCTTTTCTTACATATTTTTTGGTGATCTCTATCACTTGTGTTTCTATATTATTCATAGTACAATATTTATAAACCAATAAATAAACTATATTTTTTTATGGATATCAAAATGAATTTAACTTATAACGTAGAAGATATTTTTGAAGAAATAGACGGAGACCCAGACAACATACTTATGAAAATACCACAAGAAATTTTAGATCACAATGGTTGGAAGGAAGGCGATGTATTAACTATTACTGTCGAAGACGGTACCATCGTGATTATAAAGAATGGCTAAAAATAGTGAACTAATCGAATTTACTGGCAAAGTGATTGATGTACTACCTAACAGTACTTTTAAAGTGAAAGTAGACGACACTAACCACGAACTTATCTGTTACATGGGTGGCAGACTCAAACAACACAAAATAAAAATAATTTTGGGCGATAATGTCCGACTTGAAGTCAGTCCTTACGATCTTACCAAAGGTAGAATTACCTACAGATTGTAGTTGACATTTAAATTGGTTGATAGTATAATATATAAATTATAAACCAATTTGGAGTAAACATGGACTTTCCTGTACAAAAAGCACTAGAATTGGCTTGTGCTGCTCAGCGTTATAATAATTGCTATCAAAAAGAAAGTGAAACTTTATACACTGATGACGGTAAATCCATGGGTTACAAACATAGCAACAAAATTCTAATGTTGTGGACTTTGGATCAAGAAAGACGTGCTGGTGCCGATCCGCAATACTTGCCTCCTGTAATTACAACAAATGAATCTGATCGCTTATTAACTGAGGATATCAGAACGTACTATCGTCGTCTTATGTTTAGTGTACTGGCTCAACCTGATAATCAATTTCTTCAAGAAATTTTGAGCTTGCTTAATAAAGAAACAATGAACGAAAATAAACTAGGATTCATTGCTTGTTTGCCTAGTGTATATGAACGTGACCGTAAACGTAATGATGTTAACAAAGCCATAAGAGATTGTGAAAACAGTTATTTGGCCGATAAAGAAACTAAATTAATTGCTTTAAACGCAACCATAGTGGATTGTACACGTTCAAAAAACTTTGATGCCTACAATGTTCTTGCTATAATAGATAACAAGTTAGCAAGTTGGTTCAGTAAATTTCCAATTAGACAGAATAAGGTAGAGATAATTTCTGCTAAAGTAAAAGACAACAATCAAAATTGGCTTACTAAAAAAGCAGAAACAAGATTAAATTATGTAAAGGTAAAAAATGAAAATAGCAGTAACTAGTGATGTACATCTAGAATTTGGAGATCTAGACCTACACAATGATGAAAACGCCGATGTGCTGATCCTTGGTGGAGATATACTTGTGGCCGAAGATATTAAAAACTTCAGTTACGTGGACGAGCAGATTATGGCAGCTACTCCAAGTATGCTAGCTCGTGGAGAGCGTTATTACAACTTCTTAAAACGTTGTAGTGAAAGATTCCCACAGGTTATTCTAATCATGGGTAATCATGAACACTATCACGGTGACTATGCGGAATCTGCTAGTGTAATTCGTACTGTAGTTGGTGAAATGAGTAATGTTCATTTCTTAGACAAAGAGTGGCGTATCATTAATGGTGTGTTATTCTTTGGCGGCACACTATGGACTGATATGAACAACGAAGATCCGCAAACGCTACGTCAGATCGCCTACATGATGAACGACTACAGAGGAGTACAAAACTCTAATAAGACAGTTTCATATCGTGTACCTAGTCTTGATGAAAATAATCCGGATGGATTCAAGTTCAAAGAAAGACCTGCTACGTTTACTCCTGAGGATAGTGTAGAGGATCATAAAGAGTTTTTGAAAAAATTAGATGAAGTTCTTACTTTACATCCTGATCTAACTACTGTAGTATGCGGGCATCATGCTCCTAGTAAGGCTAGTACCCATCCTAGATACAAAACAGAATGGTTGATGAACGGTGCGTATAGCACTAACTTAGATAATTTTATTCTGGATCGTAGACAGATCAAGTTATGGACTCATGGTCATACACATGAAGATTTTGACTACATGATTGGAACTACTCGCATTGTCTGTAATCCTCGAGGCTATGATGGTTACGAAGAACGAGCAGACAATTTTAAATTAAAATACGTGGAGGTATAAAATGAAAGACCAATTAGTAAAAGCAGCTAAACTTCACTTCGAAAGTCATATTGAAAAACACCGTATGAATGTAGAAGTTATGTTAAACAATCCTATTGCTATTCATGATCATACAGATTGGATGACAGCTATGGAAAATGAAGTAGCTCAAATCGCTGAGTATGAAGATAAACTAGAAGTTTTACAAAAACACTTCGGAGCTTAATGTGTTAGACTGTTTAATACTAGGCGATAGTATTGCTAAGGGCATAAGCGACATTAGAAAAGAATGTGTGGCTTATGTCCAAAGCGGTATTAACAGCCAAAACTGGAATGACAAATTTGTTAAACAAATCAGACCTGCTCGAACTACAATTATAAGTTTAGGTAGTAATGATTATAAAAATCTTAACACTGAAATTGAATTAGTAGCATTGAGAAGTTTTGTTAATTCAGATAAAGTGTTTTGGATCGTGCCTGCTATTAAACCAGAAAAACAAGAACTTATTAAAAAAATTGCTAGACTTTACGGTGACACTTTTGTTATAATTCCAGAACTGTCTGCTGACAAAGTACACCCTACATATCAAGGATATAAGCAGTTAGGTACATTAACAAAATAATAAGGAGATCATGGATAATACAACAATAGAACAAGCAGCAGAAATGACTGCTGAAAATTTAAAAAACTTACTGCTACATCTAATCAGTGAGATACGTAGATTAGAATCAGAAAATGAACAACTCAGACAACAACTTGGAAAATGATGAACGTATTCCACACGTATTTCTTTTTATGTGGGATATGTATGGTTTAGAATTTTGTCAAGATGTTACAACTATAGAGAAACGTAATATGATTAAAGCATTAAAAGGAGAACAACTAGAACGTCCTTTTAATTTAAATGCTTTATTAATGCGAGCAAGAATAAACAGTCAACGTAATTATGAAATTTATACAATGACTGTAGAACAAGGTATTACAGAACAACAAGTTAAAGAATGGTTTGATTCTAATCCTCAAGAAGCTGTGGATCAAATTAGAGCTAGAGGTCGAGAACTATATAAAATTGGTTCTCACACAGAACAAGTTATTAAGTAAAAGGAAAAAATGAAAACATTTGACACATTTGAAAAGGTATCAGGAATGAGTTCCTGTATGAAACGTCCTATTGTTGTTCTTGCCAAACAGATTGACGATGAATTTAGAGTTAACACACTAGAAGGCAATTACAAACAAGGTAAGTCTGGTGACTATCTAATGCGTGGTATTGACGGTGAACTTTATATTTGCGATAAAGATATATTCGAAAAAACTTACGATTTTATAAAGGACGAAAATGCCTAATTTAATACCAATGGTAGTCGAACAAGAAGCACGTGGCGAACGTGCCTATGACATTTATAGTCGTCTTCTTAAAGATCGTATTGTGATGTTAGATACTGATGTTAACGAACATAGCGCCAGTATAATTGTGGCACAGCTATTATTTTTAGAAAGTCAAGGTAATGAAGACATTTCGTTTTTTATCAACAGTCCAGGAGGAGTGGTTACTGCTGGCATGGCTATTTACGATACAATGCAGTTCATTCGGCCTGACGTTGCCACAATCGTTATGGGGCAAGCTTGTAGTATGGGCAGTCTGCTTGCTTGTGCTGGTGCTCCTGGTAAACGTAAAATGCTCCCGAATGCAAGACATATGATTCATCAGCCCAGTGGCGGTGCTCGTGGGCAGGCTACGGATATGCAGATTCAAGTTGAAGAAATTTTGAAGATGAAAAAGAGCTTGACTGAAATATATGTCAAACATAATAGCAAAGGCAAGACTTATGAACAGTTGTTGGCTGACATGGAACGTGATAAGTTTATGTCAGCCGAGGAAGCATTGGAGTATGGTCTAGTCGACGAGATAATTACTAAACGTTAATTATGGGCTAATTTTCTTTAAACCAGGAACAAGATTGATAGACTGAAGTAAAGTATCAAATTGTTCCTCTCCATCCTTACCATAGTCTTTGGCGGGACCAATATAGTTAGCTTGAAGAGTGATAATATGTATTCCTTGAGATGACTCAATGGCTACATTAGTTTGTGTTTCTACAACTACTAGATGTTTTCCTGGTTTAACGTATGAATTTACTTCTACCACTGTATTACCAAGAGGAGTTTTTATACTAGATAACTGATCATTTTTAAGTTCGTATCCTAATGCTTTTTTTAACTCTTCTCCATAATCCTCAAGATTTCCATCTCTAAATATTTTTGTCATATCAATCCAATATATTCCATCGCGAGGCCGCTGGGCTATAGCTAAGGTCGAATTGTTGTATTGCCAACTTTGTATGACTTTATAACCAGTTCCTCTGGAATTTTCCCAAGTTTGTAGCTCATCAGCGAAACTACCAGGACTCTTTAATCCAAGTTTAGCTGTGAATACTGCTCCGCCCGTCCATTCTGTATAATCTTCCTTAACGTTGCCAAGTGCGTCTTCAACGGTCTTGCCATCAGCTCGTACACGATTACCCTGTCTTTTTGTATTTGCGTATGGGTCGTTAGGATCAGTATTTAATTCCCAATTTTTTGGAGCATCCAAAGCGTCTGTATTTCTTGAAGTAAAAGAAAACTTAGTTCTATTCTTACCAGTTAACTTGGCTGTATCGGATGAATTAGCAGCTCCCGCTGGTGTCATTATGTTATTATGAGCTTTTCTAGTGATAGGGCCGTATTTGCCGTCTGGAGCAACCTTAAGTTCTTTTTGTAGTTGGATAACAGCTGACTTAGTAGCTTGATCATATGTACCAGTTTCTGGTATACCTAATCGTTTTTGTAATTCTTTTACCTTAGGACCGGTTTGGCCTAAACTTAGAATACTGTTATCAGGTCTCATAACAGCTGGATCGTTTGGAGTTTTTGGCTTATTAGGATCCAGTGGAAGCACAGCTGGTGTTCCTGGGGCAGCTTCCCAAATTCTCCTAGTTTCTAACATTTTGGTACGAGGATTTAAATAGGGCAGACGATGCTGTATTTTACCCTGTTCTAGGTTGTCTAAATGATCTATAAGTTTACGTAAGTTTTCTGAGTTCATAATAGGCTCTAAACTAATATTTATTTTTTTTGTAAAAAATAAAAATAATTATGTACGTATATAATTGGCTAACATAGTCTGCTATAAATATGTGTAGGAGCAGACTATGGCCCGATATAAATTTGATTGGTCTTCTTTGGACCGATCCACATTATATAGTTTTATGTACGAAGCCCGAAAGGATATAGTAGGGAAAGAATTAACTATTGATCAAATACATAGAATACTATCAACTCAAGCAAAAAAATACCTTCCTATTAAAACTAAAATGATTAAAACTGCCGAACAAGAACACGGCATAATATATATTGGCGGTTGTTACTATGGTGATGATGACAAAAACAAATCACCGAGATTTGTAGAGATATGCTTCAGTTATTTTGTTTGGGATCATGTACTTAAAATTACAGATTATCGTTGGAAAAGAATCTGTAAGGTATTTGCTGATACTGTGTTACATGAAATAATACATATCAAGCAGTACAGAAGTAGACGCTGGAAAGATATTCCTGGCTACAAAAGCACTGCGCATTCTGGGCAGCAAAGAAAAAATCAAAATTACTACGGGCATCCAGACGAAATTGGAGCATACGCATTTAACATAGCCTGCGAGTTGTACGATAGATTTGGTTCGAATCACCAAGCTATTAAACGATATCTAGATTCAAATCGAGTTTTAAAACATAAGAGCAGCAGTTATCTTAGATATTTTAGAACATTTGACTATAATCATAACCATGCTGTGATCAAAAAACTTAAGAAAAAAGTAATACATTATCTTCCTTATACAGTAATTGGTAAACCATTTAAGACTTCAGAATACTTGACTTCATAAATCTATTCGTGTACAATTAGCGCATCATCAATTCACACAGTAAAATTATGTCAGATCCTTGTGATACAGTTATCCGTAGTTTGGAAAATCATCCTAGTCGTTTGAACAAGGAAGATATCATTCGAGTACAAGCAGAAGCGGGCAATAAGGAATTCTTTAAAGGAGTTCGATTAGCTCTCGATCCTATGATAACGTTTGGTGTAAAAAAAGTACCTAGTCACAGTGGTCCAGATGGTCAAGGACTGCCCTGGGAAGTATTTGAGGATCTGGCAGACAAATTATCGAACCGAGAACTTACCGGTCATGATGCCAAAGACGCTATCGAATTATGTCTTACTATTGCTAAGAAAAATGAATGGAACGATTGGTATCGTCGTATCCTAATTAAGGATCTACGTTGCGGTGTTAGTGATAAAACTGTTAACAAGGTAGTGGAGAAAAAATATGCAGATTACATTGTACCTACTTTCAGTTGCCAGCTTGCTCACGATAGTGCTAATCATGAAGGAAAACTTACAGGTAAAAAATTGGTGGAAGTCAAGCTGGATGGTGTACGTGTTATTACTATTGTTTGGCCAGATGGTCGTGTTCTTCAATTTAGCCGGAATGGCAAAGAGCTTGTAAACTTTGAACACATTAAAGATCAATTTGCTGCCATTGCTAAAATTGGATGTTTTTCTCACCCTGTAGTTTTCGATGGCGAAGTGATGTCGAGCTCGTTTCAGGATCTTATGAAGCAGGTACATCGTAAGGATAATGTAGCAGCCGGAGACGCTGTTCTTAATTTGTTTGATTATCTTACATTAGAAGAATTTGAATCTGGAAGGAGCGATACTACACAAGTACAGCGTAGCGATCAATTGAAGAATTGGTATGAACATTATGGATCACAATGTCCTAATGTTACTATAGTTGGTCAATATCAAATTGACTTAGATACTGATGTAGGAAAGAAACAATTTAAAGAAATTAATCAAAGGGCAATCGACGGAGGCTACGAAGGTATTATGATTAAGGATCCTGAAGCTCCTTATGAATGTAAACGTACCGTAAGTTGGTTAAAATTAAAACCATTTATCGAAGTTTCATTGGAGATTAAAGATGTTGAAGAAGGTACTGGAAGGAATGTGGGACGGCTTGGTGCTCTTGTCTGTGAGGGCAATGACGACTCTAGGCACATCAGGGTTAACGTGGGCTCCGGCTTTAGTGACTCTGATCGCGATACTTTTTGGAATTCACGGAGTTCTCTTTTTGGAAAGATTGTTGAAGTAAGAGCAGATGCTGTGACACAAAATCAAGACGGCAGTTACAGTTTAAGATTTCCTCGATTCCTTCACTTTAGAGGTTTCGAAGTAGGAGAAAAGATATAATATATCATAACAAAGGAGTTACTTATGATAACACAAGGATCACTATGGCAAAGTGCAGATGGAAGGCGATTTCAAGTTATTAATGAAGTTGAAGTAGAAGGCAACATGTGGGTTCACTATCGTAGAATCGATAGTGAGTACGATGAACCTAAAGAGTTCAGTTGTTACACAGAAAGTTTTTTAAGTAGATTTCATCAATTACCACAGAATTAAAGGAGACACACAATGTTTGTTACAACTTATAAAAGTGCTGCTGAAGTTAATTCAGCAATGATACGTGTTTATCAAAATATGATGATAGCCGTTTTGATTAGCATGGCTACTAGTTTTATAGTAGGCAATACACCTGTACTAATGGCTGTTCTATTCGGAACACCGTTAAAATGGCTAATCATGTTAGCGCCTATTGGATTCATTTTATTTTTTAGTTTTAAAATCGAAGACCTTAGTAAAGATACAGCTACTATGCTACTATGGGTATTTTCGGCATTAATGGGATTAAGTTTTAGTGCTATTTTTGTCGTATATACTGGTGCTAGTATTATTATGGCGTTTATGAGTGCTGCCATACTTTTTGGTTGTATGACCTTTTATGGCTATTTTACTAAACGTAGTTTAGAAAGTTTTGGACAATTTTTGATTGTAGGACTAATTGCTATCTGTATCGCTAGCATTGTTAATATTTTTGTAGGCAGTAGTGTGATGACCACTGTGATCAGTGCTTTGGCTATCATAATCTTTTTGGGTCTAACCGCTTATGATACACAACGTATTCGTGAAATGGTTAGCTATGATAATAATGGCAATGCGGAGGTAGCAGGAGCCTTGACTTTGTACCTGAATTTTATTAACATATTCCTTAACCTGTTACAACTTTTTGGAAGTAAAAACGAATGAGAAACTACTGGACTTGTAGTAAATTTGCCGATTGGATCCGTGGCACCACTAAGTTAAAGTGCGGCACAGGAAAAGAATGGCGCGAATGGGAAGAGGCTGCTAAGGCCAAATATCCAATCCGTTGGTGGATAGCTGAGGAAGGCTTAGACTATATTCAAGACGTTTGGTGCTGGATACCGGAAAGGTTAAATGATGTACGATATTATGTTAATAATCGTTGGGTGTCTCATAGCCATCGCCTCACGGCGCATCCTAGAGATATCAAACCAGGACAATGGTCGGACGTTGGCAATCGTTTCCTTCCTTGTATGTTTAACGAGCTTGTGGATTTTGTGGAAATAGAGCAGGCTTGGCATCACTGTATTTGGGACGAAGAAGCACGTAAGAAATATTCAGTGCCTTGGTGGCGCAGTGGTTGGTTACGTTGGAGAACTTGGCGTTGCCCAGAAGCGGGTATCGACTATTTAAAATGGGCGATGACTTTAACCAATAAAGACTTTATTCAAGAAGGTGAAAAAGAAGAACTAACTTATCAAGCTAAAGCTGCTCAAGAAATCCTAGAGCTTTATACTTGGTGGAAAGAAGTTTATCCAAACCGTCCAGATATGTATGATGCTAGTGGTTGGAGTGCTTACTGCGAGATGCGTCGTGAAAAGGGATATCATCTTTTGGATATGGAAGATAAAAGTACAGAAGAAGCTGAAATGTGTCGCACAGCTCTAGACAAGAGTCGTGAAATTGAAGAAGCATATAATAAAGAAGATGAAGAAATGATGATTCGTCTTATCAAAATTAGAGAAAGTCTTTGGACTTAATAAATATTCAACAAAGGAGACCGCTATGAAATTAATCACAGCACTTGTATTATCTACAGCAATGACCTTTGCTGTAGCAGGCGAAGAAAAGAATGTAAAAGTTGATGGTAAAACTTATGAAGTTCGTGTACCAAAGTCAGCAAAGATTGACTGTAAGGATGCTAAAAACGCAGACAAAACTGAATGCAAAAAGCAGCCTAAAGAAATGCCAAAAATTGAGAAGCCAGTAGTTCAGGCACCAAAAGACGAACCAAAAAAGAAGTAATTTGATTAACACGGCCCGGATCACTGAAGCATAGCTCACATCCGGGTTTTTCTAAAGATTTAAAAATGAACGATTATTCTGCTGTAATATCTGCTATTAATTTTGTTAATAGTGCTTTCTTACTAACTCTTGGATTCATTATAATCATTGCTGGATTGCTAATTGTTAACAATCTAATAATGAGGTTTTACATTTCTATGGGTATTGCTAAATGGTTAAGACATACCATTATGAACCCAGCCGAAATGCCTAAAGAACCGGTTGACAAAAAAGATCCGCCTATGCTATAATTAATCATTATTAACGCACAGGAGCATATTTTGGCTAAAGTCAAAGCAAAAAAAGTTGTTGCTAGAACAACAGCTAAATCCAAACGTGATACTAGCCCAAACTGGGAAGGTAGCGAAAGCTGGGATATTGACAAGTTTTATGCGCATTTTCATAACAGCTCTTTGTACTACCGTTCCGAGTACGGCGGCAAAGAACTGAAGCCTCAAGTTATTAAATGGTTAACGCAAAAGGGCGTGGACAAAAGCATTATAACGTCGTTTAAGCGTACTAAAGATTGGCGCAGTCATCTTACTATGGGTACTATTGCTTCGTGTTTGCTGAAGGGTATGCCCGAACAGCGAGCTGATTTTAACAACGGTAAGAACACAGCTGATTGGTTGTTAGCTCAAGTTAACAAAGTTATACATGAAGGTCGTGAGGATGTTGAAGAAGTAACAGACGATGTTGCTAAAACTACAACTGTACAACCTAGTATACAAGATAGACTACGTGAAGTTGCTCTATCAATGACTGAAGATATTGAATCAGCTATCGAAAGCTGGCAAGTTGATGCTGAATCTTTTGAACCAAAAGCATTTAAGGTACTTAACTTACTAAAAGGCAAAGATGCTAAGGCAGCTCATGCTCGTGTTATTCGAGACCAGTATGCTAAAGGTTTAGCTGAACTAGAGGAACTGGCTAGCGGACAAGCCGACGAGCAATTACGTGAAGCCTACAGCCATCGTAGCAAAAAGCACATTCGCAAGTTAATTGACTTTTACACAGAAGTTAATTCAGCCTGTACTATGCTTATGCAGGAAAGTAAAATTAATCGTAAACCACGTGCTAAAAAAGTAGTGCCTGCTGACAAGATTGTGGCTAAACTCAAATATAAAAAGTCAGATGAGCCTTTGAAATTGGTCAGTATCAATCCTGCTGATATTATTGGTTCTAAAGAACTGTGGATTTATAATACTAAAACTCGTAAGTTAGGCAAATACGTAGCTGCCGACTTTAACGAACTTGGCGTCAAAGGTGCTAGTATTACTGGATTCAGTGAGATTCTTAGTGTTCAAAAAACTCTACGCAAACCTGTAGAGCAGTTAAAAGAATTCAAATCTGCTGGCAAGGTAGCACTACGTAAGTTTCTTGAAGACATTAAGGCCACAGATACTAAGATGAATGGCCGTATTAATGAAGAAACCATTCTTCTTAAAGTTCAATAAATTTAACTATTTTTAATTATTAATATTGCGCCTTGGTAACCACCTCGGGCGCAATTAGGAACATAATTAGTAACTACTGTGTAGTCTGGATCGGAATCGTTTCCGGCAGCACCTGGAGTATTTTTTGCTCCGTCGCCTCCTACGTATGCTACAGCACCTGTTCCAGAAATTGAGTTTAATCCGCCTTTACCACCTCCAGCAGCTGGGCCAGCAAATGGATCGTTACTACCACCACCACCGGCTGCTGTCGGAGTTGTACCTGCATTTCCCGGCAGTGGTCCTGTAGGATCATTACCTGGATGACTACTACCTGCTGCGCCGCCAGCACTATTATTTCCTGTTTTGCCGCCGCCTGTACTACCAAGAACAGAACCACCGTCACCACCACCTCCACCGCCTGCTGCAGCTTGAAGATCACAAATTCCTGAAATAACAAATCGACTACTCGCACCGCCAGCGGCACCTGACCAAGAACCGTTGGCATTAGCACTGCTAAAGTAAGTAATATACAAAGATCCAGCTGAGCCAGCACCGCCGTTGGCATCACCACCGTTGGGATACGTAGTTTCTGAAAAACTACCTACGCCTAAATAACTTTGACCTACTCGGCCGCCTTCGCCGCCGGAGTCTCCGCCTGGCGTACCACCACCAGTACCTCCATTCAGGCCACCACCTCCACCACCTCCACCACCGCCGTCGCCGCCTTTATCAGTACCTTGTGCACCACTTATAGAGCCGCTGCTTGAATAAGAGTCGATAGCAGGTTGGCCAACTGAGCCGTTACCGCCACCTCCACCGCCAGCGCCTCCGGCAGCTATAAGTACGTCTGTTCCACTAACTCGTATTACAGAGGCTCCGCCACCACCACCACCAGCACCAGATGTGCCACCACCACCTGCGTTGCCTCCGCGACCACCAGTGTAGCCAACAGGAGAACTACCAGCACTGCCGCCGCCACTGCCACTAACACCAGAACCGCCACCGCCTCCGCCACCGCCAATGTAAATGGTTAGCACAGTTCCAGCGGCTACAGTATAAGTTCCAGTTAATAAACGTCCACCTCCTCCTCCTCCGCCTCCAACATTGTCAGTGCCGCCTGCTCCACCACCAGCACCAGTTAGTTCTACATTTAAGGTTACACTACCAGTTCCTGGAACAGTCCATGAATGTGTACCAGCAGTGGTCCATGATTGTCTGAATAATCCTTGAGGTCCTGCTCCAGCACCACCCAATTGATAACCATGTATAGGTGCCTCGCCTCTAAAACCGTTATCACCACCAATCGAGTTTGAACCACCTTGTCCAACCCAACATTGTGCGGTTGTAACTCCTGTAGAAAATGTTATACTGGCTGCGCCACCGCCACCACCTCCATCTCCACCATTGCCTCCGCCTGATGAAGAACCACCACCACCGCCCCAGACTTTAACAGTATAGTTGCCCGATGCTAAGGTAAAATTAGTACTAGCAGTACCTTCTGTTCTAGTAAGAATATACTTGGTGTTAGTGCCTGTGCCGCCGAGCCAAGTTGGTTGTACTAAAAGACTTGAACCTCCACCTCCGCCTATCAATAGGGAGTAAATGGTCATGTCAGTCCACCGCCGGAAATAACAAATGTATTAGCGGCTACACAGAACACTGTGGCTAATCCCCGTTGAGATAGAGTCCTATTGCCTGTTGTAGCCGTTCCTACAAGGTACATAGTCACACCGACGTCTTGAGTAATAGTAATATTTCCTGCAGTGTTGTTGTAAATAACCACAGATTGGCCAGCAGAAAAAATTCCGCTAGGTACAGTAACTCCTGCGCTGGATGACACACAGGTGCCATGATCTGCTAACACCAGCGGGTAACTAAGAGCTTGTGCCGCTACCGGCACTAATCTCACTTCGCCTTTGCTGTCGCTGATTGTGCTACTGCTGCTGATAGCTGCTGAATTTACTGTACCAGTGAATGTAGGACTAGTAAACATTGTAGCCTTACTTTCGTTAGTCACATTACCTAATCCAACATCCGAGGCTGTTACAGTATCCCAAGCAGGAGCAGCACCGTTAGTGCCATCGCCTGTCATACGTAAAAACTTTTTAGTGGTAGTTGTATTAGGTGACAACAATGTAGTAATATCTGTATTACTTTGATACGGAACACTACCTAACAGTGTACTATTATTTCCACCGGCTAAGTTTGTGGATGTAGTAGCTGTACTAGCACTAGCAGCACTGCCTGTGGTATTTTGATTAAGTGTAGGAATATCACCTGCTACGATAGCTCTCCAAGATGCTGGAGCGGCAGGGCCTGTTGCTGGACCAGCGTAAAAATAGTTAGCAACTTGACTACCACTTAGTCCTGAAGCAGTGCCTGTGGTATTTTGATTTAGTGTCGGAATATCACCTGCTGCTATAGTATCCCATGCTGGTGCCGCACCATTAGTTCCATCACCAGTCATACGTAAGAATTTTTTAGTAA
>Ga0315909_10002158_pt1 | contig 25614 bp, 30 predicted proteins | sample LakEriMetagenome_11_FD_203527 | JGI IMG/M metagenome (GOLD analysis project Ga0315909, IMG submission 203527) | Freshwater fungal communities from buoy surface, Lake Erie, Ohio, United States - Buoy 2 MA125 | ecosystem: Environmental > Aquatic > Freshwater > Lake | place: USA: Lake Erie, Ohio...
GCATTAGCAACCCTAAAAGTAAACACAACTGCAACTGCTGGAAGTGTTCAAATATCAGTATCTGCAACGGTAAACCCAACTGGGTATTTCTATAATCCATCAAACGGACACTTTTATAGACCAATTTCAACAGGGGCAACTTACACAAATGCAAGAACATTATCATCACAACAAACATTTAAAGGTCAAACTGGATACCTTGTAACAATAACTTCTGCGGATGAAGATGCTTTTATTTTTAGTAATGTACCACAAAGTAATATATGGTTTGCATTAACCGATGAGGTGACAGAAGCTCAATGGAAAATAGATGCGGGTCCTGAAGCTGGAACTTTGATTAAAACATCAAATGGACAAACCGCAGGAAACATACAAGGTCAATACAATAACTGGGCGGGTGGTGAGCCAAACAATAGTGGTAATGAAGATTATGCAGTAACTAAATGGGGTGGTGGAAACCAATGGAACGATTTACCCAATAATTTTAGTTGTGCTTATGTAGTTGAATTTGGAACTTGGACTAACCCCGATGACCAAACATTCACAGAGTTTGTGTCTAGTAGTGTTATACATTCAAATGGAAACACATTAAGGGCACAATTCACATTTAATTTTGGAAGTAATGTAGATGAAACCAAATTCAAATCAAAAATAATAACTTCTACTGATGATATTACATATAATACAAATAATAGTTTAGTTGCTCTTAACGGTATTGGTAGAGTTGACTTAACCAGTCAGATAGATACTGCACAAATAAATGGGAATGGGATTAAAGCAACAATTAATCCAGGTCAGGTTGAATATTCTTATGTTAATCCAAACGCAAGTTGGTTAAATGGTGATAGCCGTTTATTGATTGATATGAGAACCTTTGGTAATACAACACCATCATCGGTAACAAGTGTAAAAATATTTGATGCGTATGAGGGGCCTGTAACATTTTTGAGTAGTGATGCATCTTGGGCACAATATAGAGTACCTTCACCTCTTACAAAAATTACTGACGGAACTTCATCATATAATTCAAATATCCGAAATGTAAATGGTTGGAATACCGATTATGCATTTACATCAAATCCAACCTTTGGACAAAATACAATAAACAAATACCATAAGATTTCTATGGATATAACTCAAAGTGATTTACTTACTTTATTAGGAAGTACGGTCACTGTTGGTGATGTTTATTTAGCATTTAAAGAATTTGCAGATAGGGGAATATTAGGAAATGAAAGTAAGTATTTTACATCGGGTATTCAATTTCATAATGCAGATGTAAATGATGATGGAATGTTTGATGAAAGAGATTGTTACGCATTACTAACACATTTACAGGGTACAACTTCTTTATGGCCAAACCCACCGGCATTAGGTGATATTATGAAAATTGTGAACTCATCTGCATATGATAACATCACAAAACAAAATTGGAACACTTACACCGGAATTACGAGATATAGATACCCATTCACATTTACAAATGGTACACTTAATTCTTATGGGTTAGATGTAACTTGGAAGGGGGATGTAAACCTTTCACATTCTTCCCAACCAACAGGATATGTACCATCAGCAAATAATAGTGATGTGTCTCAAATTAAATCAATGGCGGTGTCAACTAATTCAGTTGGTGATGTCGAAGCTGATATTATGATGGAAAAAATAGATGACAATATCGTTGCAACTATTGTATTAAATCCAAATGGTAATCAAATAGGAGCAACTCAATTTGATGTTTATTTTGATAATTCAAAAATAGAATTTTCTAAAGTTGAATTTAACAATACTCAATCCACAAACTTTAGTAGAAATAATGGTTCGTTTATTAGTTTGGGTTCATTAATCACATCGGGCGGTACAATATCAAATGTAGGATACAAAATAGTATTCAAACCAAAAACTACAATAACAAACATATTGGGTTTGATTTCTGTAAAAAGTGTAGAAACACTTAATACATCGTTAAATAAAATAAATGTAAAAGTTCTATAAGTGAAAAAAATAATAATCATATTATCACTACTTTCTATCAGTTTTGTTTCAACTGCACAAATATCAACACCTGACACGTTGGAATTAACAAACAGAGAGTTGTTTGAAGAAACTGATGATTGGAACGATTTAGGTATTTTGGAATCATATATTGATTTCTCAAAAGATATATTATCATCATCAAATCTTTCTGTCGGTATAATTGGTAGGCAAATATCCACAACATTAAATTTAGGATATAGTAAATCATCTTTAAATGGTAGATGGGGTCATTCATTTGCAGTATCAATAAATCCTGCATGGAAATATTATGGTGGCGGTTATGGTTTATCAAGAAATACCGAAAACAGAACTACTACCTTACAAACATTTTATTCAACCGATTTTAACTTTCAAAAGGATATTAATATTTCACTAATAGATGTTCATCGAACAAAAAAGTGGGGAACATTCGGATATAGTTTTATTGTATCTAAAACATTTTGGAACTCTTATCAGGGTGAATGGGAAGGTGAGTACACCGTTGATGAAAATGGTGATTTTTTAGATTTAATTTACCCAACAATACCCGCATCAAACGAACTTACTTTAAGGGGTATGTTGATGTACACTTATACTATAAGAACAAAAGTTGTAAACATATCACCACAAATATTTGCCATGAGTGATGCATATACAAAATATAAAGATGGTATTGATTATAATTTTGGGTATGTAAAGAATTTTAACATAGACCTTTATTATGGAACATCTTTGGATTGGAAAATAACTAAAAGATTTGTTTTGAATACTAACATAAGATACAATACAACTTGGGATTGGTTGGTTGAATCTACGGGATACAAAAAAGAAAATCCAATAATGTTTATGATAGGAACAAACTTTCAATTTTAAGATATGAAGTGGAGTAAAATTATAATATTGTGTTGTATGGGTTTTATAATATCCTGTAATAAAATGGAAATAGAACCCTCTCCACAACCTAAACCAGTGGTGGATATTTTTTCAACTAAAGAAACAAAAATTTCAGACGGACAAGAGGTAATGTTCAAGTCTGATTTGGCAACAACATATACAATAAAACTTATAGATGTATCTAGTAATCAGGTAATTAGTAAGGAAAAAATAACATGTAAAATAGGTGAAAATAATTTAAAAATATATACCAAATCCATACAAATCAAGTATTTATATTTAGTGTTAGAAGATGATAATAAAAAAGAAATAAACAAAACAACATTAATATTAAACTAAAATGAAAAAAACACTATTACTTTTATTAGGTGTATTAGTCCTGAGTGGATGTCGTAAAGATGACATATTCACTGAGATGCCTGAACCAACACCTAACCTATTAGAGATTAAATCTAGTGTAGGTATTAAATTAGAATCGGCGTTTGTCACATCTGAAGTTTCAATGAATGTAAAAACTGAAACATCTGGTGTCGTAACTATTAAAATATTTGATATTTCTAATAGAGTGGTTTCTAAAGAAACAACAACTGTAAAAGTGGGGGATAATATTCTTAAGGTTTACACAACAGCATTACCAAGTTCTGCTTATAGAATTGGTTTATTTGACTCAAATAATAAAATGTTAGGAATAACAGATTTTAATAAACTATAATTTAAAAAACAAACATATGTCAGAAGAAGTAGAAAGTTCAAACGATGGTACTTGGTCAGGTTTAAAGAAAACCATAATCGGTGTGGCAACCACTGCCGTTATGGGTCTTGGTACTTGGGGAGTAACTCAAATAACAGGTGGTGGAGATGAACCTGCACCTGTACAACAAGCTGCACCCGTAATTAACATTACAAACTCAAATCAACAGCAACAATCGGCTGGTGGTAATACTACCATAATCAAAGAAAGAGTGGTTGAAAAACCAGCGTCTCAACCTGTTGCTAAACCTAAGAAAAAGGAAGGTGACGAATTTAAAGAAGAGGCACCTAAATGGTAATATAGTATGGAACAAAAACCAAGTGGATTTAGAGAATTATTAGGTAGTATGATGAAACGTAGATGGTTCATCACTGCAATCGTATTGGGTGGTTTTATGATCATAATTATGGGTATATTCGGTGCAATCATCGGAAATACCGAAATTAGTGGTGAATGGAAAGAACTTCTATTATTATTGTTAGGAGCTTTCATTGGTTCTTATGGTAAAATCATAGACTATTGGTTTAGTGATACTGATAAGGATAAAATGTTAGTTCAGAAAATGGATGAAGAAGATGGTATATCTATGAGTAACACTGCGGATATGCCAGTAAATAATACTCCACCAACCCCCATCATACCTGATGCATTTTCAAAGGTGATAGATGACATGAAAAATGAACCTAAGGTAAACGATGTGTATGAACAAGTACCTATTGGACCTGAAGTACCACCAATTGCGACAGAATCACCAAAAATACAACCAAGAATGGGTATTGAAGTAGATGAGGACGGTGATGGTACTATGGATGGTATTGACTTCGATGGTGATGGTAAGATTGATGTATATTTCGCACACAGACAATGTGAACACATTTGGGGTGACTCAGATGGAGACGGAGATTTAGAATGTCTTAAGTGTGGTAAGATAAAAGACCCCGAACCAGATGACCATATGGAAGGGTAAATAATAAACAATAAACAAACACAAAACACAAATTATGGGATTTTTAAAAGAATTATTTAATGACGGTAACACAATCAACGAAAAATCAGTTGTTGGTTTTGCATCGTTCGTTTGTATGGTATTAGCTTTAGTAGTTGACCTTGTAACAGGTTGGTTAGGTAAAGAATTACTTATTAACGAATTTATCTTTGATGGTTTCTTGGTTATTACACTTGGTGCTTTCGGTATTGCATCGGTAGACAAGTATATAAACAACAAACACAATAAAAAAGAAGAGTCTGAAGAGATGGAAGGGTAAATAAAGGGAGTTATACTCCCTTTTTTAATATTTATAATAAAAAAGATGAAGAAAATATTTTTACTTTTGAGTATTATACTTGTTAGTGTAAACTCATTTGGTCAAACTGTAGGAAAAACTCAAACAGAGCAATACAAAGCATCGTTTGAGACAGCAATCGATATATCCAATTTTTTGGATTATGATGGTCCACAAATTCCAATTCAAATATTGAAATGTGGTATTAGTGATGAAATGTACGAAATGTATCCTGAATTAAAAGAAAAACGTGTTGGTTTAGGTGTTGCAAATATTTCTATGGAATATTTGGAGAACTTAAATCGTTTTAAATTTACTGAGGATAAGACAGAGATAAAAAATAGAATGGTAAAACAGTTCCAAGCTTCTCAAGCCGGTATATCCGAAAACAAATTAGATGGTTTCGGTAAAATTAATTTGGCGAAATATTTCGTAACGATTGAATGTTATGACTATTCAATATCAGAAGACGAAACCGTAAATCTTAAAGATGGAGTAAAGAACATGATGGTAACTCGTATAGGTTTACAAGTTAGATTTACTGACGCAGAAACCGGTGTAGTTTTTGGTGCATCAGGTTTAGGTGAAGCAAAGACAACAAGAGAATTAACTTTTTTATCAGACGCAACAGTAGATGAAGTTAAATTCAATCAATCAACTATTTCTATTGCAACAAAAAAGGCTTTGGACATTGCTTGTGCTAGAATTTTAGACAGAATGATTAAAAAGGGTATATTTCAAAAATAGAGAATCATGGCAAAGGCAAAAACAAAACCACGACCTATGAGAAGTAGAAAAAGTGGTGTTAAAACAATGAGATTAATAAAGAAAAATTTAGAAATCTTAAAGAAAATAGAAAAGGGAGTTTAAACTCCCTTTTTTAATATTTATATAGTATAAATCTATCACTATGAAAAAGTTATTATTCTTACTACTATTAATTCCGGTGGTAACATTTTCACAAGTATCCTCTTGGAGAAACAATCCACCATCAAGGGTTCAAAGTGGACCAACAATTCAAGGTCAAAGAAGTGACATAAGTATGTGGAGAACAAATCCACCAAGAGACGAGAATCGTCCGAGACCAACAAAGCCAGGATCAAATGTAATATTAAGAGACCCATGGTTTGATTTGGGATGGGGTTGGAATAGATGGAACATGTGGGGCGCACCAAATTTTGGTTGGAATTACTGGTCTCCAATGTGGTATTATAACGATTGGGGTTACAGACAACCGGGTAGAATTTATATCTACGAGGATGGAAAAAGAGATACCATAAGAGGAAAAAAACCAATTATAAGTTTTGGTTTACACAAAACAACAGATAAACAATTAGGTGGGTTTTTCACGGTTGGAAACAAAGGTTATTTTATAATGGATTTCACTTCGAGTTTCGAAATAGACAACTCAACTTTTTTTCCTTATGGTACTTTGGATAAAGTCGATTTTCCATTAATAAATGATTTAGTCAAAAAAAGGTCACTTTATTTAGGTGTAGGTAAAAGATTTGGAAGATTGGGTATACATACTATGTTGGGGTTTGGAAGTGAGAGGGTTTTATTCAGAGGTAAAGATGTAATAGGGGAAATTACATTTCCAAAATCCTATACCGAATATACATCTTTGAAAGTTGGTGTTATGAGAGATTTCAAAAATTTTACGTTGAAGTTTGATACCGACCCAATAAGGAATTATAGTCAATTTGGTGTAGGTCTGAATTTTTGATAAATGAAAAAATGGTTTGGAGTTTTTATATTATCTATTCTATTTGCACTTAAAGTGAATGGACAAATCATTTCTCAAACTTTTGTTGATAAATGTACGGGTGAAACTAAAGTTGCAACCATTCAATATGTAAATGGTAATGCGGTTGTTTCATTTTACAATCAAATAAAAGTTTTTACACCTTTAGAAGTACAAAGTGGTGCAATGCAAACATGGTTATTGAGTGTTTATAACACATACGCCAATTTATCATGTGCAACCAATCCAGTGGTACAACAAGCGGTCCAACAAGCAACACAACAGGCAACACAACAAGCGGCTTCTCAAGCGGCATCATCCGCAGCCTCATCGGCAGCAAGTGCGGCTGCAAGTTCATCTGCATCGTCTGCCGCAAGTTCATCTGCATCGTCTGCCGCAAGTTCATCTGCATCGTCTGCCGCAAGTTCATCTGCAAGTTCAAGTGCTAGCAATACCACAAGTTCGTCTACAACAAATACGTCCACATCAAGTGGATCATCGTCAAATAGTTCTTCATCAAGTGGTTCGTCATCTTCAGAAAGTAAAAGTAGTGGAAGTGGTGATCAAAAAAGTGAATCTAAATCTGAATCTGAATCTAAATCTGAAAGTAAGAGTGAAGAAAAAAAGGAAGAAAGTAAATCAGAAAGTAAAGAAGAAAAAAAGGAAGAATCAAAAGAAGAAAAAAAGGAAGAAAAGAAAGATGAGAAAAAAGAGGATAAAAAGAAACAACAAAATTTAAATCCATTGTTGTTAGCATCAGATTTAACAACTGCACAAAGTATAGATGGTCGTTTTAGTGCGATTTTATCTATGGGAGTCAGTAAATCATCAATGGCCGGTGACGTTTCATACGGAGCAAACGCAATGATATGGTCAACATTAGACCAATACGCCGTATCATCGAATTACACTAAAATGAAATTTGATGAGGGTAAATTAAATAGTATACACTCTTATGGTGCGTCTGTTGGTTATTTGAAGGGTGCTTGGATGTTGTTAACTTCTTATACATATGTAAAACCACATATAAAATATGGAACATATGGATTCAACGTTGGCTCTATTACTTTACTAACAAAAGGTATAGAAGATAAAAGAAATATAAATTTATCATCTTCATTTGTTGCCTTTTGGACAAAACCATACCAATATTCAAAAAAATTATCTCTGTCACCACAAGTTTTTATTATGTCATCTCCAATATCTTTCGATCCAAGTAGTGGATACACTTATGTAAATAGAAATTTAGGTTTTTTAGTTGGTAGTAGTTTCGATTACAAAATTAGTAAGAGGTTTGGTTTTAGTTTTAACTATAAAGCAAATATTAACACAACTAAAGGTATACCTGTTTTACACAACTTTTTAATTGGATCTAGATTAATATTATAAAAAACCCCCACCGAGAACGGAGGGGGGTTGGGACAAAATAAATAAAAGTATCTTACGATAGATTTACTTATAATATAATATAAATGTTATTTATTATTTTGTCAAGTTATTTGATAAAGAAATTATTGTTGAACAAGTTTCGTAATCTTCAATATCTTCGAAGTAACCCATTAAATCTTTTTTCAAAATGTCAACTTCATTTTTATTGAAAAGTAGCTCTGTAGTCCAGTCAATGTTTTCAATTTTTGCACTTATTGTAATAGATAAGGTTTTGTTTCTAACTATTTGAAATTCAGAAAACAATTCAACTATTGATTTGTAAATTTTTTCTTTGTTTTCGTAGTGAAATTCGTGGTAGGACTTGTACTTCTTTTTGAAGACAAGTTCCTTAAAGATTTTAGTCCTGGGCATGTTAGTAAGTTTTAAGTTTTGTTGTAAACAAAATTAAGATTTTTTTCGAGAAGTCAAAAAAATGATGACATTTTTTTTAATTAAAAATATAATAATTATTTTTTTATACTTCTATCCCATTTAGCTTTTCTTAGTTCGGGTGAAATAAGGTGACTCTCGTGTATTGTATGTTCTATTGTTACTCTTATACAGGTTTGTGGTAGACGAGAATTCATTAGGTAATTGTTTATGTATCCCATCATATTAGCACTACCAATAGGGTTTGCAGAATGGACATATATTTGTGGAAGTGGTATATTTTTAGTCATACTCAAACTAACTAAAAATTTACAACAATCCATACCTGTTTTTTCTTCAATGTTTTTATAATCTAATGTAAAGTTATTTTTTACATTTGTGTAATACTCAACCATTGCACCTTCACCTAAATCGTGATCTAAAGAAATCACGTCAAATGACTCCAAACCATATAAATTAACTTGTTTTACAAATTCATCATAATCACGTGCAATTATCCAGTCTTCACTTATTGGTGTTCTAACATCATCTAAATAAAGCCTCTTTTTTTGTGTTTCCATTATATTAAATTAAATTTTGCTGGTTTTTTTGAAAACCATATTATTAGTACTTCTCTTTTACCGTCGGTTATTTCTTTTACTTCATGTACATCTTTTGCCCCGTCAAATATGACGTAATCACCTAAAGAATTCATCTCCACAAATTCATCATTTACGTACATGTCCCCACCTTTAAATTTATCAGATAAAATAATACTAACTGTCTTATGTGTTGTGAATCTATCCCTATGTCTTTTAGCCACACCACCAACACCGTAAATTAGTTTATGTATGGAATAAACATCACTTACATCTTCGTTGAATTTTTCTGATAAAAATTTTTTTAAATTGTTGTTACTTAAACTATAGATATAACTTTTTTCTGTAAATAATGATACCCCATCTTCCCTCTTTCCATCCAAAGTGTAATATAGTTGTGGATGTGCCTTCATTATATATTTTATCTCATCCTCATTCATTAAGGTCGCATTAGATAATTCATTCAATAAAAAATTAATTTCCTCGTTAGATAATCTCATAATAGTTTATCAATTTTATCAATATAACTCACAACATTTTCTTTAATACCTAATAAATGGTGTAGTCTTTTGTAAAATTCATAACAGCCTTTCCAACCTGGATGCCAATCATTTTTATCACCACCCTCATCAGATATAGATGTTACATTTATTAATTCTACGAAATCGCTTGTCATTTTATAAAAGTCTTCATTCCATGTCACAAAAACCGGTTCAAAATCCTTATAAAATAATTTAACTTTTTTTAGAAACATGATTTCTGAATCTCTTTCACCGTTTAACCATCTTTCCGTTTCTAAAATTCGCAATTCCATAAGTTGTTTAGCAAATTCTTTATTTTTATACCATTCCCATGATATGTATTTAATATCCTGATTAATTTCTCTCTCACCAAAATACCTTCTCGGAAATCTACCGGGTGCGGTGAACACAATTACGATTCTATCACCTTCTAAATAATTAGATATTAAACCGGTTTGGTATAGGATAGAATGGTTATCAGAACCATACTTACCTAATTTTACAACATTATAATGATTGGACAAATAATCAATCCAATGTGTTTCAGGTGTATCCCAATCAACAAAGCTATCTCCACACACGTATAAATTATTCATCATCCTTTTTAAATGGTTTAGAATAATTCGGATATAGTATTTTCCAAATTATGTTTTTATAATCCCTATTATCATACATAGAAAATAATATTGATGGGTGTTTGTATTTCAAAGCATATTCAGCAAATATCTTTCTACCGTTAATTTTTTCATCACGACTTAAAATTTTATAAATCCAAATATATTCGTTTTCAATTTTGGAATAATCTGTTTCTAGTGTATTCTTAGTTTCTTTAACCCAATTATAAAATTCATCGGGTACTTTATCTAATATTTCATCTAAAGGTTTACCATCTTTTAGATACTCCCAAATATCTCTATTAGATATGTTAGTTAGTATTCTATGTAGTCGTTTATATTCTTCACCCTTGATTTTCATACGAAAACCATTTTTAAAACGAATCACATATCCTTCTTTGTCTTTACTAATTTCCTCTTTTAATAAATCATAACCCTCTCCCCATGTCTTATATGTTGTCACAACTTCAAATCCTGAGTCTTGTGTCCAAAATAAACTACTATCAGGTATCTCTTCACCAGTTTCGGTATGAACACCACCTATAACAACTAATTTTTCTTCATTACCATAATCAACAACAATTCTATTTTCGGGATAAATAATTTCAAACAAATATGTATTATCTTTTCTCCACGCACTGATGTCGTGTCTATCAAGAATTTCTTTTCCTTTAATTGATTGTGGTGATTTAAAAGATCCACGGGTGGCTAAAATCCACTCATTTTTATAATTAAAAAGTATACCTAATGAACCATCTAGTTTTTCATAAACAACATAATCTTCATTTGGTATGTCTTCTGGTTTGTGTTCCTCATAGTTGAAGAATTTCTTAAATGGTCTTGCAATAATTTTACCTTCTGAATTGGTAACTAATCCTCGACATTGTATTGTAATTTCATCCCATAATCTTTCGTATTGGACTTTAGGGGAATAGTTCCAAATAGTTAAATCATGATTTGGGTGTGTTTGTTTTAATAACAAACCATTTTGATAATATTCTTCTAATGTATTTAAAAACTCTACTTGCACTTTTTTCAGGATATGATGATTTGTAAAAAGAAATAAAAAATTTGCTCATTACAACTCAATGTTGAACCTATCTTTCATTATTTGAAGTTTATCTTCAGGAACACCATGTATATTTTTGTTTCCGTGTCTATTTTCAACTATTATAGTGTGTACCCTATAATGATATCTTTCGGCCATTTCAAAATATATATCCATTTCCCACTCTTGTGTAAAAGTATTTGCAATTACAATCTTAGATAATTGTAATTTCATTCTCTCCGCACATTTTAATTGACAACTATTGTGAGCTTCTTTTAATTTTGTTGGGTCAAAATTATAATTTCCCTTTTCGTCTATAAAAAAATCATCTGCGGATAAAACATAATTAGTGTTATTTAATCCGTGTGTTTTAAGGATTACCTCACCTAAAGTTGATTTACCACTACCCGGTAAACCTCTTAATAATATTAAATCACCAACATATTCCATTTTAAATAAATTTAAAAGAGGGCCGGTGTTGATACCGGCCCATATTTTACTTAATTGGTTGTTCTGTATCAGAACCACCACCAGCCGGTGCTTCGACATTAGTTGAATCCACAACAGATGCTGTTGTATCAACTTCTACCGCCGCAGAGTCAGTTGTTTCAGTTGTGGTTGACCCTGAACCACAGGACACCATTGCAAATGTAGCAATAGCAATCAAGAATAAAATGTATTTCTTCATAAGTGTAAATATACAAAAATATTTTGAAAATAAAAAACCCCAACAAGGATGTCGGGGTTTTAAGGTCTTTCAGTGGATTCAACCCCACTTACTTATGAAAAAAAACGAAAAGGTAATCGACAAAGAGAACCTTTGAGAATATAAATATATATGATTTTCGAAAAAAATCAAGTATTTACAATATTTTTTTCACAATGTTTAATTTATCGTCTTTCCATTTTATCGAAATCTGTTGATTTTCAATGATGTTACCTTTTAAAATCTCTTCACTCAAAAAATCTTCACAAAGATTCTGAATTATTCTTTTTATAGGTCTTGCACCATATTCTTCTTGTGAATTCAATTCGAATATTTTATTAATTACAGATTTATCAAAAGTTATTTTATAGTTCTTTTCTGTTAATCTTTTAATTAATTTACCCATTTCAATGAACACAATTTTTTTAAGAACATCTTCACTTAAATGGTTAAATAAAATTACATCATCAATACGATTAAGAAATTCAGGATTAAACTGTTGTTTTAGTGCTTTTTGAATTATTGATTTTCTAACCTCATATTTTTGTTGTTCGGAAGAAGACGTAGAAAATCCAACACCACCACCAAAATCAGATACTTTTTTTGCTCCAACATTTGAAGTCATGATAATGATTGTATTTGTGAAGTTTACTTTTCTACCAAATGAATCTGTTAAATGTCCTTCATCTAAAATTTGTAATAGTATATTGAAGACATCTTTGTGAGCCTTTTCAATTTCATCGAAAAGAATTACAGAGAATGGGTTGTTTTTAACTCTTTCTGTTAATTGACCACCCTCATCATAACCAACATATCCTGGAGGAGAACCAATTAATTTTGACACGTTGTGTTTTTCCATAAATTCACTCATATCAACACGAATGATTTTTTCAGGATCCCCAAATAAAATTTCTGCAATTGATTTCGCTAAGAAAGTTTTACCAACACCAGTAGACCCTAAGAAGATAAAAGAACCAATAGGTCTACTGGTGTCTTTAATTCCCACCCTGTTTCTTCTAATTGATTTAGATATTACACCTATTGCCTCGTCTTGACCTATTACTTTTGAAGTAAGGACCTCTTCTAGTTTCAATAGTTTTTCAGTTTCTTTATCATCTAATTTTGTAATAGGTACACCCGTTATTTGTGTAACTATTTCATATACATCATCTAAAGAAATTGGTACTTTATTATTCTTTAAATTATCAATCCACTTTTTCTTTTCACTTTCTAATTTTAGATTTATTTTTTTTTCTTCATCTCTTAGTTTGGCTGCTTGTTCATAATCTTGAGATTTAACTACCATGATTTTTTTCTCTCTGATATCGTCAACATCTTTTTTCAATTTCTCAATTGAATCGGGAGTTTTGTTTGAAATCTTTTTTTCTGAACCAAGTTCATCCATAATATCAATTGCCTTATCAGGAAATTGTCTATCAGTGATGAATCGTTTTGAAAGTTTTACAATTGTTTCAATTACATTGTCACCATAAACAACCTTATGATAATCTTCATAAGACTTTTTAAGGTTAGTTAAAATGTCGATTGTTTCTTTTTCTGTTGGTTCCGACAAAATTATTTTTTGGAATCTTCTAACTAATGCAGAATCTTTTTCAAGATGTTTTTTATATTCATCAAATGTGGTTGCACCAATACATTGAATCTCACCTCTTGCTAATGCGGGTTTTAATATGTTAGCTGCGTCCATGGAACCACTCGCGTTACCCGCTCCAATCATAGTATGTAGTTCGTCGATAAAAATTACAATATTTTTTATTTCTTGTAATTCGTTTAATATAGCCTTTATCCTCTCCTCAAATTGTCCTCGATATTTTGTACCCGCAACTAATGACGTTAAATCTAAAGATACTATCCTTTTATCAATAAGACTTGAAGGACAGTTACCTTCTTTTATCGATAAAGCTAATTTCTCCACTAACGCGGATTTACCGACACCAGCTTCACCCACGATTACCGCATTATTTTTTTTCTTTCTTGATAAAATTTGTGCGATTCTTTTCACTTCTTTATCCCTACCAATAACAGGGTCAATTTTACCCTCTTCAGCAAGTTTTGTTAAGTCCCTACTAAAGTTATCAAGTATTGGTGTTTCTGAACCCTTACGTATACGTTTTGGGTTTGTTGTTTGTCCGTCTTCAAAGAAATCCACTGGCATATTTTTAAAAATTGTTTTGTTATTACAAATATAATATTAAAACATTAAAAAAACAAATTAAGACAAAATGTCTAAAAAAATGTCTAACGAATGTCTAAATGTCAGTTTTAGACATTTGGTAAAAAAATTGTTTATGGATTTACAAAATTAAAAACATATGATAACATTATTTAAAGATCCGTTTTTTGATGTGTTCGATAAAGTTTTCGAACCATCTTATGTTGGTACTTCAGTACCACAAATCAATATTAGTAAGACTGAAAGCGATTACAAAATATTGATGAGTGTTCCAGGTCTCACAAAAGAAGACATAAAAATTACCACAAAGGATAGTGTTTTAACTATTTCTTTTGAAACAGAGGAGAAAACAGACAAAACACGATTTGTAAGTGGTTTTAGGAAATCTTACATATTACCAGATGATGTTAAAGAAAAAGATATCGTAGGTAAGGTTGAGAATGGAATATTAGAACTGATATTACCAAAAGACAAGAAAAAAAATTTGGAGAGGTTAATTTCTCTAAATTAAAACTAAACCCCACTTATGTGGGGTTTTTTATTTGATATTTATATGTTATATTATTCATAAAAAAGATTATGGCAATTTTATCAGAAAAAATCGAGGGTCAAATGATTGAGGTAATTATTGAATCCTCAAACCTGAAATCAGCATCTTACAACACCGAATCAAAGGATTTATCGGTGACTTTTAATAGTGGTGCTATTTATGAGTATAATAATGTTCCATGGGAAATGTTCACAAAATTCAGAATGGCTAAATCCCAAGGAAAATACTTTAATGAGAATATCTCAAGAAGTTATAAATATACCAAAGTAGGATGAGTTTATTTGAAGAATTGATTGAAGATAGGGAAGGAGATGAAAAGATAGTAAAATCTTTTAAAACAAAGGATACACTGTGTTCATTGATTTTTCATAGACCAACCTTAAAAATGAGGGAAGATCTCAGAAAAAGGTTATTACAAATATCTGATGACTTTATTGAATCCTTAGGTGTTGAGTTTTTTATACACGATATAGTCCTCACTGGATCATTAGCAAATTACAATTGGTCTGAATATTCTGATGTTGATTTACATATTTTAATCGATTTCGATGAATTAGATAAAGATAATAAAAAAGATTCAGTTGCATTACATACAATAATGAAGGAGTTTTTTGATGCGAAAAAAAATGTATGGAATGAAAAACATAATATTAAAATTAAAGGGTTTGATGTTGAACTTTATGTTCAAGATATCAATGAACCACACATTTCCTCAGGGGTTTATTCTGTGTTAAACGATGAATGGATTATTCAACCCAAGAAAGAAACACCTAATATTGATGATAGAAAGATTTTAGATAAGGGTGAGGAATTTGCTAAAAAAATAGATAATCTTGTTGATTCAGATGAAAAAGAAAATGTTTTATTAAAAATTGAGGATTTAAGAAAGAGGATTAAAAAATTCAGACAAAGTGGTTTAGATTCAGGTGGGGAGTATTCTTATGAGAATTTAACCTTCAAATTATTAAGAAGAAACGGATACATAAAGAAACTATTAGATTTAAAAAATCAAATAACGGACAAAAAATTGTCCATAACACAATAAAGAGACTTATTTTTTTCTATATATCTATGTATTTATAGGATAAGAATAAGTCAATCTTAATTTTTAAAAAATGGCAGATTTAAAACCAATAGGTAGTGAAAAGTTATCGGGTGATGATAAATTAAAAAGAATCCTCGAATTAGCGTACTACAAAAACTCGAATAATAAAACCACAAAAACTTCACCTGAATTGGTGTCAGAAACCAAAACTGGTGGTGTATATGGTATTGTCAGAGAAAAGGACGGGTACTATGTAAAAAGAGGTTTAAACGAACAATCTTTGGATTACATAGGTGGTATGTTTATGAAGAACAAAAACAAGTTTTCATCATACGCAGAAGCACTTAAAAGATTAGAACTTTTAAAGGGACAAGAAGATTTACAAGAAGCAACAAAATATGTTTTGAAAACAAAACCTTCTCAAGAAGAGGCCCCTATGGCTGAACCATCAATGGACTTACCTCCTGCTGCACCTTCGGATGCATCTAGTGAGTTACCTCCTATGGCTACAGAACCTTCTGCAGATTCACCTGCACCTGATATGGGGTCATCTGAAATGGGATCAATGGAAGAACCATCTATGGGACCTGAGGGTGAAGAAGGTGGTGAGTCTAAACGTTCTGACTACATGGCTGAAGTTCAAAAATTCGCTGGTAAGTTAGGTCAAGAACTAAGAGATCAAAAAGATAGAATGGAAAGTGACGATATTAAGTACGTTTTGAACATGGTTATATCCGCGGTGGATTTGGATAAATTAGAAGATGAAGATATCGAAGAAATAGGTAAGAAGTTCGAAAGAGAAGAAGACGAAATGGGTGGGGAAGAAGAAGTTCCCGCTGAAGAACCATCAATGGGTGACGAAGAGGTCCCTGCAGAAGAACCTGCACCAGAGGAAGATTTAGGTGAAATGGATGCCATGGCGGCTTTAGAATCTTTTGTTGATACTCCGGTTGATATGGTTGATGAAATGGGTGAGGATGAGTTAAAAAAATACGCAGATATCGACGAGACATCTCATATGGACGAAGAGAAAGAAATCGATTTAGATGAAATAAAAAATAGTATAAGCCAGGCGGTTGGTGAAACCTTAAGTAAATATTTTAATCAATAATGGTTTTAATCTATGTTAATGAAATTGGTTCCGATTATAAAGGTCAAAAACAGTACGAATTTATCTTTAGTAAATCAACTGATCTTGACATAGAGGATTGGTTTGTTATACCCGCATCATCCACACAACAAAGTAAATCACCTGACATCCAATATGTTGATTTAGTTGGTTTACTTAAAAATACAGATTTAGATTTAGAATTAATTCAAAACTCCGATTATTTCGGAGTTATTGATGCTGTAGACAATGTAATTGCATTGGCGTGGGAAAAATTTGATTTTGATAGTGAGTTTGATAGACTATCATTTAGATTTGGTGAGTCTGTTGAATCAGTAACTAAAAAATTAAAACAAAGAAACTATCACTTATTAAAAGAAGAAATAAAATTCAAAGAATCATGAAAAGAAATGAAATTGTAGAGAAACTAATAAAAGAAGGTTTTTCTGAAAAGACTTTGGTAAAATTTACAGATAAACAACTATCGGATTTATCATCAAGAATTATTGGTGAATCGATAACCAATGTTGCTTCAACGGATGTAAAGACACAAGATGAGTTAAGAAAGAAAAAATTACCTTTTCAGGTTTATAGTGAAGAAAAACCATCTGCGGGTTTATCAAAAAAAAAGAAAAAAGAAACAATATACGATAAGGCACTTAAAGATTTAGGTGGTGAAGAAGGTGTGATTAAATTTTTTGATAAAGAATTAAAAAAGAAAAAGAAAAGTGGTGTTGTTAAAAAAGAAAATGTAGAAGTTAAAAATTGGTTAGAAACAATTGCTGAAGATAATTTTCATTCCATGACTTCAAAAAGTGAAATTATGGAATTAATTAAAACAAAACTAAACGAAGTTGAGGTTGGTCCAAATGTAAAAAAAGGACACAATGGGGTTCCTGAGTTTATGAGTTATGACGCGATTTCAAATACGGAAGTAAAGGAATCATCACCAACAACAAAACCAGCTCCAACAAAACCTAAGGTTGACCCAGGAACAAAACCAAAAACTCCTTGGTCTCCAAAACCGGGTGAAAAATCTAAACCAAAGGCTTTAAAAGAGAAGAAGAATGCAAATAAGTAAGAAAAATTTGTTATCTTTAATAGAAAACAATATTAAAGAAATGGCAATGGATTTTGATACACCCGATAGACCCGATCAAGGTGTTCAGGATAAATTATCTCAAGGTGATACCCCAATGAAAAAAGTTCCATTACCTACTACTGGTGAGGAACCAAATAAGAATTTCCAAGAAGTTTTAGCGTCAGAAAGATATAAACAAGTAGTAGAAAACTTAAGAAGATATCTTGGAGACAATGCACCAATACAACGTGGTATGGAAGGTGTTATGCAACTTCAACAAACATTAATGAACGCACATAATAGTGTGGTTGCAATTGAAAGAGACCATAGAGAAGAGTTAGAACAATTAGCTATTGAATTGGTGATGAAAGAAATGGGTATACCTGAGGGTGCGGTTGAATTTGATGCAAAAATAGTTGGGATGGGTGAGATAGATATGGATGATTTTAATCATGATGAGGAAAATGGAGAAAATCCAGAACAAGTAGATATAGAAAATGAAATTGAAATTTTTAATGAGTTACAAAACTTAGATTTAGAAAAGGCAAAAAGAAGAATGATAAACGCAATCATTCAGGGTGCATCTAAAAAAGGTCATTACATGTTTCATTTAGTACCCGAAAGATTAGAACAAATCACGGGTAATCCGAATATTCTTAATTTATATGGAACTTTAATGTCAATAAATGATATAACATATTGGCAGATTAGTGACCAAATGATTAAAAACTTAGGTGGTTCGGCTGGTGGTAAAGAAAGTGCGGAAGGTCCAGAAGAGGAAGGTGGACCGGGAAAAGTTATTGCGAGAGGTATAAACTTTCCTGTTTTAGTACACGAATTAATAAAAGGTACAATGGAATTGATAGCTTTACAAGGTAGACCTGAAGGTGATTTTAGTGATATTGAGGGTTCAGAAGATACGTTAGAAAAAGAAATGTGGGATTTAAGATTAGGTCCGGCGATATGGGATAGAATCAGAAGTCAATTCCCTGAAGATATTCTAACAGATGAAAATAAAGTAGAATTACAAAGTTACTTACTTCTTGAGATTTTTAAACTACCCGCTAAGAATTTCTTAGTGTTTATGAAAGAAGTCCTATCTAATTCAGATAGAGGTAAAAGATTAATGAACCAATTAATGGACGGAATAAACAAAATGTTTAACGACCAAGAGTATGAAGATTCTGTTGCGTTGTTTAGAGATGATTTAGAAGATGCAACAGAGGAAACCGAAGATGGTGATATAGATAGTTATTTAAGGTCAATAGGTATTAGTGGATCAATTGATTTTGATGACGATGAAGACGAAGATGATGGTGGTGAGTTGGTTCCCGTAAGATAAACAAAGGTGGTTAATCCACCTTTTTTCATATTTATAATATATGAATTCAAAATTAGAACAATTAAAAGAGTATGCTAAGATTATTAAGGATACACCTTACGCTCTTAAGACATATCTACAAACATTCGACAATACACAAAAAAAGTATGTACCATTAGAATTATTTCCTGATCAAATACAACTATTAAATGATTATGAAAATTATAATGAAAACATTACAAGAAAATATAGACAAGCTGGTGTTACAACAGTTACTGCTGCTTGGATTTCAAAAAGATTACAATTTGCAAAACCAGAAAATCCTGATAGAGTATTATTAATTGCAAACAAAAGGGACACCGCGGTTGAAATGGCTAATAAGGTTAGACATTTTTTGGAACAATGGCCGGATTGGATTAATGTTGGGTTTTCTCCTGATAAAAACTCTGAAAGTAGATTTAGATTGAATAATGGTTGTGAAGTGAAAGCGGTTGCAACTTCTGCGGATGCACTTCGTGGTTATACACCCACAATACTTGTATTTGATGAGGCGGCATATATAGAAGCGGGTGATGATTTTTGGGCGGCGTCAATGGCTTCTTTATCTACTGGAGGTAAAATTATTCTTATTTCGACACCGAATGGTTACGACCAAATTTATTATGGTGTATATGACCAAGCAATTCGTGGAGTAAACGATTTTCATATTACAGATTTAAGATGGTTTAAGGACCCACGTTATACCAAAGATTTACGTTGGGTTAAGTGTCAAGACATCTGTCATTACATGTTGAATAGAGAGCAATACAATGATGATGAAGTTGTTATGTACGACTTCGATATTGAAAAATATCAACAGTATCACGAACAAGGTTATAAACCATTTTCATCTTGGTTTGAGTCCATGTCTAAAAAATTTAAATATGATAGACGTAAAATTGCTCAAGAGTTAGAGTGTGATTTCTTGGGTTCAGGTGACGGTGTAATACCTGGTGAAATTCAGGAAAACATTGCTAAGAATATGATTAGACAACCCAAGGAAAAATATATGCAGGGAACTTTTTGGCAGTGGAAAGAACCTGTAGATGGACATCGATATATTATGGGTGTAGATGTGAGTAGGGGTGATAGTGAAGATTTTTCATCGATTAATATAGTGGATTTTGATGATAGAGAACAGGTAGTTGAATATATTGGTAAAATACCACCCGATGACTTGGCGTCAATTGCGTATAAATGGGGTGTGTTATATGATGCGTTTATTGTAATTGACATTACTGGTGGTATGGGTATTGCAACTTCTCGTAAGTTACAAGAAATGAATTATAAGAACTTATATATTGATGGTATTAATACTCAAAATATATGGGATTATAATAAAAAAGTAATGGAAAAAATACCAGGATTAAATTTTAATAATAAAAGAACCCAAATAGTTGCGGCATTTGAAGAGCAGGTTAGAAAAGGATTCGCGGTACGTTCTACTAGATTATTAAACGAATTAAACACATTTGTTTATATTAATGGTAGACCTGACCATATGAAAGGATCACATGATGATTCAATTATGAGTCTTTCTATGGCGTTGTACGCCGGTGACATTTGTTTTAATCAATTACAAAGAAACGATTCAAAAAACAAAGCAATGTTAGAATCTTGGGCAATGTCTGAAAGAACATATGAGCCAAGTAAAACTTTTTATTCATATGGGACATCTTTAGATCCAATAGGTTCTATGCAGACAGATCCATCATTTTTTCATCAAAATAACCCCATGAATACTTCGAAATCCGCCTATCAAGAGTATTCTTGGTTATTTAGTAAAAAGAAAAATGTTTCCTAATTAAGAATTAATGTTTATATTATAATCAAAACTATTTATATACATGGCAGATAATAATCTCACAGTATTTCAGAAATTAACAAGAGTATTTGGTTTTCCGGGTAAAACGAAACCCGAGAACTCACCATCTTTTAATTTCTCGAAAGATGAACTTTTAAAAACTGATAGTAGAGAAGAATACGAAAAGGCGATGTTACAGGCTCAACAAAGTCAATACATTGCGGATAAATGGACAAAATTAGATCAATCTCTTTACAATCAATCGGTATATTATGAACCAAATAGGTTATCGGCTTATTATGATTATGAATCTATGGAGTTCACTCCTGAAATATCCGCGGCTCTCGATATATATGCAGAGGAATCAACAACACTATCTGAAAAGGGTGAAATATTAACAATATATTCCGAATCAGATAGAGTTAAGAATTTGTTGGAGGATTTATTTAAGGAAAAATTAGACATCAATACAAACCTTCAAATGTGGACGCGTGGTTTGTGTAAGTATGGAGATAACTTTGTCTATTTGAAGGTCGATCCTGAAAAAGGTATTGTTGGTTGTCAACAATTACCAAATATTGAAATTGAAAGAATTGAAGGTGCATCATCTAAAACACCAGGTAATGAAAGAGACATTAAAATCCCATCAAGAGAATTGAGATTTCAGTGGAAAAACAAAGAAATGGAATTTCAATCTTGGGAAATAGCACATTTTAGATTGTTAGGTGACGACAGAAAACTTCCTTATGGTACATCTATGTTGGATAAAATTAGACGTATTTGGAAACAATTGTTACTTGCAGAAGATGCTATGTTAATTTATAGAACATCAAGAGCCCCTGAAAGAAGGGTGTTTAAAGTGTTTGTTGGTAACATGGATGATAAAGATATTGAGGCTTACGTACAAAGAGTTGCAAATAAATTTAAAAGAGACCAAATCGCCGACCCAAGAAATGGTCAGGTGGATATGAGATATAATCAGATGGCTGTTGATCAGGACTATTTTATACCTGTTCGTGACCCCTCACAAACTAATCCGATTGAAACATTAGCTGGAGCACAAAACTTGGGTGAAATTGCGGATATTGAATATATTCAAAAGAAATTATTAGCAGCACTAAGAATACCTAAAGCGTTCTTAGGTTTTGAAGAAGTTGTGGGTGAAGGTAAAACTTTAGCCCTAATGGATATTCGTTTCGCAAGAACAATCAATAGAATACAAAAATCATTAATTCAGGAACTAAATAAAATTGCTTTAATTCATTTATATCTTTTAGGATTAGAGGATGAGTTGGGTAATTTCTCATTATCCCTAACTAACCCATCGGCTCAATCAGATTTATTACGTATTGAACAATGGAAAGAAAAGGTTACTCTATATAAAGACGCAACTTCTGATCAATCTCAAGTTGGTATTCTTCCTGTATCACACACGTGGGCGAAGAAAAATATTCTTGGTATGAGTGATAGTGAAGTAATTCTTGACTTACAACAACAACGTCTTGAAAGAGCAATGGGATTTGAATTACAGAACACTCAAAATATTATTAAACGTTCGGGTGTATTTGATGATGTTGACGCTAAATACGGTATACCCGAAGAAGAAAGAAAAGCCGCGGAATCAAGTGGTCAAACCGCGGCACCTGGAGGTGATATGGGTGGTGCAATGGGTGGAACCCCGCCTCCACCAGAACCAGCAGCGGGAGGGGCAGAACCATTAAGTGAAAGTAGAAAATCAAAAATATTAGGTATGTTGGGTGAAGAAAAATTAGATTTTAATGATTTATTTGACATGAACAAGGCTCAACAGAATATTTATGAAATAGAAAATAAAATAAAAGACATCTTAAACGATTAAAAATGAACAGTTTCGGAAAAATAAAATCAAAAATATTAGGTAAATTAACAGAATCCTATTCATCAAAGAATAAAACTGAGATGAAGAAAATCCTTAAAACAATTAAAGAAAACGAAGATTTTAAGGAAATGTATCTTTTTTACGAAGAGGTGGAGAAAAAATATTTTGATGATAAGGAAGTTGCGAAGTTATTTGTAGAAGAATTATCATCAGTTTTAAAAAATAAAACAAATAAAATTAAAGAGTTTTGTAAATCTTTGAACGAAATTTTAAAAGATGTTGAGGTTCAGGACAATGATTTGTATTCTGTTTTAGACCAATTGTCAGAAGAAGAGAGTTTATCTAATTTAGATAAAAAAGTAATCGCAAAAAAGAAATTATATGAACATTTAATTACCAAGAAGGAGATTAAAGAATCGGATAAGGTTGTTCATACACAAAATGAGAATCTTTTACATGCGGTATTAGTGAATAACTTTAATGTGTTATATGATAATAATTTAAGTGAGGAACAAAAACACACATTAAAGGATATTTTATCAATTCCTACAAATGAATTAGAATCTAAAACTAATGAATTAAAGGAATCTTTAATTAAAAAAATTGAGGGTTTACTAATAGAATCATCCGATGATGAAATGAAATCTAAATTAAACAATGTTAAAGAAGAGGTTAACAATAAAAAATCTTCGAGAATAAATTACTATAGATTAGTAGAATTAAAAAATGGTCTTGATTAATCAAGACCATTTTTAATTTTTTCAACGTATTGAGCTTTTAAAATTTCTTCCCTTCTTTTTACCGAAGGTTTCACAAATTCTTGTCTCTCTCTGAGTTTTTGAATTTGTTTTGTTCGTTGAACTTTGCTTTTATAAATCTTTAAAGCGTACTCAATACTTTTATCGACATTTACTATTAACATAATATATAAGTATATTAAAAATATAGTGAAAATATTTTTTATTTCAAATAATTTTATTTATTTTTTTATTTACACCATAAAATTATGAAATATGAAATAAGTAATGAAAAACGGAAAGTATATCTCATTAGGAGATTACAGGAATGTTAAAATTGGATATGGAACAGTAGATTTTAAAAATTTAAAAACAATATATCTAAAACTTAATTCTTGGGTTCAGCCAGAAAACAATGAAGATGATTTTGACTATTTAATAAACAAAACAAGAAGGGTAATTAAGGAAATTGTTTATAATTTAAAAAATGAAAATTTTAAACCACAATGTATTGTGGATTTAGACATAAAGACTAGGGGTATAAAAATTGAAAAGAGGTCTTTTATGAATTTAGAGGTTACATTGTTTATTGAAAAACAGTTTGATGTAAAATCAAAAACAACTAAATTACTGATTAGAGAAATTATTGAAACAATAGTAGAAACTGGTTTATCCGATAAAAACTTATTCAACTTCAATAAAAACAAAAAATAACTTATATATCGATGTATTTATATAGTATAATTACTATAGTAAATGAAGATATTAGGACCAAATGAAACCGGCAAAGGGATTTTGATTGAATATGACGCCGGTCATGTTTCACCTGACGAAAATAAGAAAATTATTTCTGAAATGAAGAATATGGACTTCTCTGAAGACCTTATTCTTTATGCGGTTTTACAAAAGTACGACACCCCAAATAAGAACGGTAGAATTTACCCTGAAATTTTATTAAAGAGAGAAAATGAAAAATATCAAAATCTTATTAAAAAAGGTGGAGCATTAAATGAGTTAAACCATCCGTCCTCATCATTAATAGATTTAGATAGAGTATCACATTCAATTATGGAAACATGGTGGGATGGTAAAATGTTAATGGGTAAAATTAAATTATTTACATCTCCTGGTTGGAAAAAAATGGGTATTGTTTCCACTAAGGGTGACCAAGCTGCCATGTTATTAATGAATGGGGCTACTTTGGGTATATCCTCACGTGGGGTAGGTTCACTAAAGAACGTTAAAGGTCAAAATGTGGTACAAGACGATTTCGAATTAGTTTGTTTTGATTTAGTATCATCACCATCTACTCCGGGTGCCTATATATTTACAGACCCGTCTGAAAGAGACCAATACCAAGAATCTATTGACGAAAAACCTGTTGTTACCGATAGAATGAAAAAACTTATGGGGAATTTAGATAGATTTTTATCCAAGTAAAAGGTTTTATTCTGTTTTTAATAACGACATCCCGATTTTTTTATAAAATCATAATATTTATAAGATAATAAAACAAATCAAATGACTGAAAAATCAATTTTAGAACAAGCGTTACTTCAAGTACAAACACTTGAGGAGGCAGTTAAGCAAAATGCAAAAGGTATACTTGCTTCAACAATGAAGGAAGAACTTAATGAATTGCTGAAAGAGTCAGAAGAAGAGGGTCAAAAAGACGAAGAAGTGTCTGAGGGGGATGTTCCTCCAATGAAAGATGATGAAGAGTCTAATGAACCTAAAGAAGAGGAAAAAGATATGTCTGAACAACCTGAAGACGAATCTGATGATGAAGAATCAGAAGATGAGGATGAGGATGATGAAGAAAATATAGACGACCTCGATAATGAAGATCCAATGAAAGGTATCGATTCAATCGATTCAGAAGGTGGTGAAGACGCACTAAACCC
>Ga0315909_10002160_pt1 | contig 25589 bp, 50 predicted proteins | sample LakEriMetagenome_11_FD_203527 | JGI IMG/M metagenome (GOLD analysis project Ga0315909, IMG submission 203527) | Freshwater fungal communities from buoy surface, Lake Erie, Ohio, United States - Buoy 2 MA125 | ecosystem: Environmental > Aquatic > Freshwater > Lake | place: USA: Lake Erie, Ohio...
ACTTACCCTTATAATGAAAAACTCTGAAAAGAACACCAAGACTATCACAAAACCAGCGCGGACCTTGTCGCAGATATGGTGCTATCAATTGGTCTTAGATTCTTTCCGCAATTCTCCGTTTGATCCTGCCACTTCCAGAAGGTATTCCGAAAGGACTTAATCTAAATCCCATGGTTTCATTACTACTACTAGAGCGATACAACCGATTATTAATACTATTATTGAATAAATCATTGCGAAAATTTCTATGTCTGTCATATTAAGCTGCTTTCATAATGGTTACGGGATACTTTACAAAGCCGGTGGTGTCCTTTTTTGCTTTACCTTTTGCATATAAACCAACGATTACACCTTTTGGATCTGTGAAGCGGAGGTCTGAATCATCGCCATTATATACGGAGAGGTTAGCATATTGGGTTGGCATTGGTAAGGACTTTTTGATACCGAATACTACAGCAATATTGTAACCTTGCACGATTGCATTGTTAACGTCTTTTTCGTTACCATCAGCAGCAGAGAAGGTTAGGTGATAATTGGAAATATTGGTAACTTTACGACCTAGCACCTTGGTATAATCATAGAATTGCACATTAGGGAAGGCGGCGAAAATGTTGGTATATGTAACACCTTGCACTTCGACCGGATACTTTTCCCATGAGAGGTCGGAAGTACCATTCAAGCGGAATACAGGAATTAGATTCTTTTTAGCAGATTGCTTAATAGCAAGGTTGATATCTTTTACCAGCTCGGACATGAATTGAGTCCGGTTCTCGAAAAAGAATCTGGTTTTGCGAATACGTGCCTGCTGAATGGCATTGGTCGTGGCACCTTTTTTGATCATACCACCTCGACCAGCAGTATTCAGGCAAGCAGCGGTGCAACCTTCGGTGCGCTTTGGACAGGTTTCGAAACCTGAAAGGTTAGCAGGTGCAAGGTGTAGGATATAGGTGTTATAACCTAGTCCTGTACCTTTCAGCGTTTTGGGGTTACCAGTGGATAGCAATTTCATAATTATTCCTTGGACGATTGGGCTTCGAAAATTTTATCTTGAACAGCACTAGCGATTATCTCGCTTTCCTCATCGATAAAACCACCTGAGAGACGGACTTCCTCTAGTGCATCATACACCACGGACAATTCAGCATCCGTCAATTTTAATACATTCTTGCTCATACTGCCTCCTAATAAAACAACCATTCTAAGCAATGCTCGCTAAAGTGGCAAGCATTATTTGGAATGGTGTCGCATTAAAGCAACACCTTGCTGATTAGGCAGAAACCACGGAAGCGACCGTGCCATCAGCATTAAACTTGGTCACTTTTGACCACTTGGACCCACCTGTAACCTGCCGCTTTGCCTTTTTAAGTGAAGGTGCGGTTAGTTTAGCAAGGCGCTCCTGTAGCTTCTGGATTCTGTCCAGTTTCCGCTGTTCACGGACTGCTTGCTTCGCTTGCTTGGTAGCAATACGCTCAGCAGCAGCATTCTGCTTAATAAACGTTTCCTGGTCACGTAATTCCTTGACCTTAGCACGGAGGGTAGCGACCTGCAAGCGTGCTGCTTTGAGGTCGTCACGTGCAATCATAAGCAATGCTTTGGTGGCGGATACTTTTTTTGTCATATGAAATCTCCTAGATAATGACGGTTTGATTAAAAATTCGCTTTCGCAACGGTTCTAATAATACTCTGATTGGTGGTGGTTGCAAGCGGATCCGTTGCACCTGGTGAAAAAAAGCTGGTACTTGACCGGATTGGTCAGGTACTGGTCGCATGGGGTAAGGGCGGATCCTGACCGGATTGGTCAAGAATTCGGGCTCTCGGAGATTCAACGGTGGCACGGCTCAGGGGAGATAGAGTGGATGCAGCTCGGACAGTAGCTCTAGATGGGGTACGGCTCGGACTATGGTAAAATCTCTCTGGAAATTAAGCCTGGTATGAGCAGTATTAGAAAAAAGCTCTGGTAGGTCAAACCACGAATTCAGTAACTTTTTTTCTAAGCCATTTCCAGTAATATTTCGAAATTTCCAAAACTCTCAATCCTAAAATTTTTTCCAGGAGGTTCCTCAGGATTTTTCGAATTTTTTGGAACAAAAGTCAAATGTTCTTCTCCTTTAGTTTGGCTTCGACAGCACGAAAATACTTGTAGGTATCCACCGTATTACATGACTTCAAAGCGGCATCTATTTCCTCATCCGTCAGCCCAACCCATTCACGCTGTTGGCAACAATGACCACACCTCGGGCAGAAAAACTCATGTTCATGTTTTGCAGTTTCATCGACACGTTCTTGCGATATGTCGATGGCAAGGACAGGTGCGGCGTAAACAGGGAATCCATTTGGGTCTTCCCAATAAGTCTGCTCATACCCCTCACCGAACCTGTCTGTTGCTTGTATTACATAAAAAATAGGCTCTTGCTTCTCTGCCTCTGCAATGGCTTGGCGTAGTGCGGTGATGGCCCCACCATTCAATTCGTACCCATCTGTAGAAATTCCAGTTTGCTCAAAGCGTTGTCGCTGTCTGCGTTCAACCAATGACCGATACAACTTGTCGTCACTTTTCGCCATGTCGCCATAGGTATCAATGTCATCAATGATGTCCCAGAGTTTTTCCAAAGCCTCCAATGCTTGCTTCATTGCTGAAATGCTCATTTATTTCACCTCAAATTGTTCGTAGTCAGCGTACTCAACAGTTTTATCTTTACTCAACTCATCTACACGAGCCTGTGCTTTTTCTCTTGAATCGTAGACACCGTCCCATACAGAACCGCCAACATGACCAGCAAAATCTTTTTCTTGATAAGTCACAAAGAAAACATTCATTCTTCAACTCCAAAATGTTCCAAAATTCTGTTGCTTACATTTACTTTGGCTGCGGCTGCATCATAACCAACACCAGCACACTCACGCACAATCAACTCGGCAAACTGCTCTTGATCAAAATGTCGACCATCAAGTCTCAAATCCCAACATTGAGACGCTAACTCTTTAATTCGTTCGTTCATTTTTCTCTCCCAAACTCGGCTCGGATCAGATTGGCTGCCACCATCCAATAGTTGTGACGATCTCCGGTGGCTTGTTGTTGGGTATGTAATAGATGTAGGATATTGTCAATCAACATGTCATGATGATCTTCCATGTTTTTCATCTGCTGGATCCGCTCATCTTCCCTGGTGAGTTCCATCACACGCAGGAGATTGATCAGGGCTGATTCTGACCACTCGGTTGGACCATATACTTCCTCAAGTATTTCCATTCTTTTCATACTATTTCCTTTGGTCGAAAGAACGGTGTTGATCCCATCATGCGATCAAACACGAAACTATCCAGTGACAGTGAATCGATTGTGCCACGATGCCGTTCAATCCTCACGGTGCCATCAATCTCTGTGCCATAGAAAAAGTTGTCTGTGGCACCACCCCGAATCTGTTGTTCAAAAAGTTCTGTGATATTCATTCTACTACCTCTTCCCAATGTCTGCAATAGAAGTGTTCACCCATCTTATCGATCTCTTTTTCTGGATATCCTTCTGAGATGAGCCATTCTTTCTGTTCTTCCCAATTCTCAAATGTCTTTGGAACAACTTTAGGAAATCCATATTTCCATCCACCCGGTGGATCAATCATATGTACCTTTTTTGTGTCCTTCATTTAACTTCCTCCTGTTTCGGTAAATCGTAGCAGATAATAGTAGACTTCGTATGGATCGGTTTCGAAATACTCCTTTGCGGTTTTACCATCAAAGGCCATATTCGGTGAACTCCACCATTTCTCTATATTTTCTGGACCTAAAAGATAGGTCAGCATAAAGTCGCACCTTTCTCTGAGTTTCTTAGGAGAGACCTCTGCGATTGTTTTAGGTTTATGGGTTTTCATCTGGTATTCTAATAAAGCGTCCAGCGGCCGGAAGGGCGCTGAAAAACGAGAGAGGTATTCTGTGGGTTCATAATATATAAGTTTCGATTTTCAAGGTACTAGTATATCACGATGGTGTTCGGTTGTCAAGTGTATGTGTTGTTTTTGTACAACATCAAGATTGATACCTTTTCACTTTAAAAATACGTCATTGATTTGGCGATTGACACGGATGAAAGTTGTACATTTTGGTAACTGTTTGAGACAGGAGGCACCAACATAGGTACAGGTCGAGCGTAGACCACCAAGCAAATCTTGTATTGTATGCTTCACGGCACCACGATATGGTATTTCTACGGTGCGACCTTCGGATGATCTATACTCTGCTACACCACCATGATGTTTTTCCATTGCAGTATCAGAACTCATGCCATAGAATGTGACTTTGTTATCTTTGATTTCACCACCGCCTTCATCATGGCCTGCCAACATACCACCAAGCATTACAAAGTCAGCACCAGCACCAAATGCTTTGGCTACATCACCAGGACAGGTACAACCGCCATCTGCGATTATATGAGCACCAAGACCATGTGCAGCATCAGCACATTCAATAATGGCCGATAACTGAGGATAACCTACGCCTGTTTGTATTCGAGTAGTACACACAGAACCTGGCCCAATGCCTACTTTGACAATATCGGCACCACGCAATACCAATTCTTGTGTCATATCGGCGGTCACTACATTACCAGCAATAATTGTTTTATTTGTAAACTCTTTGCGGACCTTTTCAACGAAATCACCAAAGTGTTCACTATAACCATTGGCAATATCAATACAAATAAAAGAAATATCTGGATTGTTTTGTAGGATAATACCAAGTTTGGCAAACTCCATGTCGCTGGTGCCTGTAGATACAGCAAAGGTATCATTGTACATGATATTCTCGGAACCTGCTCGATGCTCTGCTACAGTATAACCTTTCTTTAATACTGTAAACAAGCGTAACGCACTAAGAGCCTTTGCCATTTCAAATGTACCTACGCCATCCATATTTGAGGCCATAATTGGTACACCAGACCATGATAGACCTGAATGTTTGAAATCATAATGTCTTTCTAGATCAACCTCTTTGCGGCTACTTAATGTAGACCGTTTAGGACGAATCAATACATCACGGAAATCTAGTTTAATATCTTCTTCAATACGCATTTTCTAACATTGTCCTTTTGTCAATCTACCATCCACCGCCATCGGCGAATCTCATCAGATAATTATACACTTCTTGGGGATCTTTGTCAAATATTTCTCTTGGTGTTTTTTCATCAAATGCCATATTTCTGGAGTCCCACCATTTCTCTACCTGTTCTGGACCAACAAGTGCAGACAATAGAAAGTTACATCGACCTATTAATACCTTTTTGTTTTCTTCCAGATTGTATTGATACTGCCAATGAGATTGTACTTTTTTCTTTACCATTCTAACACCTTCACTTTCGGACCTTTACATGGATCTTCCTGTTTACAATTCTTATGTGCCAAATACAGAAATGGAGCACATCCAATTAAAGTAAGTAATAAGAGCATTGCAAGTAGTTTATTCATTTAAACACCAAGAAGTTTTTTCGAATATTCTTTTTCGGTAATTTCTCGAATGTCTATTTTGTTACCAAAAGATTCTTGAAATTTAATCTCTGATTTCATGTGAGCACCCCTAACCGGAATGTCAAATGAGAAATTAGATTTGAGTGTCACCGTCATCATAAAGTAGTGGTCGAATTTGTAGTTATTCGGTTTCTTCTCTTGTTCTTCTGAGGAGGTCATCAATAAAATCCAATAATCTAGTATTTGAAATGTGTAATGTGGCTTTGGTTACATCAATGTTATGTTTAACCAATAACTGTTTGAGGATCTCTGATTGTGTTTCCTCATTCATCTTTGGTTCTTCTTTTTTGAACTATCATCGTTGTTGTGTTTTCAGGATCAAGAGGTTCTTCATAATCTTTTTGTGTGAGAGGAGGTTCTGTCTTTTCACTCTTTTGGTTTACATTTTCAATCACAGTTTCTTTTTGATATTTCTCTAGTGAGGCCAAACAGAAAAATGAGACCAACAACCACCAAGCAGACCAATCAAATACTTGAATCATAAAAACTGTGCCTGCCAGTATAAACGCATTGTACAATAAAATTAAAAGTATGTTTGACATTTTATCCTCTTATCGACAACATCTTGGGTCATTGATATACAAAGGACCAGGATCGGTTATCTTCTCATATATCGGCTTTATAATATTTTTCCAGGTTACTCCACCAAGTATTGCTACGCCTGGAATAACCAATAAACTTATTGAGAAAAATACTAATACGGTCATAATTGTTATGATGACTTTATTCATCATCACCATCATCGTAATGATCTATACACCACACCAGATAGTATAACAAACAACAAGCAATTACAAAAAGAAATGCAGTTAACATTCTGAGTGTATCCCCCATTTTCTTAGACAAACGGTTATCAATAGATTTATTGACATGAAGATTGTAAACCCAATAATAAACCAAGTCATCTTATACTTTCATCATTTGTTCATATGTATAACTTCTTTTCATAAACCCCGAAGCGTTTCTGAGATAACACGCTTCTAGATCACCTTCTCTCCTGCGGTCAAAGATGATTTTAAATTTTACATCGTTTACTTCTTTAAAGATATCTACAATTTCTGAAACTGACTTTGCATCACCATAAGCCAGGTTATGTATCTTATTGGTCGGTCTATCTAACGATCTAATGATTGCAGAACATATATCATTGACATGGACATACTCACGCATACAGGTGCCATCGGTTGTATTGTAATCACGACCATAGATACGGAACTCACCTGTCTTTGTTGCATCAATTAACTTGGACATCAACCCGTCTGGATTGGTTGGAGGAAAACCGTCACTACCAATAACGTTATAAAAACGGAATATATTATAACTATCGGCCAATTCACCAACAATATCTTCGGCAACTCTCTTAGAAAATCCATAAGGTGAATTCGGTTCACTTGCTGCTCCAGTAGATGCAAAAATAAAGTTGCCACATACAATATTCTTCAAAATATTATAAGTGCCATTTACATTTGTATTATAATATTTTGATGGATTTTTTACGGATTCACCAACACGCACCAAGGCAGCCAGGTGTACAATGGCATCATATGATTCATCTAATCGTTTAATATGATTTTGATTTGTGACATCCACTTGAACATGATTTAGTGAATTAAAATCCAACAAATCTATTGTGTGAACATCATAAATTTTATTTTGATTCAACATCTGCACTAGATGTTTTCCAATATAACCTTCTGATCCGGTAACTAATACTTTCATTGTCTTTGTCTCAAGTTGTTTCTCAATTGTTCAATGATGCCTTGAATCTCTCGCCTTATCGGATTAGATTCGGGTATCCATACAATTATGTGTTTTAATAATTTCAGAAGTTCTTCAGGATTCATTTGAAGAAAATATATCTGACCATTTACTTAGTTTGATTTTTTTCTGACCTGCGGCCAGTTCAGCGGCAGACTTGTCAATAATGCCATGATCAAACATTAGATTAATCATAGCCAACAAGTCACCAACTTCTTCAGTAAGTCTTTGTTGGTTTGATACACCATTGTGTTCAGAATCAAATCCAAATCTAAACACTTTACTGATTGCTTGTGTTACTTCTGCACATTCTTCCTGTGCAATTAACATTATCTCTTTTTCAACTTTGTTCATTTAGTAATTGTGGCCCACCTAAAAACTCACCTCTAGCATTAATAAATTCTTCTGCCAAATCTGTGGCTTCAAATGAACTCAACACCTTTCTCTTTTCAATAATTTTTCCATTAATACGCATTTCAACATAATAAGCACCACCATTAATTGTGATGTTTGCCATTCTTTCATCTTGCATATCACCTCTCCCAAAAAGCAAAGGCCTTAGCCATTTCGGTAGCCTTATCTTCGTTTTTAAAGAAAAGTGTTCCAATAAGTTTTTCGTTGGAACACAATTCAACTCTATAAGACAATATGTAGGATTCTTCTATAATGATTGTAGCAGAACGAGAACCGTTGACATCAACATAAGTTATTAGTTCTCTTTCTTTTGTCATCATGCGATTAATCCTACGAAACGATTTAGTACAACACGATTTGATAAACGATTACCTGCATATTTCTTGAACGCCGATGTCAATGATCTTGTTGATGCATTTTGCTTAACTTCAAATTCAACATCTTCATCCATATCTAGGCCTTCTGCACGGAGTAGATAATACTCATCATAACCAGAAGAAGTAATGATTGAATATTTCTCGCTTCTGAATTTTGCTTTTAAACTTGCAACTTCAACCAAATCTGGTAGTATTGATCTAATTTCATTGTTGAAGTCTCTACCAGATAAAATGAAGAAACCAACAACATTGCAATTTGTTCTAGATTTTAAAAGCTTTATGTATGATGCTGTCAATTGTCTATTTGTACCAAATCTTCTGTTAAATGTTTCTTGATTTTTTGTTAATGGATCTCTGATTACGAGAATTTTCTCGGTTTGCCAAGAAGAACCAGCATCAAGAGTTTCATCATTGTAACCCTCTACAATGGAACCTGAATTTGATTTAGTCCACACACTATCACATTTATGACCATCACCATCAGTTAGAAACACCGTATTAACAACCTGCAATTTATAATCTTTTTGAAACTTAGGTACAATTTCCATTGCAGAGATAATTGCTTCATTAATTGGTGTTCCACCCAATGAAATAAATTTGGGACTAAATTCTCTTTTACCCATAGAGAACGATAACAATGCAGAACAACCATATGAGAATTCTGATGCAGACATTTTGCTTGACAAAAAGTTTAATAATTTAAATTTTGACAAAAGAATTTTACCTACCATTGATGCATCTGGCTCTACATAGCCACCTTGTGAACTGAAAGCATATACCTCATAAGGAATATTAACTTTCTTGCAAAACATAACAAGGTTAATTAATTGCTTAACTGTGTTCAACAAATGCTTGTTCATACTGCCAGACCAATCGAGGAACATTACAAGACCGTGAGATTTTCCATCAGGTATAATGGTCATCTTCTTGAAGATATCTTCGGTAAATTTATATGCATAGATTTTATTCATATTCAATTCACCAGTTTTTGCAATACTTGCTCGCTTTAACTGATCTGCATTTTTACGCATTTCAAATTCTTTGGCAAGATAGCTTACAACTTTTTTGGCATCTTCACGAACTTTAACAAATTCTTTGGTGTTAGCAATATTGATATTTCTCATACGAACATAAGCTTCACCGTATTGTTTTTTCCATTCTTCAAATGCTGATCTGTATTCTGACCACACTTCTTTGTATGGCATGATTGCTTCATTCAAATCAATTTTGGGAATATCACCATAATAATAATGGCGGTTATCACTTTCAAAAAGTTGAGATTGTGATTTTTCGAAAATTTTATCTGTAATTGATTCTAAACCGTTTTCTTCAGGTCGTGCTTCTGGTAGTTTTGGACCATCATCATCAACATCAGATTTCTCGGCACCTTTAGGTGCGGCAGGTTGACCAGAATCGTCATCTTCTTCTGTTTCTTCAAAGTCATCAGAATCGTCATCACCGTAGTTTTCATAGTCATCATCAAAGTCATCCGAATAATCATAACCCTCTAATTCTTGATCTTCTTCTTCATCAAAATCTTCAATGTTAGGATTATTTTTTTGTTTTTCTTCTTTTTCTTCTTTGAGATATTCTTTTACTTTAATGGCAACTTTAATGACATCATCATATGTTTCAACGGCGTCAATTTCATCAACAAGTTTTTTTTCTTGTTCATTGAACTTGATACCTTGTGCAGGACCAATTTTACTGAAAAGATTGAACCTATCGATAAAATTCAAATCGTTGAGATCCATGCCATTTGTTCCAAAGAAATTCTTTTCAACTAATTCTTTGTAACCGCCAACAAATGATTTACGAATACCTGGATATTTGTATTTAACTTTGCGCTCAATACGATGATCTTCAATCACATTACAGATTGAACGGGAAACACCCATATCAATTGCTTTTTGTAAACCATCAAGTGGAGTATACAAAGCATGGCCGACTTCATGTCCCATAAAAAGGTCATAAAGTTGTGGTGAAATGTTTTTATCTAAAATAGGAACTGTAAGAATACGGTTCTTAACATCAAACGAAGCAGTAGAAACTTTACGGTGTTCGATGGTTAAGTTTTCAGTAGCCATCAATTTGGCTAGAATAGATTTAGATTGAATGATTTCCATGTAATCTCCGAGTTAATGTAAACATTATCTCATAGAATTTAAGTACCGTCAACATTTATTTGATGGTTTGTTGTAAAAATACAACACTTTATTGGTATTGTTCTTTCAATTTTCTGTAATTATCTAGGTCCGATTCAAGTTGAGAAATTACGACCATTTTACGAACTGCTTGATCGAGCAAAAACCAAGTTTCCTTTTGATCAGGCGCAAGTTCACAATATGTTCTTTCCATAACTATTGAATTTTTAAGAATTTGTTGCATTATTTTTTGAGTCCTTGTCGAAAATATTAAATTCGAGCGCTGTTGCTAAACGCTCGGCTAGGTCTTGATCGTATTTTACTAAAAAATAAGCAACATCTTGAACATCTAAGTGTTGAAGATTGAACAAAATCTCATCAACACCTCGATAAATTTCAGTTTCTTCTTGTTGTGATAACATTTTTCACTTTCTTAATGATAAAAATTTGAATTTTGCAGCAATTTTCCTTGAATTTTTGCTTTTCCTGTCAAATTTATGAAAACAAGCAGTTTTTGCAACTCAGTTTCCGTCATTTTTTCTAGATAAGGCTCAATTTCTGACCATTCAGCATAAAATTCAAGCTCTTTTTGTTCATCGTTCATCATAAAACTTCATTTTTTCTGCCAAGTGAAGCAGGATTCATGCCGGCTGTAACATAGACATAGCTACTTTTGTGAATTGGCGCTACACATTGAGCAACATGATCGACTGATTCACGATCCTGTTTAGATAGCTTGTGATAATCCTTCATAATTCCAGATTTTGTGAGTGCTCCTTTAAAACCTGTGTCTAAGGATTTGATTTCTGGCAGTTCACGGCCAGGAGGAGGCATCAAAGATGGTAACTTATTGACAAACTTTGTGGAAACAGTTTTATTTTGTTTTGGCAATAATGATTGTAGTGATTGTAACCATTGTTGATTCTGTTGTTGAACAGATTTGGGAACTTTCCGTTTTTTAGATTTTGCTGGTCGTGTATAGATCATCATGTACGTTACTCCTATCAAGGAATAATACATTCTATAACAAACCTATGGAAATGTCAAGGGGCTGTGTTGTATTTTAACAACATGGTGTTTAGAGGTTCAACCCACCAGACATCACCCTTTTCGAAACATACGATACTATCATATACCGAAATGGAAACTGTTTCTTTTGAGATATAATCTTCGGCCAACTTACCTCTTGTGTGGCGAGCGTTTAATTTGTCTAGACATTCTTTGGTAAATTCCATAAAGGTGTCAGGTTTTTTTAAATCGCCATTATATTCAGGCCAGTATGATGTATGTAAATCTTCTACCATGTAAACTGCATTTTTGTGCATTTTAGGATAGAAAAAATTGAATGTTGCCTTGATATGGTGTTGTTGATGTGATCCGTCATCCAGAATGATATCAGGAATTCCAAACTCATCAATTAAACTTTGTAGAAATGCCGGATCTGATTGATCTCCGATTCTAACAAAAGTACCTGGTAGTTCCAGATCTCGACATTGTGGCATAATGTCAATACTAATGATTTTTGATTTTGGTCCAAAGAATCCTCTCCACATTTGTAGAGAACCTCCTTGTGCCGTACCAATTTCGAGGAAAGTAATGCTTTTATCTTTCCATGAAGCAAAATGTCTTTCGTAAGCATTGAAGTAGTGTGACCACTTTGATGCTTGTCGGCCCTTATGTGTTATAAAGTCTTGCCATAAGCTCATAATATAAATCCTTTCTTAAAAAGGCACACCGGTACTTATAATGAGTAATTATGAAAACCCTTGTTTTTTTGTGGTAAACTTTCATCTTCGTAATCTTCAAGAATTTCTTCAAAGTCACGACTCTTTATTTTTTTAATTTCCGAATGTTCGTTTCGGTGCTTTCTTTGTTTCGTATATGTGTAATCGTCATTATAGTCTTTGTTCTTACGAAACTTTCCAACAAACTTACCCAATTATAAATCTCCTATTTTCATGGTTTCAAAAGTTATGCCTCTTATCTTGGATTCTGGCATATTATGCATATCCTCTTGCGAAACAAAAGTATATTCTGCATTAGGATAACAAATCTTTACTAATTTTAATAATTGACATACAGTACCATCTGTATCATCAAAGGTAAACACTTCATTTACACACCTTAATGATTCTATGATTTCTCTACGAGTGGTATAGTTTTGCATAATGCCACCAGATTCGTAAATTACATATGAATCAGAATGAATACCAACAATAAGCCAATCTCCCTTATTTCTACACTTTCTAAGGAATGTTATTTCTTCTTTTGAGAGCGGGTCGAACATACCCGTTGTTATTATTATTTTTTCTCTGTTGTACATTCTGGCAATAAGTCAGTAAAAGCATCCTTAACAAATTTATATGTTAGACCTTTAACACCTTGGTCTTTTTTAAAAATTCCAATTATGATTTCAGCCTCTCTAGGTTCTAATGCTTCTAGAAATTGCAGTAATAACTGTTTTCTTCTTTGGTCCGTTAATTTATCCGATTCTGGATGTCCTTTTTGAAAAATATACATCTTTCTCAAATGTGTATGTAGTTTTGCATAGGAAACACCAGGAACGGTTTGCAAAGGTTTGAAATCGTGCGGCATCTCTTTGTAGTGCCACTCATACTTTGGGTGAAATGTCATTTCTAAGACGGCAACCAATGTTGGTGACAGATTTGCACCAATCACTTTCATTTTTTCTTCTTTAGATTTAGCTTCTTCAAAAGAATCAAAAATTTCATAAATGTTTTTCATTAAAATTCCTCGATTACTTCCATTAAGTTTTTTAACCTGTGTTCCATGAAGTAATTTAATAGATTGTTTTTGGATGCAGGTTTAATTTGATCAAAAGTATTTATGATATTTTCTTTTATCTCAGAAGGTATCATTTTTAGATCAATTAGAGTTTGATTACGAGAAAATCCAGTTTTTGCAACATCGTCTTGCCAATTGTTCCATTCTTCATTCAGTAATTTATCGATAATACCTTTAGTGATGGGTTTTTGTCGTAATTCACGAACAAAACAGTCCGATGGAGAAAACACATTTGGAATTCCATCGCCTTTATCACCACGAATGATTTTTTCTTTTAGATCAAGCAGAGGATCATCGGAAGTTACATATTTCTTTAAAGATGGATTGTATTGCTTAATTTTGAATTTTGTTTTTCCGTTATATTGTTGTAATTGCAGAAAATCACCATCACTCGAAAGTATCAAGATGTTTTCATGCATGATATGACGAGGAACTAGAGTACCGATGATATCATCTGCCTCTGCACCATCAACATCAATTACTTTATAAGGAAAATGCTCTTTGAGTTCTTGTTTGAGTTTTGCAAGAATGTCAAAAATCATGTGCCAGTCTAAATCTGACTTTTCACGATTTTTCTTTCTTCCTGCTTTGTAGAATGGGAAAAACTCTTTGCGCCAGTATTTTCGATTATCACAACATAGTACAACTTCACCATATTCTGCTCGAAAATTCTTAACATGAGTCCTAATGATATTTAATACCATGTGTCGAACAAGATTTTCTTCTAGCTTGACACCTTTTTGGCTATTAATCTGTGCCATCAGGCCAGCCAAAAGCACCTGATTTAAATCAACGAGAATCATAATAAACTTTCAATAGTTTCCAAGAATTTCTAGTGTAACACTATTCCTGTAGTTTGGCAACCAGTCTATCCAGAAAATCGGTGGAAGTGGTAGTCTTTCTGGCAATAATACCATACCAGTCAGATGGTAGCAGTCCAGAAATGTATTCTAGAGGACAGGTTAAAACACCCTCAAACTGATCCAAATCGACCACATTACGATCCTCATCTTCTCTGAATAGCACGACATGATAATTGTGTCCCAATGCGCTGGAACCCAAACCTTCACCTGGATTCTTATAGAGTGATGCCTCTACATGAATTTGATTTTCCTTTTCGCCTGGCAAAAAGAAATAAGCATCATAATTTTCATCTTTAAGATACGTGAGGAAGTCTAGCATTATAGTCCTTTATATGTGATTTTCTTACTCTTACCATTATCCATGTGTTGTAGTAATCATCACTTTCCATTACACCACGAATAAATTGTTCTTTAGCTTCAAGATATCCACATTCACCTTTAGAACGGCAAAGATGTATAATTTCTCGACTAAAATTTTCATGACCCAATTCTAACACATCTTTCTTTAGAATGTCACTACTTCCATAGTAAGTTTGCCAATCGCTTTGGACTTTGAACTTCTTTTTTTTACCTTTGACCTGTTTGGTTTTGGCAGAATAAAAAAATTTCTTGCCTATGTATTTCTTGTTATTCGTCAGATTAGTTATCTGATACACGAACCCGTAATTATCACCAATCAAGTCTTCCGTAAAATCTTTATTGTTGTACTGCCAATTTAGCATCGATCCCATTTTTCGTCATCATCAAAATCATCTTCATCCTCTATATAGGACTCCGATAATTCTTCAATGACTTCACCACAAAACGGACAATGCTCAGGCAATTCTTGTGACACCATGGTTTCCATATATTCTACGTTATATGTTGATTCACAGTTTGCACAATCTCCAGAAACATATTTTTGCATTTGATACTCCTAATGTGCCCAAACATCACTCCAGTCTCCTGATAAAGCTCCTTTTGCATAGTCTGTAGCACGATTCTCAAAGAAGTTGGTGTGTGTTGGTGCATTAATCATTTCCTCAACCCAAGGTAGAGGATTTTTCTTTACTTTATATACGCCTTTTAGGCCCAATGATATTAATCTACGATCAGCAATATATCGAATGTATTTTTTAACATCTTCTGCTGATAGACCTTCCATTGTGTTTATGCCGAAAGCAAGGTCAATAAATTTATCTTCAAGTTCAACCATTCTTTCTGCAATCGTATATATCTTCGATTTTAATTCATCTGTCCATATTTCACGATTTTCTTCAACATAAGTTCTGAATAACTTAATCATAGATTCACAATGTTGTGTTTCATCTACAATAGACCAAGTAACAATCTGGCCCATACCTTTCATCTTACCTTGTCTTGGAAAATTCAATAACATGATGAATGAAGAAAACAATTGCATACCTTCTGTAAATGCGGAGAATACAGCAATGTGTGTTGCGGTGTTTTCTTTTGTGGAGTTGTTTGCCGATATATCGAGAACATAGTCATGTTTCTCTTTCATGGCTCCATATTCTAGAAATTCATTGTAGGTTGTTTCTGGTAAACCAAGAGTTTCAATGAGGTGTGAATATGCAGCAATGTGTAATGCTTCACGTGCAGCAAAACCCATTAGCATCATGCGAACTTCTGGTTGAGAGAAATATGGCAGATAGTTACGAACATAACCTCCAGCCACATCGATATCACCTTGTGTAAAGAAACGGAAAATGTGTGTTAAGAATTCTTTCTCACTTTTTGTTAATTTCTTTTTCCAATCTTTTACATCCTCGAGCATTGGTACTTCTGTGTGTAACCAATGTGATTGTTCATGTTTCAACCAGGCATCATATGCCCATGGATAGTTGAATGGTTTGAAGTAATTTCTTTCTTCTGTTATATTTAATTCTTTTTTCTTGTTCATTTTATCCCTCACAAGCAATGCAATCATTGCCTTGCGCTATTTGTGTCATGTCTATTTCTTTAATGACTTGTCGTTCAATCTTCTTAGATACTTTATCTGCCTTACCAATCTTTTCTGAACGGCAGTAATAGAGTGTTTTAAGTCCTTTTTTCCATGCCATGAAATGTATGGCGTGAATGTATTTAATATGCGAATCTGGTCTAAAGAAAAGATTTATAGATTGTGCCTGATCGATATATTGTTGTCTGTCTGAAGCCAGTTCAATCACCCATCGTTGATCAATTTCCATAGATGTTTTGAAAACTGCTTTCGTATTTTCATCCATCCATTCTAGATGTTGTACTGATCCATCGTTAGCAATAATACTACGCCACACATCTTCGGCCCAATCTTCTGGTTTGCCTTCAGATTCTTTTTGTATAATTTGGTCCAACCATTTATTTTTTGTTAATGAAGAACCTGATAGTGTGTCTTGTCGATAAGCATTGGCACGATAAGGTTCAACAGAAGGACTGGTGTTACCCATAATGATAGAAGATGATGCATTTGGTGCAATGGCCATGAGATGACTAAATCTTCTGCCGGTACCAGCAGCATCTGGTGCTTCACCTCTTTGTCTTCCAAGATATATGTTTGCTTGATCTAGATATGCTCTAATGTGTTTGAACATTCTATTATTTGCAACTTTCGCCATTACTCCTTCGAAAGCAATATTATTGCGCTGAAGGTAAGCATGAAAACCGAGAGCGCCAACACCAATACTTCTTTCCCGTTGAGCACTAAATCTGGCACGAGCAATGGCATCAGGAGCGCTATCAATAAAAAATTGGAGCACATTATCCAACATTTCAGCGACATCACGTAAGAACAAGGTATCATCTTTCCATTCATCATAATACTCCAAATTGAGTGAAGAAAGGCAACATACTGCGGTTCTTTCTTCGTTTGTTGGTAAAATAATTTCAGAACACAAATTGGACTGGTGAATCTTCAAACCTTTTTCTTTCAAAAAGTCTGGTAACATCCTATTACTTGTATCGATGTAATGAATGTATGGTTCTCCTGTGTGCATACGCAATTCAAGAATCATTTGCCATAACATCTTTGCAGATACAATCTCACGGACTTCACCTGAGTGTGGATCTTTTAATTCCCAATCATCAGAAGATTCTGGATCCAACATACACTTTTCAATAATTTCCATGAAATCATCGGTGATATTAATTCCATGATGTAGATTTAAACAACGAACATTAGGATCGCCTGTTGGCTTTCTCATTTCCAAAAACGAAATGATATCAGGATGAGAAATATCGAGATAAGCGGCGTAAGAACCTCTACGAGTACGACCTTGCCTATACGCAAGAGAAGATGCATCATATATTTTAAGATGCGGTAAAACACCCGTAGACTTATCATCAGCGGCTCGAATACCAAAGCCAATGCCCACACCACCACCGAGCATAGAAAGCCAGTTTGTTTCTGATAGGTTGTCAACTAATCCCTCCGCAGTATCTTCAATGTAATTAAGGAAACATGATATAGGAAGACCACGCTTACTGCGGCCATAAGAAAGAATGGGAGTAGAGTAAGAGAGCCAATGACGACTGCTGTATTCATATAGTCTTTGTGCATGATTTATGTCCGTACCAAATGCTTTCGAAACAAATGCGAATCTATGTTGAGGAGATTCTTCATCTTCTCGCATATAAGATTCTTTAAGTCTTTTAATTCCAAGTTCATCAAATAATCCATCTCTCTCTAAATCAATTTTTATTCCTAGATATTCCATACATTGCCTTTATTATAATTATTTTGATACAAATTCTTTAATCATTGGAAATATTGGTTCAATTGCTTCTGCACAAGCGACTGCTATTTCACGATGTTCTTTTTGTGTTCCTTGTTCGCTACGTAATTGTATGTAATGTACCCATGATCTAAGTGTTCCGTTCATGTATAATCTAGAATTTGTCATGCCTTCAGGTAATACTGCTCTTGCCTGTTCTTTTGCAATTCCATGTTGTATAGCCCACTCATATGCATCTTGTGTTTTTTTAATTACTTCTTGTTGAATATTTTCCCATTGATACGCTGTTCTACGATGTTCATCATCAGTTATATCAAGTTCAATAGAATTTTGTCTATTCTTCGTATCTTGTAATCTTGCTTCTTTCAATGTAAACCACAAATCTTTTGTGGGGTCAGCATATCTTTGGCTAAATTCTTGAAAAGAAAAAGAACGATGCCTCAATATTTGTCTTGCGATATCTCTTGTGGTTTCAATCTCTAAACAAACGCTCACCATTTCTAGTGGTGACCAATGTTGGTGTTTAATCAAATATCGAATTAACTTCTCACTTGTTTCATGGTTGTGTTGGTTTCCTGGATTCGACACTCTGGCACAAAATGCAACCAGTTCTGTCATATTTTCCGCAAACCGTTCTGATGGTTGTGTGTATGATAACAATTCTACTTTCATAATTTATACTTTCTTCCAATTCACAAATTCCATTTTCGCTCTCAAATTAACGAATGTATTTTTACTTATAATATCTTGAATTTCATCCTGTGAAAAATCAGATAGTATCATATCATTAATGTCTTTATCATCAATAAATTCTGGCCAGATAACGACATTGTAATGTTCATCAATTGCTTTCTCCATTTGTTTCACAATCTCTTTGTTTCTAGGTTCATTGTCGAACACCAGAACGACTTTGGACTTGTCCAAAACATCGGTAATCGATTGCAAATTAGAGTCTGCTGTGGCTACTGCATTATCTATGAACATCGAATCTATGGGTCCTTCGACTACATAGATAGGTTTTTCTTCATCAATTCTGTCTAAACCATAAATCTTTTTGTTCTCATCATGTAGTTTCACAGTTATATATCTTAGTTTGGATTCACCGAGAGCTCTTCCTTGAACAGAAATTAAATTCTTTTCTTTGTCATAGAAAGGTATAACCAAACGATGGTCATCTTCTCTTAAACCATCATTATCCACTTCTAATTCTTCTATGAATTTTTTAAAATCTGGTGCGAAATATAACTCAGAATAAAATTTTTCAGGTATTTTTCTTTTGATGACATATTGCTTTGCAAAATGTTCATCTGGTAAATCAGAAATTGATTCTAAACTTAATTTCTTTTTAAATATGGGTTTTTGTTTCAGATCATCAAAAGATGGTTCAACATGGTTACTCTTGTTGTTGTCACCATTTTTATACCGCTCTAGTTGGTATTCTGATACAAGTTCTGGATCAACTTGCTTTAGGAAATTATAAAAGTTTGTTGAGGCACCACAATTATGACACATGAAGAAATAATCATTCTTCTTGCGATAAATGTATCCTCTAGACTTTGCTTTATTTTTTTGTGAATCACCGCAATAAGGGCATCTGAAGTTAAAAAGATCATCCTTCTTTCTTTGAAATCTTTGTAATTTACCAGATACCCTTAGTAGGAATGACCTATCAATAAAAATGCTCATAATATAAGAAATAAAATTATTTAATCGAACTCAATATTGTATTAATATTTACATTAGAAATCAACCATGAAACAACAATAATACCACCGGCAACCATCCACTTCCATTGCAGAAGCTTATCTAGTGCCTCTTTTTCATTTTTATTGTGGTCTTGCATATCAGACCTTAAAGATTTGAATTCATCCATTATGCGTTGATTGGAAGCTTCCATCTTATCCAATACCATATCAATACGATCATGTATTTCTTTAATATCATCATCTGTTTCTAGTCTGCGATTTTCCATGTCGGTGTAAACTTTTGATATGTGACGGTCGTGGGTATCCACTATCTTTTCGATAACTTGATCCATTTTATTACATAAAGCGGATAATGTCAACACTTGTGTTTTCAAAATACCAACATCAACTTTGACTTCAGATAATTCATCTGACATTATTATTTCTTTTCTGGTACTTTGGTACCTTCTAATTTTTTATGTACCTTAATGTCTTTACATTCTTGTGCAGGCTTGTTGGTTTTTTTATCTACTACCACTTTTCCGTCTTTACCAACTTTATCCTTACACACTCTTTTTGTTTCGGCTGCGGTAGCATTAAGTGCAAACGTTGCCATTATGGCGATTAATAGTGTTTTCATTTTTTATCCTTATAATTCTGGTTGAGGTGCTGCAGGAGGTCCCATTACCTTAGGTGCAGACATAGGTGGTGCTGGTGTCGATGCAACTGGTGGTGGTAATGATACTGATGGTGTTGGCAATGGAGGTGTTGGAACTGTTGTTGATGCTGTTGATGCACCAGCAACTTTCTCTTGTGTTCTACCCCATGCAGCAATACCGAGAACAGCACCCATGGCCAAATGGAATAGTCCTGCACCTTGTAGTGTTAATGGATTCCATTGTGTTACTGGTTGTTTCAGTACTGCTTGTAAAATTGACCATGCAACGGGAAATAAAACCATATCACAAAAACAAACAACCATGTACATCCAACCCATTGCTGGACGCCATTTCTTCTGCATCCAATCTTCGCTAGGCTTCTTTTCTTCGGTACTCATGTTCAGTTCCTTATATTGTTATAGGTAACCATAACCAAAGGGCTTGGCTCATCATTAGAGCCGCTACTGAACCCACACCAATACTTGCATGATAAAGTCGATTGTTTACTGCTAAAATACTTGCTGTTAATAATACGATTGCAATTTGAAATAATGATCCTGCATATGTATACCAAGGTGATCTAGATTTGGCTACAGCACGTTCTGCTTCTAAGCCTCTTGCTTTTGCCATCAAAGCTTTCTTGCCTTCACCTGGTTCATTTTCATATCTATCAATTTTTTCTTTTAATACTGAAGCTTTCTTTGTATCTCCACGAAATAATGCATCATCATATGATTGTTCCGCTAAAGTTTGTTTTATTGATTTGGCTTGATAGAAAGACCAAGTATCATTTGCAGCAATAGTGTTGTTTAATACTTTACTACTATTGCTACCCCCCATTAGTGTGTTTATTGCTAACAGCGCAGCCAATACAGTAATTACCCAACCTGCTTTGTCTTTGATGAGTGCTTCACGTTCCGAACGTGATAGTGGTTTTTTTTCTTCTGACATTATGCCCCCAATACGTGTAAAGCGTGTTCATAATGTTTAATGCGATCATCCAAACCAATGTAACCGCCATTGATTCTTCTTGTCAATTCTTTAATATCTCCCGCATCAGCCCATTTGTTGAGATTGTTTTTCTCCCAAAACCAACAAGCAGACTGTGCAGCACCTTCAAATGTTTGAAGATATTCTGGAACATCTTCAACATTCATCTCTAAACTATCGGCAAAATCTTGATAATTTGATTTGCCTGTTAATTGAATAAGTCCACGACCACAGTATCTAAATCCATCACCACTTTCTTCTGGTCCATTACCCATACGACTTGCATATATTCGATTTGCAATTGCTTCTTGTTTATTTGGCATAGAAGCATATTGATTTGCTAATTCATCTGTTGGAAAATACTTTGGAAATATTTTACGTAAAGATGCTGCACGATAATTTAAATTTTCTTTTAATGCTGTAAAGTTTGCAGATTCGTGGCCGCATTGTGCCATAAAAGCTGCAATTCTTTGTGGTGTGTCGATGTTATAATCAGGAAGCAAAACAGAAAGAGCATTGTGCCAATATTCGGCATATGGATTATTTCCTATGATTTGTTTCAGTTGATCTAGTGTCATTTTCTGATCATGCCTTTTATTTTTTCTTGAATCATTTTAGCCCAAAAAGGTTGTGGAAAATTCCAACCAACAAAAGCTCCGATTGCAATCCAAAAAATAGTATCTAACATTTTAATTCCCTTCGTTAATATCTTCGTACTTTAGTTTAGCCAAAATGTAATCTTTAACCAAAGAACTTCTCACGATATCATCAACGGTAAATTCTATTCTAGTAAATGCAGCCATGTGTTGTGCAATATCAAAAAACTTTAACAAACCAGACTTATCATTATTTTTACGTAAGTCTGTCTGTCGATAATCACCACACCATATAATCTTTGAACGATAACCAACACGGGTCATAACGGTGTCGATTTCTTCAAAGTTCATGTTCTGCATTTCATCTACGATAATAATTGCATCATCAAATGACATACCACGAATGAAAGATGTTGAAATAAACTGAATGAATCCTTGTTCTTCTAATCTATCCCATGCATCTCTACGACCAAACAGAGTATCACATATTTGTCTGTATGGTTGTTGATAAATTTCCATTTTTTCTGATACATCACCAGGTAGGTGACCAATCTCTCTTGATTGAACTGCTGATCTAACAACAATGATTTTATTAAATGGATTATTCTTATCTAAGACTTCTTCAATCGCTTTGTATAGTGCAATGAATGTTTTACCTGTACCTGCAACACCATGTAGTGCTACAAAGTAATCTCCTCTTTTATATGCATCAAAAAACTGTTTCTGATTCTCAGTAAGAGGGTCGAATGTTTTTAAATCGTCTATCCTTATCTTTAGGTGATTGCTGCTCTGTTTCCTATGTTGTTCATTATCTTGGTTTACTAACTTTACTGTTGTGTTAGTCTTTCGAGCCATGCAATCTCCTTAAACTGGTAAGTTTTTAACGATATTTACCGCTCCTGCTAATAATTCTTGATAATCTTGTTTAAGTTTCATTTCCATGGTGGAATTGTCAATAGTTTCCATAATGTTAAGGTCATTTATTAACTCTTTAAATTCTGCGTCTGAAAGTAGACCAGCCTGATGTTGTTGCTGGTATATTTGCACTTGGGCAGCCATACTATGTATTTGTTGAATGTCACTCATCTCTGTTTACTCCCTATCACACGTTGAATTTGTTCAGATGTTTTACTTATGGTATTTAGTTTTGCCTGACAGTATACAGGACTAGGATTGTCTTTTTTATGCAGTTCTTCTACTATGGATAGTAGTTTTTTACTCAAATCATGTGCTTCTTTGTTTCTTGGAATATGTTGTGTAAATTGATTAAATTGTACGGTAGTTTCATATAAAGATTTCACAGAGTCTTTGGAACAATCGGATATTGTTGAAATGGTACGAACTTTAGTAATAAGTGCATATTCATTTGTGTCATATCCTGCCATCATATAAATGTCATACAATGCACAACCAGAAAGTGTCGTGGACAATATTAAAGCAGAAATTATCTTTTTCATTTTAGTATATCTCTCTCCATTGCATACCAACTCCAACATTGGTACTTTGAGCACCCAGATTTGATGCTACAACAACATAAATCTCTGAGTTTGTAGAATCATAGTTTTGTACAATATAGTTTTTCTTGGCAGAAGATGGCAGATTGGAACCAGGAGATCCTCCTGCTTTTTGACTACCCTGCGTAGAGGCACCAACCCAGCCATTATCAATTTCATCACCATCTGTAAATGCAGCGCAGTCTACATTATACTCAACTCCACTATCATCATCTACAGATATCCATGTTGTTTCTGTCAATTGGCTGGAATCTGGTAATTTTATCAAACGCCATTTGATATTTTCGCCATCGCTAAACATATTCAAATTGCCCATGCGAATAATCATTCTATTTCTGTAAGTTCTAAAAGTATTCTTTAAACGTATTGCCATAATTGGCAAAGTCTGTCCTGATGTTAGAAGTCTTGGTGTATTTGAAACTGCCCAATCTTGTCCAGCTTCCACATATCCACCTTCTGACATTACGGTTGAACAGATCTGATCAAAGTAAGCACCTGTTGTTGTGCCGACATTTACAATCTCACAACGAACTGGTAAATTTGGACTGCTTATGTATACAGTAGCAAGATTATTGCTATTGTTAAACTCATGAGCAAAAACATACTCGCCATCGTGAACAAAACCGCAGCGAACTCGACCAACACCTAACCATTGAAAATCAATCCATATTAATTGTGTTTTCGTTATATCAATATTAAAACCACTTGGTCCTGTTCCGTCACACTTATCCTGATTCCATTGACTTTGTGTAAATCTTCTTTCTTGTGGCGCTCCTGTGACATAACTTCTAATAACCCAAGTTAATGTCCCGTCTCCTGCTTGTTCTAAAAAGATACCATTGTCATCATCATAGTAACCTGTGCGCTTTGTTACATTAGCAGTTGCCGCATAAAAGTTGAAACTGGAAAGAATGACCTGACTCTTTCCAGGCATATAGTGGTGATAGAATTTTGTTTGGTGAACAACTCTGCTCGATGAATTAGATGATGTTGTTAATCTAGCGCATGCTTGATTTTGTTGGAATGCAACAGTTCCACCATTAACAACATAATCAATAAAGTTTGGATCCAGACCATATAAATGCTTGTAATCTCCAAGCGTATATGGCATACTGACACGACCGCGACCAAACGCATCGATGTTTTGTTCTTCTTGAAATAAATACGTCATACTATTCTCCACCCATCTCTATAGATCATTTGAATACCACCATTGTCAATTCTTAAAATAAATCCATCTGGATCATTGTCAACATTTCCATGAACGATAATTGGAAATTTAGAGCAACGACCAGATTCATCTTTAATAATAATATATCTACCATTTTTTGCAGTTGCTGGCATAGTTATGTTAACTATTCCTGCATAGTTAATACCAACATAGTAGTCTTTTCTACTAACTGTGTACGTTGGTGATGTTACTAATTTTGTTTGATGATCAAGGTTAACAACATCACCGGCTCCACCACCTGGACCTTCAGCTGAAACTTTATATAGCCATTGTTCCAATAACTCAATTCTTTTTTGAACTAATTTTAATGTGGTGGGATATGTTTCTGCTGGAGGAACAGAGAATAAATTTGTTACTTCATTAACTCTTTTTTTAATATGTTCTGCTGATTTTTGTACTAAATCATCTTCATCTATTGCTCTTTGAGCCCAAGTTTCTTCATTTTCTGGTACAGGAATGTTTTCTTGTATCGGTTCTACTATAGGTTCTTCGATTACTAAATCTGGAAGTTTTGCTTCTAAATCAGCAAAGTCTTTTTGAAGTTTAACAAGTTCTCCTAAGAAATCATCAGCGCCGATTTCTACATTATATTTTTCTTTAAATTTTTCTGTCTTAGATTTTTTACCTTCTTGAATTATTTTTGCTAATTCAGACAGAAGTTCATCAGGTGCAGAATTTTTATCGTTCATTTTACTTTATCGTGAATTCTTTTTTGTTCATTGTACCACTCAATCCAAGCATTATGCTTTTCTTTGAGTGTGTAGTACATACTATAATTTTCGTTGGCATTTTCCAAAAGATCAGAAAGTGATTTTTTATCTTCTGGCAATGGTTTTAGATTACTTGCTGTTTCCAGTAGGTTTGCTGGTGCTTCGGGAAATGGCATTTTGACTGGCACGGTTGTAAAGCAACCAGGCAGTATCACTAAGCTTGCACTCAGCATCAATGCTTTCACGATTCTTTTCAATCTCTTGTTTATTGGCATTAAAGTTATCCTTGATACCTTTTATCTTTTCACTTACTTCTCTATCTAGGCGTTCATTTGCTTTTTTAGATTCTTCTTTTACTATATCAACTTTCTTTTCAAATTCTGCGACCTTGGAACGCCACATCATTTCATTGGTTAAACTGCCTTCAAAGTATATACCGATTAAAAGCACAATTGTCGATATACTTTTTACAACACCACCATAATGGCTAACAAATGGTATTTTACTGCCTAAAAATCCAATTACTACGCCTATTAATCCTACTAGTGTAACAGCATGAACTGCATATGTCAACCAGATATCAGGAATGAATGACAAATACCACATTTTATTTT
>Ga0315909_10002162_pt1 | contig 25583 bp, 43 predicted proteins | sample LakEriMetagenome_11_FD_203527 | JGI IMG/M metagenome (GOLD analysis project Ga0315909, IMG submission 203527) | Freshwater fungal communities from buoy surface, Lake Erie, Ohio, United States - Buoy 2 MA125 | ecosystem: Environmental > Aquatic > Freshwater > Lake | place: USA: Lake Erie, Ohio...
TGATAGAGTATCGTGGGCTCCTCTCAATCAAGATACTCTTGAAAAATTAAAATTACAAGACATACTTAGAGGCAAGACAAGTCCTATTGCTCAAGTAAATTTAGATTTAAAAATGCCTGGGGTCTTACTAGCACAGTTAAAAGATTATCTCTACAATGAAAAATATTATCATTGGAAAGTTACTGTTGACGACGAGGGATATCTATGTATACAATCTAAAAAGAACGCACCAAAGACTCGTTTAGGGTGGGGTGTATTTGAAAAAGATTTGAAAAGTAGACTATGAACTTAGAAGAAGAAATAACCCAAGAACTAGCCACACAGATGCAGAGTGAAATAGACTTTGATATTCTTTCCAATATGCTGGTCCAAGCCTGCGGATGGAAGAAAGTTACCTTGACTAGATTTTTTAGTAGAAAGCATTCTATTAATATTCTTATGTGGTGTGAAGAACATATTAAACATCATTTTGAACACAGGGGAAGTACCTTTGTATTTGAAAATGATGGCGATGCTATCAATTTTACTTTAAAATGGCTATAAAATGGGACGTCTTAAAGAAAGCATTATGTGGCCAAATGCTCCTGATCATACTAAACAGATAAACCAAAAACTCGCTGACAGCTATTTCCAACATCACTCTCCGTACACTCACAGACCTCCTTACTATAAGTACAACATCGTAGGAGATCGTGTGGAAGAATGTCGTGAAATAATAGTCCATTCATTTTCAATGGGCGATGTTGAAGATCCAGACCTGTATGCTGCTCAACCTTTATACGAATGGGAAAAGAGCGATGCTGGTCAATGGGTTATGAAGAACGCTGCCGATACACCTACGTGGTATCGAATAGCAGATCCCATGAGTTACGGATACCAATATCAAATAAGAGCAAAGTTGATGGGTCCTGCCCTAACAGAGTGGTTGCTAAGGTACGGTAATTGAGCAACGATCCAAAATCCTTTATCAATATGGCCCACAAAACTGTAGGTGCTGTATTATTAGAAGATGACAAACTAATGTCAATCTTACATTCGTATCATGTTGTCCGTTTAGACAGTGATGATGACTTCAATGACAAACTTACTTGGTGTATGGAACATTGCCAAAACAAATTTAGAGATATACGAGAATCCAATTGCCGTGCTTGGTATTTCCAAAACGAACAGGATGCTAGTATGTTTGCTATGAGGTGGAGTTGAACAGCACATTCATTGTTGAAAAGAAGAATAGGATTATTTTTCTATCCGATTACAAATTTTGGGCCGAACACGAAGAAGAATTAAAACAATGGTGTAAAAAGAATGCCTGCGTATTCCAAGGAATGACCGTGCAGTATTTTGATGACAACACTTTGGTATTGTTTGGCTTAAAATGGTCTTAGTCACTTTTGACTTTCTAGCAAGTTTCTGTTATAATAAAATATCATCAACGAGTATAGAAAGTCTGTTATGCCTCGACAAAGAGCACAACTTACCGATAAACAAGAACGTATTCTAGTACAAGCCCAATTGATGGGTCTAACTCCTCACGATATGCAGAGAATCAGCAATAGACTGATTGCGTTACAAAAAGAAGCTAGTGAGAAACTAGAAATTCAAAATGTAATTGAAGGTTATTCGTGGACGAAGAATGACAAGGATTCTTGGACAATTACTACCCCTGACGGTTATGTCTGTAAATTTGGTAAGCCAATGAAAGGTAATAGAATGTATTGGGAAACTCTTAAGGATTACCCAATCACTATAACTAAACCCGGTACTGCCTTTAAAACTCGCGTACTTCAGAAAAAACAAGTATCGATCAAAAGCGAATGGCGGGCCAAACTTTGTCCTGAAAACAGCAAAGAACTCTACGGAATGATCAAGTATCTGCGTCATCATCTACAATATGAATTGAGAAAAAAATGAACGAACAACTAATTCGTGAATTAGAAAAACAATGCTGGACGCATCGTGTAGATGGTGCTCTAGTAGACGGGCAGTTACACTTTGATACACAAAAGTTCGCCGAGTTGATTGTGCGGGAATTTGTCAGTATTGTGGAAGAAGAAATTAAATTGGTAGAAGAATTCAAATCCACTGCTGTGAAAGCTGATGTGATTAAATGTCATACAAGTAAAATTTGGCATTTTCATAAATTAATTGACAAGAGTAAGAAACATTTCGGAGTTGAAGAATGAAACAATATTTTGAACAACAAATTCAGGGTGGTGCCACAGACAACTTTTTCTATGGCACTGAGATTGCGGGTACTGTAAGAATTGAACGGCATCGTGGTGCCATTGATTCACTGACACTGACAGGACTAGTGTTTGATAGAATGATGGGATCCACTCCATTCTTTAGACCCTGTGCTTACGATGAGCAGGGTGGTGAGCAAGGCTGGGCTGAACGATGAACGAACGAATTAAGACCCTAGCCAAAGTCGCTGGCTACGATGAAATTAACAAAGCCGCAATGAAGTTGACAGGGTTTGACCCAGAAAAGTTCGCCGAGTTGATTGTGAGAGAGTGTTGTATAGCATTGAATCCCATGTTGCGTGACATGATTAGTCGCGGGCAAGGAGTAGACATGATCAAACTACATTTTGGAATGAATCCCAAAGAAATCACAACTGCTATGCTTGACGCCTCGATTGCTCAATGCGAACAAGAATTAGCAAAAAAGAAAAGGTAATGGCATGAGTGAGTCAACCGGCATAACAGGCTTTATTGAAATTTTTGAAGGTCGTTTGACCAAGATGAAGTTGCATCTTAAAGAAGAACTAGATAAAGCCAAAAACGAACGAGATCGTAAAGCCATACGCAGGATTACTGCTGATGCACGTAAATTAAATAAGACGCTGAAAGAAATGCGTAACGCCGCGGCAAAGAAGTGTCCACATTGCGGAGAGAAACTATGACACATACCATGAAGGTCACATGCCCACGATGCTTTTTGCGGTTTACCTATACCCAAAAAAACGGCAAGACCCTGTTCTCACATGTTGTTAGGTGCCAAGAATGAATGAACGAATAAAAGAGCTTGAAGCAAAACTACAAGACCTTTACGAAGGACGACAAGTAGTTAGTCCTTGTAATGCTGATCATGCATATAATATGCTAATGGTAGCAGGATCCTATATTCATCATGACAAGTGGAATGTGTGGAATTACCTTAAAGAAGATAAAAAATGAAAATTGGATTTAGCCTAGGCCGCTGTGTACGTGACATTGTTTCCGGTGATGTCGGCATCGATGATGTGGCATTTATTATCACAGCTACAAGTATACACTCTCGTGAACAGATCGAGAATGTGATCTATATGTACGGTTCAGAACCTAGATATCTTTTAGGGTTTGACTTAGAAAAATGTGTTGATGTTGCTCACCAACTTTGGGACACTAACCGGTTGATACAACCTCGTAAGCAGGGTCTTCACCGTCATATGCAACCAGAAAGTTCTGTATGGGTAGACATCTTTCCTACTTCGTCAAGCAACAACGACAGTGTCAAGAAGGCCTGGGACGCCTACAGATTTATGCTACACATGGTAGAGAACGTAGACACGGAGGCTACGGAAGTTTTCAAAACATAAGGAGATCGTTATGGAAGTTAAGAATGGATCTAGATGGGCAGGGTCAAATGGTAAAGTATACCATGTACTACATGTTGTTGAGCTTGAAGGTCACACATGGGTACATTATATTTTAGAAACCAACGAACAAGATATTACTAAAGAGTTTAGTTGTTATCAAGAAAGTTTCTTATCACGATTTACTCCCTTACCAGAATGATAAATTTACATTTCAATTTACGCATCCCCGGCAGCGATAGATTTCGAAATATCAAATGCTGGCACGGAATAGTACCATTTACCCAATATAAGTTTTGGGAAACGCAGATTTATAAAGGGTCTGATATCATCGACCTTTTCCTGCGAGTAACTGCAAAACAAAGTCACGCTGGAATACACATTGGCGTTGGACTAGTAGGCTTTAACATGGAATTCCAAATATACGATAATCGACACTGGAACGACAAAGATGACTGTTGGCAAAACCATTAACAGATGCTATAATTACTTTTAAAGGATAAGTAAGAGTAAATTATGGAGCATCGTGTGAAAAAACTGGAAGATTTCATAGCCGAAGATCGGATTGATCTCAAACTACTTGAAAATCACACACATTTTATCAACGGGGAAATCAACGAAGATTCCGTAGGCCCTGTGGTAAAATGGTTAGTTTACGAAAATTTAGATACGTCTAAAGAAAAGATTCTCACGATCTACATTAACAGTACGGGCGGAGACTTATATCAAGCATTTGGATTAATCGATGTTATGCAAGCCAGTCCACATGTCATCCGCTGTATCGGTATTGGTGCTGTAATGAGTGCCGCATTCCTTATTTTCTCAGCAGGCGACAAAGGTCAGCGGTACGCTGCTAAGAATACCAGTTTCATGTGCCATCAGTTCACAGAAAATACCGAAGGCAAATATCATGATCTCAAAGCATCTATGAAAGAAAACGATCTCTGTAACGAACGAATGGTAGCAGTTTTGAAAGAAGCCACCGGGTTAGCACCTAGTGTTATCAAGAAAAAACTTTTGCCTGCCAGTGACGTATATCTGACCGCAGACGAAGCAGTTGAACTCAAAGTAGCAGATCACATTTTAGAATGAGGCCCGTATGAACGTTGTGTCATTAGATCCAAAACAGAAAAAAGATGAAGAACGCAAAGAATCAATGCTAGAAGTGTTAGCAGAAATACAACGGCAAATCGACGAAGGCGAGATAACAGAATTTGTTGCGTGTTCATTAAGAAGAGACGGAGACGCCCAAATACATGCTAGCTGTCTCGATCTTGTCGGCGGTGTGGGATTGTTTGAAGTTGGTAAGCACTTACTAGTACAGACTGATCAAATGTTGTAAAAATGCCACATTAGTTTACAAAAAAATCATTGACATATAAATAAACAGACAATATAATAAGGACATGGTTAGGAACGCAGAAAAACTTTTTTGCCAAAACAAAAATAGTGGTTGACAGCGAGACTAAATAAATGTACAATTAAGACATACGTTAGAAATAGCGTGTTAACAAAGGATAAAGAAAGCAAATGAAAACGACATCATTACATAGACAATGTAAATCGATAGCCCAGTTAGGAGGCGTAATGCCCTCTGCTTGGTTTGCGATTAATAGTCTATCATATGATCGCACACCAGAGCTACACCCGGGGTCCATGGAGATCATGAGTTAACAAAAAAGTAAACTCAAACTTCAAAAGGACCCCAGGATTAAAAACCCTGGGGTTTTTGTTTATTAAAAGGAAAAATGGAACAGATAGATTACGCAAAATTAAATGAACGGATTGTTGAACAGGCTTATGAAGCAGTTCTTACAAAAGAGCAACTTCAAAAACTTATTCAAGATAAGTTTGAACGTGCTAGAGTGTACCACGAAGCGTTAGCCAAACAGCCGACGTTTAGTGTAAACTAATAGTACAAAGTGTGAATATACAGGAAACGAGGTCCTGGCTCCGCACTTAAAACATGGAGTGAACGGGCGGCCTACCGGATGAAATCTATGGCGACAACGTAGAGAGTATAATGGTAGCGTATTAAAGCATTCTATAGGGACGGCTACACTCATAGCGTAGTACTGCGTAACAGGCGTTATTAGAATGCTTTAATACACACTCTTCATTCGCCCTGCGACGGCGTCTAAAAGCATAGCGGAGAGTGTTTAAATTTTACATCGCGGTGGACTTCTGGGTTAGGTCAGCAGCCTTTCACGCTGCCTAGGCGGGTTCGATTCCCGTCCGCGATACCAGTTAGGGAAGTGTGTGCTGAATTGGTTGAAGGCAACGGACTGTAAATCCGCCACATAAGAAACGCTGTAGGTTCGAATCCTACCACTTCCACCAAATTAGGTCTCAAGGTGTTCATGGACGCACACTGGCTTGTCACGCCAGAAGAGGGGGATCGTTACCCCCTGGGACCGCCAATGATAAATGATATATAGTTTTACGCCCTATTAGTTTAATGGTAAAACAACGGTTTTGTAATCCGTGGCTGGGAGTTCGATTCTCTCATGGGGCACCAAATATTCCAGAGTAGCACAGCGGTAGTGCAGTTGACTGTTAATCAATTGGTCGTAGGTTCGATCCCTGCCTCTGGAGCCATACATAAATACCATATATCGGAGAGTTTTTTATGGTGTTAACTAAAGTTACTTTTACCAGCGTTGAAATGGATTTTCCTAATTTTGACGAATTTATGAATTACAATTATCATATCTTAGGTCATGATAAATTCATGGAATTAGCCTATGTATTTTCAGATCCTATAATCGAAGGCACTATGTTGCCCTACGAAAAGGTACGCTGGGCAGATGACGGTAAGAGTGGTTTTATACAACGATATCACGAAAGTTCTCTTCAATCAAAAGACTTTCAATTAAAGTTGACCAAATTACCAGCATTTGTTGAACTACAACAATTATTAAGCGAATTTCAAATATCTGTATCAATAGAATCTAGTCCGTCAGATGAGATGGATCTCAATAATGGTAACGTAGATTTTATTGATATCGACAGCCCAGGAGTGCTAAGACGCCCTGGCAAATAATCCAGGGGGTATGGTATAGTTGGGAACACACTAGCCTTGCACGCTTGAATCCGGGGTTCGAATCCCCGTACCTCCACCAAGTTTTTCCGAGTGTAGGATAGCCTGGTTCATTCCGCCTGCTTTGGGAGCAGGATGTCGCAAGTTCGAATCTTGCCACTCGGACCAATATTGCCTCGTTAGTTTAATGGTAGAACTCCGCTTTTACACGGCGGATACGGCAGTTCGATTCTGTCACGAGGTACCAAACAACGCACGGTTCGTCTATCGGTAAGGACGCTGCCCTTTCAAGGCGGAAAGACGAGTTCGATTCTCGTACCGTGTACCATGTTAATGCGGGTATGATGTAATGGTAACCTGAAACCTTGCCAAGGTTTATTCGCGAGTTCGATTCTCGCTACCCGCTCCAAGAATTACTCACTGATGTAATGGCAGCATGACAGTCTCCAAAACTGTTCGTCGGGGTTCGAGTCCCTGGTGGGTAGCCAAGTTTTTATGCCTCTGTAGTTTAATGGTAAAACAGCGGATTTATATCCCGTGTGCAACAGATAATTGGCCAATGTGGGTTCGACTCCCGCCGGAGGCACCAATGACAATGTGAGGATGGCAGAGAGGCCCAATGCAAGAGTCTGCAAAACTCTAAAACCGTCGGTTCGAATCCGACTCCTCACTCCAGTAATGCCCCTGTACGCTAATTGGTAGTGCGGATTCTCTCAAAAGGAGTTGGCTGTCTGTTCGAATCAGACCAGGGGTACCAAGTTATGGAAGTGTGGCAGAGTCCGGTTTATTGCACCTGTCTTGAAAACAGACGATCCGAAAGGGTCCGTGAGTTCGAATCTCACCGCTTCCACCAATTAAAGTGAGCGTAAAATATTTTCAGCTACAGCTCGATTGGTGTTAGGACCGTAATGTCCTGCATCTCTAGCATAGTCTAATCTAGCTATATTAGATAAAGACAAATGGACAAATTTAGCACCCGCTGATTCGGCTAGGTGTTGTATAGCGTGTAAATTTTTTAAATGATTAAATTTTAGGTTTTTTTCATCAACAATCCATTCTTTATAAAAATTTGAATGGTTATGAGAAGAAGCTGACATATTGTGAGGTTTACGACTTTCACCATCGAACCATTCAAGTCTTGACGGATCAGGACTTTGATAAAGTACAATCTTAGGTTTTAATTGCGATATCCAATTGTATGCCATTCTAAAACAACAGTCGGCACTAGTACTGTCTATGGCTAAATTAAAATTTGCTAGATTTAATTTTTTACTAATAATATAGGACCATGTAGATTCGTAAGGAATACCAGTTCCTAAAGTAAAACTACAACCTAATGATACAAGGTTATCAATATTAGTAAATTCATCAGATCTAAAACCATAAGAATTAAATTTATAATTGATATGTTCAGTTAGACACCACTGTATTCGTTTGTCTAATTTATTATATCCAAACTTTTCTTCACTGTCGCCTCTATGCCACAGTAATGTTTGATTTTTATATTGTTCGTTAATGTGAGCTTCAGTATTAAACATACGGATATTTATAGACAGTTTTATTCCCGGATAGTTAAATGGTATAACAATCGGCTGATAACCGGTCATTACAAGTTCGATTCTTGTTCTGGGAACCAATTATAAGGAGAAAACAAAATGGGGCGGTCGCAGTTTTACTCATGGTTATAGTTTTAATAATTTTTATTGATCATAATTTAAAATAGGAGAATGACATGAAACGTTCAGGTAAACGTTAGTGTCAACTTTGACCCCGTAATGGTCTTGGTTGGCACATTAAATCAAATTTAATTACGACCAACCACGCTAAACTTTAGTGGCGAAGTAACCGGCTCTTAACCGGAGGAACTGAGTTCGATTCTCAGAGCGTGGACCATACGGGGGTATAATTCAAAGGCTAGAATAGTCGGCTTTTAACCGATCTATCCGGGTTCGAGTCCCGGTGCCCCTACCATATAAAAGCACACTAGGCCTGGCTATAAGCCATCGCGGGTATAGTGCCTTCCGAGCCGCGGACTTGAGTGTGTTTCTATATGGTAAAGTAGCATAATGGTTGTGCAACACCTTCATACGGTGCCCGGTGTGAGTTCGAATCTCACCTTTACCACCAAGTTTTGTAAGTGTCAGCAAGTGGAAACACGTTCAAAGTATTCTTCGAAGGTACTTAGACGCAAAAGGCAAATGGGTTCAACTCCCACCCTGCGGGGAACTGCAGGGGTCTGTAACGGAGACTACGCTGGTGGAAACCCAAGTGATATCCATCGTGCTCGAGGTCAGGCTAGGCGGCCGGTAAGTCCTGAATAAATCTACGATAAAAGCGGCGTAGGCTTACAAATTCATTTTGTTGGGGGTTAGTTAAATGGTATAACCACGGATTTTGATTCCGTTATTAAAGGTTCGATTCCTTTACCCTCTGCCATGCTCTTATAGTATAAAAGCATTACACTACATTGGTAATGTAGAAACAGAGGAGCGTTACCTCTTGAGAGCACCAAATATATCGGTCCGTAACTCAGCTGGACTAGAGTGCCTGTCTTCGAAACAGGAAGTCGGGAGTTCGAATCTCTCCGGGCCGGCCACTTTAAGGAGAATGTCATGAAATCAATGACTTTTAAAAATCGTATGAATGGAGAGCGTTTTGTCTGTGACAACGTCCGTAAGGTCGAAGTTATAGATGGAGTAGAATATCTCATAGTACATCGACCTAATGAACATCGTACATTTAAGATGCGTAAAGATGCTCTAGAAAAAGATACCGCTGTAGTGAAAGGGATATCACGAAACTTTGCGAAGGTTTAAGTTCACGTTCAACTCGTGGCGGCGGTGCCAATCAATGGTGTTAGTAGTGTAGTGGCTGCACGGCTGTCTGTGAAACAGTAAGGCAGGGTTCGATTCCCGCTTTCACCCCAAGGAATTGTTATGGAAAAAATAAAAACATTAAACACACTAAAAGGTTCTGTTCAAGAGTTTGATGAACTGCTAGGACGAACATTGTACAAAGCAGAAGCAGATGACGAAACACTAACTCTGTATCTGTCAAAGACAAACTATGTACGATTCCAACATCACCAAAACTGTTGCGAAAGTGTTTACATAGAAGACATCTGTGGGGATCTTGAAGACCTAGTTGGAGCACCATTAGTAGAAGCTGAAGAAGTTTCTAACTATGAAGCTGGGCCACTAAATGAATACGATGAATCATACACATGGACATTCTATCGTTTTCGTACACGAAAAGGTAGTGTAACAGTTCGATGGTATGGTTCCAGCAATGGATACTATTCCGAAGATGTTAGTGTAGAGGTAGTTGACACTACTGTAGACTAAGCTACTTTAGCTGATGTGGTCATAGCGGCGGTCTGAAGAACCGTTGAACCAGGTTCGATTCCTGGAGGTAGCACCAAAATTTCAGTTGACATACATGTGTTAATGTCATATAATTAGATCATTGCCCGGGTGGTGAAATGGTATACACAGGAGACTTAAAATCTCCCGTCGAAAGGCATGCCGGTTCGAGTCCGGCCCCGGGCACCAAGGATATAAAAATGAAACTTTACGAAGCAACTATTAGGGTAGACGGAAAAGAGTTTAAAGATCGTGTTGGTGCTAACTCTGCTGAAGAAGCAAGGATGCTGTTACAGCAAAGGCATGGCCCTAGGGCAGTGCCTTATGTTCCTCATATGATCCCAAGTTAATCCGGCTGTCGTTCAATGGAGAGGACAGGAGTCTTCTAAACTCTTAATGGGGGTTCGATTCCCTCCAGCCGGGCCAGGCCCTTGTAGCCGAATTGGTATAGGCACTACGTTGAGGTCGTAGGTTTTGGAGGTTCAAGTCCTCTCAAGGGTACCAGAATATAGTTGACACAAAGAGAAAAAGAATACATAATAATACATTATGCCCCGGTGGTGGAATGGTAGACACGTTGGTCTTAGAAGCCAATGTCGCAAGGCGTGAGAGTTCGAGTCTCTCCTGGGGCACCATTAGTTAGTAGCATAGCTCGTCGGATCATGATCAGATCTAACCTTGTCTGAAGCGGGAAGCCTATGATACTAGTAACTGGTTCTGTGTAACAGACCAACAATAGGTAGCAAAGAGGATAGTAAACTGTGCTACTAACTAATGGTTATGGAAGGTTGGATGAGAGGCTTAAATCAGCAGTTTGCTAAACTGCGGGGTGCCGTAAGGTGCCCCGAGGGTTCGAATCCCTCACCTTCCACCAAGTTTATTAAAAGGAAAAATAAATGTTAAAACCCACGGCAAACTTTAGAATGTCTAAGCAAAACAAAAGATTTCTAGCAACGATTGTTGATCCACATAAGCGTGGAGAATTTAAGCGTAGTGCAATACAATCCGAGCTAGCATCATTAATCCAGCCTAGAATATCCAAAGGCAAAAGAGACGCCAAGGAGGAATAACATGGCAGGAAAAGGTTCTAGACCCAGACCGTTTAGTGTTAGTCAAAAAGAATTTGACAATAGATTTGAAGCTATATTTGGCAAAAAGAAAAAAACTGATGCTGAAAAATTTGATGAAGCAATCATGAAAGATGAATATTACGATTTAGATAAGGAAGATAAAGATGCAGATCAAAGCGGTTCCTGAAAACGAAGAATTTGGTAAGTGTGGTTGCGGCCGTTCGCCTACTGGTAAGTGTATTGGGTGGCATGGTTTATCTGAAGAACAATTTCGTGAAGAATTAGCGATCTATGAAGCTGATCTATTGAAAAGTTTCGACGAAGATAAAAACTAATTTTACCAAAAAGCATTGACTCTAACAGAGTATGATGCTATAATTGTTTTGTTGTGTAGCAATACACAACCGGTGATGCGAAGGGTAGATGAGGATAGACACAGGCTTAGGCTCCAAGCCTAATCCAACTTACAATCCAACTTGAAATTGGACCGTGTTTATGTGATCCGATCCCTAATAGAATGTCATTTGTTAATCGGAAATGTATAGACCTCTGTGTATTGTACTTTGTACATTGCCATAGAAAGATTACAACCCTTTCGTTGTCTATTGTCCGGTCTATTACTTGACCTTTCGTTGACCCGTCATTATAACATAAGGATAGCAAATGGCAAGAATCACTTCTCAAAAGGCAGCACTAAGATTTGGTGGATTGTTTGATCTTGTTCTCGGAGCGAGTCAACGAGCTAGAGAACTTAAAAACGGATCAACACCTAAAATTAAAACCGATAATGGACCAATTGTAACTGCGTTAAAAGAGATTGAAGAAGGTCTCTATACTAAAGAAGATTATCTAAAAAAATTGCCACGTAAAGATAAAGGAAAATGGGAATGAACATTACACTAAGAAAAGCTAACGCTATCCAAAATGCCATCACTGAGGCAATAAAAAATATCAAACTGGAATCTCGTATTGAAATCAACGAATTCCAGAACGCTGAAAAATTTATCAGCGAAGCAAATGCCCTATTGTTTGCCAACGATAATCGTAGACAGAAACTGTTGTTGGCTCTATACAATATCAGAGGGTTAGTAGGAGCAGCCAATGCCCAAAGCGGCATTGATCTAAGTCTTACTAAAGCGGCATTTATAGAAAAAAGAACTGCTCAATTACAGGAGTTTGTTTCTAATGACACTCGAATTGACGAATTAGTCATCTCGGGAAAACTAGAAAAAATCCGCAATCGCAAGGAAGAAAGCCGGGCGAGCCTTTACGGTCGTGATGACACTGTAACAACATCTGTGTTTTACCAAGAACAACTAGATGGAATCAAAGTTGAGATCTTGAATCTCAAGAAGCAGAAGCAAAAGCTCAACGACGAAATCCTTGAGTTAAACATCAAGACTGAGATTCCTTTAACTGATGAAGTTGTGGCAACACTTCAAGCAGAAGGTTTGATCTAACAGACCCCGTCTTACTTTTTCTACGTTAATGAAAAAGCGTCCCTGTAACGAGAGACCAGGGGGTACACTAGGACTCGACCTTACGGTCCCCGGTTATGGGGATACCGAAAACAGCCTAGGGTGTGGTCTAACGCCATCCCAGAAGAAGAAATGTTATGGACAGAGTAACAGCTCAGTCTGGGGCTCCTGTGGTGGGAGTAGCTAGACACTAACAATCGCGGGATGGAGAAGCGGCATCTCAGGAGTCTCATAAGCTCCAGTCCCTGGTTCGATTCCAGGTCCCGCAACCAGTCACCCTTACACACGGTGTATAATAGGATAAGTAGTGTGTAACGTATTAAATGCGGGGTTCGTATAGTGGTAATACCTTAGCCTTCCAAGCTAAAGCGGAGAGTTCGATTCTCTTACCCCGCTCCATAACACGGCTCCTGCCAATGAGTTATAGACTTACGCAGGAGTTTTTCATATGAAAGTAATTGATCAAAACAATATATTTCGAAAATACGATTTCAGTTCTGTTATATCTAAAGATGACAACATACAGACCTGCGATGTAGTTAGAAATATCATTGCTAATGGCGATTACTTTACTAATAGTCCCAAGTATCAAACCAAAGAAAACTTGTTTGCTAGGCCTGAACCTATTTGGTTAAAGTATAGGATGAGTTTTCTGTTTTCAGTATTCATGTATCTAGGTCGAGAAGTAAAAGTTTCAAACATGATGGCCTGGAGTTTCATGACAAATCTTGAGGGTGCCGAAGATCGTGAAAAGCTATGGCACAATCACTGGCATCCACAAAACCCTAATGCTAAGATGATGAGCGGCGTTTGGTATCTACATATTCCTGAAGATGTCAAAGACAGAGACTACGCAGGTACTGAGATGGCACCATTTGGAATATCACACGACGAAAAATATTTTGTCCGCCCTACAGAATCCAATTGGTTAATTTATCCTAGTGATAAATGGCATAGACCAGGCATCGTCCAAAGCAATAAATATCGTTTTATATTAGCAGCCGATATTGAATATATAGATTGACAATAGCACCAAACGGTGCTATAATTTTAAGTATGTACAAAGTAGAATGGAAAGACACAGCGGGTAGAGGCTGTGAGGAAGAAGTAAAAGATCTATCTCTAGCATTGGCTAGAGCAACAGAACTAGGCATACCAGTTACCATAAATGGCGGTGGTATGGTAATAGTAGGAACATTTGGAGCAGATTCTGTAAGCAACGGAATTCTACCAAACGGAGAAAAATATACATGGTACAAAAGAAGATATGTCAAAAAATGATTTAATTGAATTAACAGGCACAGTAGATGAAGTTCTGCCTGGCAGTATGTATAGAGTAAAAATTGATGAAATGAACAATATCATCACTTGCTACACAGGTGGCAAACTCAAGCAACATAAGATTAAAATTATTTTAGGCGATCGTGTAAAGTTAGAAGTCAGTGCCTACGATCTAACCAAAGGTCGTATCACTTATCGTTTGTAAAGGAGTTTTATGAACCCGTGGATTCAAAACGTATCGCTCAGCGATATTCGAAAAGGTTTTCACATCGATGCGGGCATCAATTCCATGCTGATCCAAATCTGTGATCCCCCTGGAGATTTTCCTACTCCTAAGCATCAGTTCAAAGAAGTTCATCAGTTTCAGTTTTTGGATATTGAAGAAAAGGACTTTGCTCTCGATGAAGCAATGCGGTGTAGCCAGGACCAGGCCAACGAGCTTGTTCGACTTCTACAACACGCATTTGAAAATCGAATGAACGTTGTTGTTCATTGCCACGCAGGTGTTTGCCGTAGCGGTGCTGTTTGTGAGATAGGTGTTATGCTAGGTTTCCGTGATACTGAAGCTTTCCGTAGTCCTAACTTACTGGTTAAGCATCGTATGATGAAGGCCTTGGGTTGGACCTACGATGAGAATGAGCCCCATACTATTAACGGTCAAACAACCGAGTTTGGGATCATTCTCCCTAAGACTGTAGAATGGAACAACGATAACGAAAAAGTTTTTGTTCTTGCCGCAGAGCGTAGGGCACATAGAGAACGCGAAGGCGACATCTAACATGGAATTTGTTGTTGAAGCTCGCAATAAAAGAACTAAGAAATTTATAGAGGTTATATTGCCTTCTATGATTTCTCAGTTAAGACTTAAAAACAGTCGCAAGGTTTTAGTTGTTAGAGTCAGCAACAAAGATATCATAGATGACAACGAAGGTCAAACATGTTATATTCCAGTAGCTGATGGTATAATGGTTGTGATCAAACCGCAGTCATTTGAAAGGATGGGAGTAACACTAGCCCACGAAATGGTTCATGTTAAGCAGATGGCAAAGGGTATGCTTAAAACCGTAAACGGAGTGAACTACTGGAAAGGCAAGTGTTACAATCGCAGAACCAAATATTTGAATAGGCCGTGGGAAGTAGAAGCTTTTTCAAAGCAAGAATTAATTTTTCGTAGAGCAATAGAATGAAAGGAGAGCACTATGCCAAGCGTATTTTTAGTTAGCGATACGCACTTCGGTCACGCTGGCGTATGCCGCTTTACCAGAAGTGATGGAGTTACAAAGTTAAGGCCGTGGGACGATCCTGCGGAGATGGACGAGGCTATGATCAAGGCTTGGAACGAAAGAGTCAAGCCCACAGACAAAGTCTATCATTTAGGTGACGTTGTTATTAACCGTAAGGCTATGGCAACATTGGGTCGCTTAAACGGGGACAAAGTATTGATCCGTGGTAACCATGATATCTTCCGTGATGATGAGTACAGGTTGTACTTTAGAGAATTACGAGCATACCATGTTATGAACGGAATGATATTGAGCCATATTCCTGTACACGCAGAAAGTTTAGGACGTTTTGGTGTTAACATACACGGACACTTACACGCAAATCGTGTAAAGAAAGCCCGTGGTGTTGATGCTAGAACAGGTGAAGTTTTATACAGCGATGAAATTGATCCTAGATATCACTGCGTCTGTGTAGAACAAACTCCAGACTTTGCTCCTATCTTATTCGAAGATGTAATCAAGCGTATCGAAGCAGAAGGTGGCAGCGTAGGTTTTAGGAACGGGAACGGTCCTACTATGTAGCATAAAATAGGGCACTTCGGTGCCCTATTTTTTTGACTGTTGATAACGAGATATAATTCGTCGACTTCGTTGTTTAGATTTTAATTTTTGTATTAACGGTTTTATATAATCTTCTGTAACAGTTTTAATATATAATTCGTATCTATCAACTGACCCTACTAAATTTTTATACTCGTCGTCAGTCATTGTCATTGTTAGTTTTCTATTTCCTAATATAGGATGGCCGAGTGTAGATTTGTAAAAATCTCCCTTCCATAACTTGTTTGAATCATCTAAATTAACTTTAGCAGCGATAGCATCTGCGGCTTCTAAATTTGGAATGTCAGTATCATCATCTTTACTCCACACCCAAAATAAGTTTGGATCTTTAAAATAGTATCCGTAATTTTGATAATTTTTATCCATATCACTTTTATACATATATTTTGTTGATTCATGATCGCCGGCTATACTAAGGGGAAACATCCAAGCCTCGTCAATAGGACAGTCTGGTGCTCTCAACCAGTCGGCTGTTTCTTTAATCGATGATGCTGGTTCATGTGGCAAACCAATCATAAATCCTGCTTGAATATGAACGTTATCACCCCAGACTTCTTTACATTTATATAAAGTTTCTTTTCTTCGTTCAGCACTCATGCCTTTACCAATAGTCTTCGATGCCTTAGGATGAAATGTTTCTATTCCTATATAACACTGTTCTAATCCTAGATCTAACAACAACGGAATATGATCTAAATGAGTAGCTAATAAATCTAATCTAAGATAACACCAAAATTGTATTTTAAAAGATAAAGAATCTAAAATACGTTTTAACATATCTAATTTTTCTTGACTATCATTAAATGTATCGTCAATGATGTAATACTGTGTTACACCCCATTTCTCATAATTTTCAATAAGTTCTTCTTTTAAGACTTCCTCACGTTTTAAATAATCAACTGTGTTTTTTTGTCCTATCATAGGATACGAACAAAATGTACATTTAAAACGACAACCACGTCCTATTTCAAGAGCAAGAGTTTCATTGGGTTTAATAAAATCAAGATCTGTATACAGTGTCTTACTTTCTCTAAAATCCCAAACTGGATCTTTAGCTTTTTGATCATGATCAATAATTTTATTAAAAATTCTCCTAGTCTTTTTTGATAAGCTATCTAACAAATCGATCATCATAGTTTCGCTGTAGCCAATTATAACATGATCGATATACGGTTGATCAAGATACATGTCTACCTTAGTTCCACCTAAAATAATTTTTGTCTTGGGATTTTTTGCTTTAATAAATTCTAACCACGGATCGGCCCTATTCAAAATAAATGATTGGACTAAAGAATCTCGATCTTGGTGTCTAAAAATTCTTTCACCTTCATCTATGTATGATCTTCCAGGATCAACTACTTGAGCACTCATACCTGGAAGTTTATAAGGTAACCATGTGGTTGAAAATCCTATTGCTAAAGTATTTTCTCCAATCGCCATGTCTAAAATTTCTATATAATATTTGTAGTTAAGAGCTGAACTAAAATCTATAACTAGGCAAGAATATCCTCTTTCACGTAAGTGACTGGCTAATCGGTGACATCCATATCCTCTGGTCTTAGAAGCGTATTCTGGTGTATCAGTGAATAAAATTACATCAAACATTTTTTAATTTATCTATTAGTTTTTTAAAATAATCTTGCTGTACAGAGTTAAAAAATAAATCTTCAAAATCTATATTCTGTATTCTTTGGAGATATTGATCTTGTGTAAGATTTAAAGTTTCTTCTCTATCTTTTAACACAGGATGATCAAAGCTACTAACGTAAAAATCACCCCTTCTTATTTTTTGATAAGGTAGTAACTCTTGAGTAGTTTCATAAGACATTTGTTCTGCTTGTCGAAATGATGTAATGTCTGTGCCATCATTTTTTTCCCAAGCCAGTATTCCTTCTATTCCCGGGTGCGGAAATTCGTATCCAAACTGCTCGTAGTTTTCGTCAAACCAACTAGTAGGAAACCATTTGTTTCTATCAGATTTTTTAACTATATTAAGAGGATATACTGTAGAAATATCCAACGGACAATCCTTACTCTTTAACCAATCAACAGTCTGTCTCCAGGAAGCCTGTGTTTCATGAGGCAGGCCGATCATAAATCCGCCTTCTATCCATACACGATCACCCCATATTTCTTTAGCTTTGTATAAGGTATCTTTTCTTCGACTACTAGGCATACCCTTGCCGATAGTCTTTGAACTTTTATCGTTGAATGTTTCAAGACCAAAGAATGCTTCTGCTATTCCTAATTCTTTTAGTAAAACTATTTGTTCTGGATTGGCCGCTAATAAATCGACTCTAGTATAGCACCAGAACTTTATTTTAAACGGTAAGTCACTAACAATCTTAGTTAACATTTCTAATTTTTCAGTGCTATCATTAAAAGTATCATCAACGATAAAATATTTTGTAGTACCCCAACGTTCATAGTTTTCTAATAACTCGTCACGTATAATAGAAGGATACTTTAAATAATCGTTGACATTTTTTTGTCCAATGAGAGGAAAATTACAAAAAGCACATTTAAATCGGCACCCCCGCCCTATTTCTAAATTAAGTGTTTCCTGCGGTTGTATAAAATCAAAATCTGTATATTGTGTTTTTGACTCACGAAAATCCCATGTAGGTGCGTGAGCCTTACGATCATGATCTATATACTTGCCAAATATTCTTTTAGATTTACCACTGAGTCTATCCAATAGATCTATAGTCATAGTTTCTGCGATGCCAAATATTACATGGTCAACGTTTTGTAGGTCCATGTAAAAGTCTGCTTTGGCACCCCCTAATACAATTTTTAATTTTGGATTGATAGTTTTTGGATATAATAACCATTCATCAATTTCATTTTTTCCAAATTTTACCACAAGGTTTTCTTTACGCCAATCGTGTTGTTCTTCTTTGGCATGCGACATTTCTAGATCGTCACCTATGTAATGTCCAGGGATTTGGTTCGTAAACTCTCCAGGCAGTTCGGGCCAACGATAAGGCAACCATGTGGTACTAAAACCCACCATTAATGTATCTGGTCCCACAGCCAAGTCTATTATTTCTTTATATTGATCAAATGTCAATGCTGAACTAAAGTCTACTACTAGACAAGTGTATCCATTTTCTCTTATATGGTTGGCTATTCTGTGTACACCATAGCCACGAATCTTATGATGAGGGTAAGGGGCATCGGTAAATAATATCACATTAAACATAGCATATATTTAAGCGTAGGAAAATACCATGAAACATTTTCAATCAGTATTGGCGTTTGGAGACAGTCACGTAGCTGGTTGCGAGTTGTCAGATGAGGTACCTTTAGCTGATTATATCAGTGGTAAAGTTACTATCGAGGAAGCAGACGCTCCTGGCAAACGTTTGGCTTTTCCACAAATTGTAGCTGATAAGTTAAGAGTTCCTTGTTATAACTATGCCATGAGTGGCGGTAGCAATGCCCGTAGTTTACGATTACTAATTCAAGCTGTACAAGAGCATCCAAATAGTCTAGTTTTGTTTGGTTATACCTGTACAGATAGAACAGAATTTTATTATCCCGACGAAGGAAATTTTATAGGCCGCGATAAAGATAATTTTATACAAGTTGGTCTACAGTGGGAAGGTCGTATTAAAAGAGAAGGGATGAAACATCCAATTAATGATTTGTTTATAAACAGTATACTAAGACCTTATAACAATTTCAATGATTTAATGTTTGTTGTTGATAATATCTGTACCATGTACGCTACAGATTTTTTACACTTACCGTTAGTTACTAGCGAATTCAATGACACTGACAATGTGTTTGATTTTGAAAGTCACGGATCATACTTAACCTGGTGTGTAGAGAAAAAATTTAAACAACTACCCTATCTACATTATGATCAAGAAGCACATAAAAAATTAGCAGAATTAATACTAAAGGAGATAGCATGAGCTATTGGGGTTATCATTTGATGTTAGACTGTAGCGGCTGTGACATCGACAAAATTTCAAGCCGCGAAAACATACATAAGTTTATTACTGATCTTGTGAATAGAATAGATATGACAGCACACGGTGAACCTATAATTGAACACCTGCTGCCAGGAGATCCTAAACAAGGATACAGTCTAATGCAGTTAATCACAACATCTAACATTTGTGCTCACTTTATGGAACTAGATGGAACTGCTTATTTTGACGTTTTCAGTTGTAAGACTTTTGATATCGAAACTGCTAAGATGGTAGTACAAGAATACTTCCAACCTAAAAAAATGCGAGTGAATTATATTACTAGACATGCTGATTGATTTTGTAAAAACACCTTATACTACAGGGCCTTATATGATAAAGAATACAGGCCCTGTGTTCAATAAAGAACCCAACACCGCTTACATGAAAGCTAAGGTTAAAGAGTTAGTTCAACCCTATGGTAATGACCTATGGGGACATACTAAAGAATGTGCTGAAACTAATTTAATAAGAACTGTTGCTGAAAAGTTAGAACTAGAACCATCATCTAATATAGTTGACCTAGCTATGCAGGTAGAAGAAGATATTGCTATCATGTATAAAGGTAAATTATCAGCTATATGTTTTTGTTTCCCTAGCAGTTGGATACCTTATGAAAGACTAGGTATGGAGTTAGGTGAAATACATAAACCTGTAGCTGACGGTGAAACATTGATCAAGGCTAGTCCTAAAATAGCAGAAACTATGTGCCAGCAGGCTAGTATGAAAAGATGGGTATGGACAATAACTAATAATAGCGATCTTAGTAATCACCCTGATAGAAAAATAAACAAGACACCGCAATCTATTGATGATTTATTTTTTAGAGTAGAAACACAGACCACAATGTCCATTGACCAAGACACTAGTGTATTTTTTGTTAAGGTTGAAGTCTGTCCGTTAAAAGACGTATGGTGTCAACAGATATTGGATAGTGTAAATTCTATGTCCGATGCTGTGTTAACTTACAAAAATTTACACAATATCAAGAAACTTCTAAATCAAGGATCTTGACGCATCTGTTCTCTGCTACGGAATTGATATCGCTTTGGAACTGTGTCCCAGAGAGGCATACCCTTATTAACAGCAGCATCTCGTAGCATAATCTGATGTAGGAAGTTTGTAATAGGTTTACCTGGTACAAAATCGCACCACGGTCCGCAACGCAATTCTTCCATGTCAATAGTTTTGGGATCACTCCACTGTATTAGTCTATGTACAATGCCGTTAATCTTAACCATATAATGATACAAGTTATCATCCGCAGGAATCTTTTCCCAAGTCCACCCTTTACTATCGGCATAGGCTTTAATTGCCTTAACGTGGTCACTTAGATAATAACGCGGCTCATCTGGGTTGCGACCAATGTCGCTGCCAGCACGTACACGATACTGTAAGGCACTATCTCCTAGCTTTTGTATTTCTTCTAGTACTTCTGGAATGTGATCTAAATTTTCTAATGTATACCCTACGTAGTAAACAACAATGCCAGCAGCCTTACAATTCTCAATACCTTGTAATTGTTTTTGGTGTACAGTATCGCCTTGGTACGAATGATGGTTAAGTCCTATCATCACAGCACGACATCCAGCCTTGGCGATTTCTTCAGTCCATTGCTTATCGGCGAGCTTAACACCATTAGTTAATATTGTAATATCTTGGTGAGTTCTTCCTAGACGCTGTTGTACGTGTTTAATATTTCTTATTAACTCGGGTAGGTCTTTACGTAGTGTAGGCTCTGCTCCTGCTAATATAACACTGCCAGCATCGTCTGGCCAACTTTCAATTTGTTGTAGGACTAAACCTAGCGGTTTGTCTGTGGTAGCATTTTCGGGTTCGTGATAACAATGCGGACATTTTAAATTACAACGATCAGTTACTTCAATCATAATGCCACTAGGCACATCATACCCATAGGGATCAAATTCTAACGATTCATAAAAATCTGCATCTCGTTCTATAACATATTCGCTATATCCATGCTCTGGACATTTTTTACCCATCCAGATTTGTCCATCTCGCTTAAACTTGTAAGCGAACACATGTCTATAACAATATTCACATAAACTTAAAGTATCTGCCATCTTGGATATTTGTCCAGTTCATTGTAAAATTTATTAGGAAATAATTCCCATACAGTTTGTTTGTGGCCCCGGTACTCTAAATTCTTAACATGCTTCATTTGCCCAGATTTTTCCATAGCTGGTCCAAATATTCTATGAACTAGGCGTTGAGTTCCTACTTCACTTTCATTGCTGGTAATGAATAACCTACTTCCTTTTGGTGCCCATTGTATACAAGTAGGAATTAAAAATTGTGCTGTAGCATGTTGATGCGTAGTTATTTGGTTTACCGTACGTAATGATTGTAAGGGTAACATATCAGTAAAGACACAGGTCCTAGCTGCTATCCTAAAACAGTTTTCTCCCATTTCGGGAAAGCTATGTGCTGCCACAGAACCTATAGCTTTATCGTTATAGTAAAGAATCCAAACTTGCCAAAGAGTTTCTTTGCGTAAACTACCTACTAACATCTGTTCTGAAGAGTTATTTACAAATCCTCTACGTTCTGCTTCGATATAAAAATCTAAAAGATCTAATTCGGACGACCAAGGTATTATTTTATACATTTTGCTTTCTCAATAAAATCTTCAGGATAGTTTGTTCTAAAACTTTCCCAACACAGGTCTTGTAACAAAGACAACGACTGTGGTTTATCCCAACTTATACCTAGTCTATCTGTATGCTTACGCATTTCTTCTTGTCGGTTAGAATGAATGTGACTTAGATGATCATTGATAGATATAGGCCCTTCGCTTTCATGATAACAGAAAAAATAGTTTATACTTTTTAACTGCCCGTCAACTATAAAATAGCTACTAGGATGCATAGAAAATTTGTACAGTCCTAAACTTCTATGGGCTGTTAATATTCGCAACATCTGATCTTGCCAATCGGGCAATACTGTATCATAGTTTTCAGTCATACACCCCGCACGATTCCAAAAATCAGCACCGTCAATTTCAAAATAGATTTTTTGATTGATATGATCTATTTCTTTGATCTTAGGAACCATTTCTCTATATTTCCAAGCCATTTCAATAAGATACTTAACTTCTCTGTTCCATTTGGCATTCATTAATATAGGATCAACAACTTCGTTTTGTCCTTTGTGATATTCGCTATCATTATGGAACCACATAACAAAAGTTTTTTTATCTTGGCTTATTAAGCTAGTGTAAATAAGATTGTTCCTGCATAATCCAACTCCAGGAACATTGTTATAGTAGTATTCGTAATTCATATATTTAATTATCATAAAAAACAATGATCAAAGGTATAAACGAACAAGCGTATTTTGATATGGAGCCATACTTAAATATGGACCAGTTTGAGAAACTACAGCCCGAAATATTAAGAGGGTTTGCCGAAGCACGAGAGTTTGCCAAAGAAGGCACTTGGATGAAGCCCGGTTTTAATTTTGATAATATGAGTTACAGGCTACATTGGAAACCTATATATCAAGCCATGGACGAATTTATGTCGTTGCCTAAAGATGATCCCATCTATCTGGGTGGCATTGATTTGTTTAAAGATTTTAACAATTATAAACAACGTAACAAATTTACACGCTATCTTAAAATGGCCATGGGTGCCTATGATCCTTACATTTACTATTTCCTATGGGAAGAGGGTAGTTGGGATGATAGGACAGCACCACGTAAGTTAACAGAAGAAGCCGCTTATTTCCCTAATGTAGTCAAATGGGTTGAGCAATTACAAGGCACAGTATTTGAACATATAGGGCGTGTGATATTCTTCCACTGTGAAGCTGACGGTATTCCATTTGAACATAGAGACTTGGATGCTAAAAATGGCATTGATGTAGTCAAACCCCATCGCAATGAGTTTATACATGTCCGTCCTAATACAAAGAAGGCAATGTATTTGTGGGATCCAGAAAATAAAAACAAAACATATCTTAATACTCGAGCAGCATGGTGGAATGATGTTGACTGGCATGGCGGTGAAAAGATAATGGAGCAATCATATTCTTTACGTATTGATGGCAAGTTCACAGAAGCGTTCCGTAAGCAGTTAGGTATAGATCATCTTGAGTCATACTGATTGGTTTCATTACTATGGTATAGATAAAGACGGGTATAGAACTAGACCCGGAGCAATTTACGAACCTTTAGTAAACAGAGAACGATCAGAACTCTGTATGAATTTTAATAATAACAGCTATCGAGAGTATCCAGTAGAAGAAAATCTAATATCCGATTGTTTTAATAGAGAAGTTAGATATCTAACACAATTTCAAAAATATGACTGGTGTGTTAGATTGCGAGATATTGATTTTAAAGGGCGTAAGATATATCTAGAATGGAATGATGTTTGTTGTGAAACATTTATTAATTCTAAAGGAACACTAGATAGCATTTGTGTCGATTGGCAAAATCAATTAGAAACTATATGTCGAGATATAAAAACAGAAAATGTCTATAAAGTTACCATGTATCCATGTTATCATTTTATAGACACTAACGGAAAACTAAAAGCATTCGCATTTTATACAGCCAGTGATTACTGCGAACAACCTATTGAAATAGATTTATACAGGCCAATATTAAATCAAGAAAGATCTGATTTTATAGATAAAGTTGTTAACAACAATAGGGTTGATATGGCGTTAGTAAATCAGCACAGTTTTTTAAACTATATTAAATGGCCTAATGATCCTTTACCTAGGATTTACAAAAAACTGTACAGTCTGAACACCGACATAATTTGAGTTACCCACTGAACATGATGCTGAACATGGAATTAGTCTACCTTCGGAAAATTTCTTATTCCAGCTTTTTTGTATAGTAGAAAAAAATCTTCCATTAACAATCATATCCCAATTGTTAACATCTAATTTAATATTATCTCCGCCCCATCTTAACCATAATTTTTCAAAACCATCTTGATCTTTAGCATCCATAGTTAACCTAGCACCGGCTGTCATACAACAAGGAAATAGGTGCGTTTCTACATCAATAAATATTTCTCGGTCTTCCTGTGCTTGGCATTTAATACAATTTTTTTCAGCCTGTGTTGCCCATTCAATATCGCTAGTTGGTCTGTCATCATCTTGAAACATGTTAAATTGATATTCTTTCATTGGCGGAATCAGTTGTTTACCATCGCTACCAAAAGATTTTTTTTCAAACAATTCTTCAGTCATAAATCTATTACTAGCTAAAAGAAAAAAGTTTCTAAATCCCATAGTTTGAGATATCATTCTAGCAGCAGTAATTTGATGTTGATTATGTTTGAACGGTATAAATTGCCAATCGGCTACACCGCCTGCTTGGATAAAAGCATCAATGTTATCCATTAAGTTACGCCATTTAACTTTGACCCTATAGATATGATTTGTATCTTCTAATCCATCTATTCCAAATATAACATAGTGTTTTGTTTTGCCTAAAGATTTAGCTAAATTCTGCCACCAATTAGGAGTACGCATACCGCCGTTAGTTGTAATTTGTATTTCAATATTAGGATTCTTTTCACGTATTACATTGACTACATCAATTAAATTTGGTGCCATACAAGGATCACCAACAGAGCCACTAAAATTTATTCTTTCTAATCCGTCATAGATGTATTGTGGTATACGATTTTTAAAAAAATCAGTTGGAATAAATGTTTGTTTAAAAAAACTGTAATCGCCATTTTTCCATTCTCGTACACATTGCGGACAGGCAGCATTGCATAGACTGCTATTTTCTATCTGTAATATTTTTATAGTATCGTAAAACATTAGATTTTAGCTTCGTCCATCCACTCTTGCGGAGTCATACCTTTAAAAATATTGTCTTTGAGATAATGATAATATTGTGGGAATTTTTTAGAAGCTAGATTTAAATGATTTCTCAGATAATCAAAATGTAACTCTGCCAT
>Ga0315909_10002163_pt1 | contig 25582 bp, 13 predicted proteins | sample LakEriMetagenome_11_FD_203527 | JGI IMG/M metagenome (GOLD analysis project Ga0315909, IMG submission 203527) | Freshwater fungal communities from buoy surface, Lake Erie, Ohio, United States - Buoy 2 MA125 | ecosystem: Environmental > Aquatic > Freshwater > Lake | place: USA: Lake Erie, Ohio...
CAAGTGGCCTGCCCGTTATTTGTTGCAACACCCCGGGGTGATCGACGAACTGGCAGGAGGCAACTTGTTTGAAGTGCGCTTTGATGCGCTTGAATTTGAGGCCGAGTTGCAAGCCCGTCTGGAAGCGCTCAAGCGCACGGGCGAAGACGATGAAGAAAGCCTCCTTAATTTGCTGCGCCGAGCCCACCATGCCGAGCAATTTCGCACCTTGGCGCGCGATGTGGAGGGTGTGCTCTCAGTCGAACAAGTGGCCGACGACCTGAGCGCCTTGGCCGATGCCGTACTGCGCGTAACGGCCCGCTGGTGCTGGAGCCGTCTGAAAACCCGGCACCGCGACGAGCCCGCCATCGCCATCATTGGCTACGGCAAGCTGGGCGGCAAAGAGTTGGGCTATGGCAGCGATCTGGACATTGTTTTTGTCTACGACGACGAAGACGAACATGCCCAGGAAATTTATGCGGCCTATGTGCGCAAAATGATCAACTGGATGACGTTGAAAACCGCTGATGGCGATTTGTACGAAATTGACACGGCGTTGCGCCCTAACGGCAACTCTGGCTTGTTGGTGACCCGTTTTGAGGCCTACGCCGACTACCAACAACAACGCGGCAGCAACACCGCTTGGACGTGGGAGCACCAAGCCATGACGCGCGCCCGCTTTGTCATGGGCTTTCCAGCCTTGGCCCCGCGCTTTGATGCCGTGCGCCATGCCGTTATTGGCTCCCCGCGCGATGCCGCCAGTCTGAAAGCCGAGATTGTCGCTATGCGTGACCGCGTGCGCCAGGGGCACCCCGTCAGGGCTGAACGTTTTGATGTGAAACACAGTCCAGGGGCCATGGTTGACGCCGAATTTGCCATGCAATACTTGGTGCTGTTACACACCGCAACACACCCCGAACTGGCCGACAACGTGGGCAATATCGCTTTGTTGCAACGTGCTGAAAAAGCAGGCTTACTGCCCCTAGGCGTGGGCCAGGCCGCCGCCAACGCTTACCGCGAGATGCGCCGTGTACAACACCGAGCCCGTCTGAACGAAGACCCTACCGACTTGCCACTGAATGTTTTGGCCTCTGAGCGTGATGCCGTGTTGGCTTTGTGGCAGGTCGTCATGGGTTGAGGGACTTGGAATGCGCAGGGAATAAATTGCGCATGGCCTTTGCTTTAGAACCACTTCGGTTGAGTCGTCAAAATTTTCAAATTACAGCTAGCTAGTTATGGGGATAGTTGAAAATACCTAAAGATATTTAAATATAATTTTCTTTCTATATATTAGGTGTGCATGAGCCAATTTTTACAAGCCAGCAATTCAATTAAATTAACAAAAAATATAAATTTATCAGCTGCAACCGTATCGGGTGTTTCGATTGAAATGGGCGCCCACAACGAAGGCCACATCACTACGGTGAATGGTGCTCAATATGCCTTAACCGATGCAACGACTGGACGCATTCTTTATCCGCGAAGGATTGTTCGAGTGAAGAAAAACCTCGACATCACCTTGCTGGATGGTACGAAGGTGCAATTAGTTGATTTTTTTATCTCTGAAGAAGGGCAAACAAGCGTTTTGCGCGCCCAAGCAGAATTTGTTTTCAGCACCGTAGAGAATGGGCGTCTTCAACATTGGCGCATTGCAGAGGACAGCATCGCCTTCAATGCGAGTGCTGGGCCGTCGATAACGCTTTGGTCGAGTGATTTCGCGATGAGCACGGTGCAGTGGAGTGCGGTCGTGCCGTACACATCATTTGTGCCGACTTCAGACGCTCTTTTGGCCGTGCCCACGCTGGGATCGTGGGGTGGCTTGGGCAGTCTGTTCGCCTCAGGAGCGGGCTTACTAGGGGCCACGGCCATAGCGGCTGACAAAAAACCCCAAGCGCCCACGGCTGAAAGTAACGCCCTCGAATTGGAGGGTGAAAAGCCTGTAACAGAAGCGAAAAGGTACGTGATTGAGGGCACCATTGGCGCAGGGCCCGTTTTGGCGAGCAACGATTTAATGGTGACGCTTTACGACGAAACCGGAAAAGTCATTGGCACCGATCGTGGAGTGGATGTAGGTGGCAAATACAGCATCGAATTGCCGTTTAATTTTGTAGGCCAATTTACTGTCAAGGTCACCAGCACGGCCACGAATGCGGACTATCAAGACGAGGTCACTAAAGAAGCCACAGACTTGGGTGGTTTTACGCTGTCAGCGGTCAGCTACAGCTCAGGTGGAAAGAATGTCACTGCCAATATTTCACCACTGACCGATTTGGCGGCGAGAAAACTGACCTCAGGCGATTCACTTAAAACGGCCCTTCTTGATTCAGATATTCAAACCATCAACAGGGCCATTGCGAAAGAATTCTTAGGCGTTCCAAGTGGAGACATTACTACGCAAGAGATTCAATTCACGGTGAACGCCGCCGGTCAAGAGCTTGAAACATCAAACAGATATGCCCAAGTTCTGAAGCAACTGTCTGTGGTGGCTGCAACAAACGGGGGCAACGTCGAGACGGCGCAGGCCGCAGTCGAAAGCAGCATCACTTGGCAACCTGGACAAAGTGCCACTGAGGCCGTATTCACTGGCGAGGCTTCAAAAATTGCGGTGGTTGCTATTTTTGCTGCAAATAAAGCGGCTGAGGCAGCAAATGAGGTGCTCAGGCCATTGAGCACGCTCACGTCATCTCAAGCAGCGGCCATAACCCCGGATCAGCTGAGCAAGCTGATGCCGACAAACTTAGCCATCTTGCCGCCTGAAGCGGTGGCCGCATTGCCCACGCAAGCATTGGCTGCCTTGACCGACACACAAGTGGCGACGTTGATGTCCGCCCAGCTGGCGGCCTTGACGCAAGCGCAAATGGCGGCGATGGCGAAAGCAGGGAATTTGGACAATCTGAGCCCGGCACAAGTGATCGCATTGCCTGTGACCACGATTGATGCCTTGCCAGCCGCGTTGTTGGTTGCCTTGACCGACACACAAGTGGCAACTTTGACGCCCGCCCAGCTGGCGGCCTTGACGCAAGCGCAAATGGCGGCGATAGCGTTAGCCGGGAATTTGGACAATCTGAGCCCGGCCCAAGTGATCGCATTGCCTGTGACCACGATTGGCTTACTGCCAGCAGCGGTGTTGGTTGCCTTGACCGACACACAAGTGGCAACGTTGACGCCCGCCCAGCTGGCGGCCTTGACGCAAGCGCAAATGGCGGCGATGGCGGTAGCCGGGAATCTGGACAATGTGAGCCCGGCCCAAGTGATCGCTTCGCCTGCGACCTCAATTGACGCTTTGCCAGCATCGGTTTTAGCGGCTTTGACGGACTCGCAAGTGGCGACTTTGACCCAGGCCCAGCTTGGGGCTTTGACAACCCCGCAGAAAATTGCGATGGTTGCCTCAGGCAACCTCGACAATTTGACCAATGAACAGATACTGATATTGGCACCAGGCAACAGGGCGGCTGTAACGGGCATCATGGATGACCAAGGCAGCATCACGGGGCTGGTGTTTTCAGGGGGCAGTACAAACGACAACACCTTAATGGTCGGTGGCACATTGGCATCGGTGTTGTCGCCGGGTGAAAGCGTTCGCATTTATGACGGTACCGCCTTCCTTGGCACGGCATCAGTGAACGCCAGTGGAACAGCGTGGACCTTTAACGACAGCCGAGAGCTTAACCACGCTCAAACCGTGAATTACAGCGCCAGGGTGACCAACGCAGCGGGCATTCAAAGTCCAGCGGGCAGCGTTTATACGGCAACCGTGGATACATCGGTGGCCGATGCGGCAAGCCTGACCCTGAGCTTGGACCCATCCGGTAACAGTGGCTCAAGCAGCGTTCAACTGACCCGCATGACCTCGCCCGCGATGACCGTGGGCAACTTGCAAGGCAAGTCGTTTGTAGCAGGTGACGTGATCCAGATTGTCAACACCAACAGCCAAAATTCAGTGTTGGGCAGCTACACCGTGGTGGCCACAGATCTGAATGCCGCAGGACAGTGGCTTGGAACAAGCCAAGCGATCTCTGCCAGCAATTTGGCAGAAGGTGTGAACAGCATGACCGTTCGCGTCATGGACTCCGTGGGCAACATCAGTATCGGCCGTGTTCCTCTCAGTGTGACTGTAGACGGCCAACTTCCGATGGTCAGCGCCGTGGGCATCACCAGCGCGTCAGGTATTTTCAACAAAACACTCAATGCAGGCGACATCGCACACATTTCCGTCAGCCTGACAGAGCCCGTAAATGTCACAGGCTTGCCGCAATTGACGCTGATCATTGGTAACAGCGAAGTTCAGGCCCAATACAACGCGAGTTCGAGCACGTCCACCCGTTTGGTGTTTGATTACACCGTCGTATTGGCAGACCATGACAGCGCCGGCATCGCAATCAAAGCCAACAGCCTGATGCTTAACGGCGGAAGTATCACTGACCCAGCAAACAACCCGGCCACCCTGGGTCATGTCGGCGTTCCGGGCAATACCAATTACCTTGTTAACAGCAACGCGCCAACGCTGACGCTGAACGCTGTGGCTGGCGACAACCAAGTCAATGCTTCAGACAAAGCAGCTTCGGTCACACTCAGTGGCCTGACCAATGCCGAAGAGGGGCAGACTGTGACGGTCCGCTGGGGGGGGGTGAGCCAATCCACCCAGGTGACCTCAGGCGCTTGGCAGGTCAACGTTGCCTCTGCTGACATTCCGGCCGATGGGCCCGCCATCGCTATTGTTGTCAGCGTGGCAGATTTGGCGGGCAACGCCAAGCAAATTAGCCAAGATGTGCTCATTGACACGGTGGTGCCAACGGTCGCATTCAAGAACCATTTGACCTCAGGGGCGGGTGTTCTGGGCGATGTTGACAACTTGCTCAACGCCGCAGAATTGCAGTTGATTAAAGCGGATGGTCATTGGCTTGTAGAGGGCACCAGCAACGGGGCGCAGAACAATCAAGACGTTTGGATTACGCTCAATGGTCAAACTTTTAGTGGCAAGGTCAGCGCCAACGTCAATCCAAATACATGGCAGGTTCAAGTCAGCAGTGCCGAAGTGCAAGCCTTGGTGCATGGCAACAGCTACACCTTAACTGTGGTCGTTAGTGATGCTGCCGGTAATGTTGCAATGCCCGCCAGTGCCAACCTGCAAGTGCGCTTGGCTCCGCCCGATATTCCTACCGTCAATTTGGTCAACACCAACAGTCTGGCACCCACACTGGGGGGGGGGATTCAAAAAGAGTCTTCACCGGGCACGTTTGTTTACATTCCATTGGAATCCGGGGATGCCTTTAGCGTCACGGTGGGCAGTCAGACTTACAGCCTGACCTTAGGGGCCGGGGCTGTCAGCAGCAATGGTCCGTTGACCTACAACACCAGCAGTAAAAGCTGGAGCCTGGTCTTGCCCGTTGGGGTGATCAACGCCGAGGGCGGGTACGACGTGGCTGTGAGTGTGAATGCAGCAGGCTACACCACACCCAAAGTCGATATCAGCAGCAACGAGTTGGTGATTAAAACCACGCCACCAGTGATCACAATCGATGTTGTTTCGGGAGATGGCCGTCTGAACGCAATGGAGCACAGCGGCGGTGTCACGCTTTCAGGCACCGTCACGGATCAGCTATCCGGAGGCGCAATCAACACCGCAGTAGGACGCAGCCTGAGTGTCAACCTGAACGGTCACGCTTACACGGCCACCGTGCAATTGGACGGCAGTTGGAACACCGTGGTCAGTGCAACGGACATCCAAACCTTAAGTGATGGCAATGAGGTCGTCAATGTCAGCTACACAGGGTTTTACGGCAATGCAGCTGTAGCCAGCAGGACCATCATGGTGGACACCCTTGCCCCCAGCCTGAGTTTGACGACACCCGCTGATCTCTTGCTCAGTGCCCCTGAGTTGACCGCCTTCAGCATGGTCTACAGCAGCACGGATTCACTGGAAACGCCCGTGGTGAGTGTGCAGATCGTGAATGCTTTTAATGTGGTGCAAACAGCTGTGGGCCTGAGTATCGTTGGCAATCTGATCTCCGGGGATCTCTCGAGCTTGAGCGATGGGGTGTACACGCTCCAAGTCAGCAGCAGCGATGGCGTCGGTAACGTCAGCACTCGCAGCCAGAGCCTGACCATCGATGCCAGCGCCCCCACGGCCAACATTGTGATGGCTGAGTCCGCCTTAAAAGTCGGTGAAACCTCTTTAGTGACGATCAGTTTCAGTGAAGCTGTCACAGGTTTTAGCAATAACAACTTAACCGTGCCCAACGGTACGCTCAGTACGCTTGCTAGCACTGACAACGGGTTGACCTGGACAGGCATATTCACGCCAACATCCAATGTTGAGAGCACCAGTAACGTCCTCAGATTGGTGGGCAATTTCTCCGATTTGGCAGGTAACAGCAACACGGCAGCCAGCAGCGGCAACTTCAGCGTTGACACCCGAGCCCCAGCAGCCCCCGTATTTAATGGGGTGGCTATCGACAACACCATCAACGCGACAGAACAAACCACAACACTGACCGGTACCAATGAGGCTGGGGCCACAGTGACCCTGGGCATTGGGGTGAATAGCCGTGTTGCCACAGTCAACGGAACGGTCTGGAGCTACACCTTGGTTCCAGCCGACCTGACCGCCTTGGGTCAGGGGGCGAAGACCTTGAGTGCCATGCAGACAGATGCGGCAGGGAACGTCAGTACGGCCAACACCCTTGTGATCAATGTGGACACCAGTCCACCGGCTGCGCCAGTGATCAACACAGTGGCCACGGATGACATCATCGGCGGATCAGAGCAAAACGCGACGCTGACCGGAACCAACGACAGCGGAGCCACCGTGGCTTTGAACATAGGTGGTAACACCCGAGAGGCCGTCGTCAGCGGAACGACATGGAGCTACACATTGACTCCTGCGGACATCACCGCCATGGCCGAAGGCGCAGAGACTTTGAGCGTTACGCAGACCGATGAAGCGGGCAATATCAGCACGGTGGTGACCAAAACAATCACGGTCGCAACCCTGGTGAATGGTGCGCCAACATTTGATCCGGTAGCCACCGACAACATCATTAATGCATCAGAGCAAAACGCGATCCTGACCGGAACCAACGTGAACGGAGCCACCGTGACATTGAACATCGGTGGTAATACCCGAGCGGCAGTGGTTAACGGAACGACTTGGAGCTATACGCTGGTTCCCGAAGACATGACGGCCATGGGCCAAGGCTTTGAAACCTTAAGTGCCACACAAAGCGATGCGGCGGCCAATGTCAGCGATGCGAGCTTGAAAACGATTGTTGTAGACACCACGCCTCCGGCAAGGCCAGTAATTTTAGCTGTGGCAACTGACGACACCATCAATGCATCAGAGCAAACCACGACCCTCACTGGTAGCAATACAAGCGGAGCCACCGTGGTCTTGAGCATCGCGGGCAATACCCGTGTGGCGACAGTCACCGGAACGACTTGGCGATACACGTTGACTCCAGCTGACATTGTGGCCATGGGTGAGGGATCAGAGACCTTGAGCGCTGTTCAAAGCGATCTGGCTGGAAATGCCGGCGCGGTGGACACCAGAGTGATCGCTGTGGACACGGTCGTACCTTCCGCACCCATGATCAATGTAGTGGCAACCGATGACACGATCGATGCAGTTGAAGAGACAACGACGACACTGACGGGCACCAACGAAAGCGGTACCTCAGTGAGTTTGAACATTGGTGGCAACACCCGTGTTGCAGTGGTTAATGGAGCGACTTGGAGCTACACATTGGTGGCAGCAGACATCAGCGCCATGGGGCATGGTGCCGAGACGTTGAGCGCAACACAGACCGATGCAGCGGGCAATGTCAGTGCAGCGGATACCCGAGCGATCATGCTGAACGACGCACCGACATTGACAAGCGTCACGGCATTGACAGGGTTCACGGAGGACACTTTCAAAGACATCACCTATGTCAATTTGTTGGCAGCGGCAAACGAAGCCGACTTGAATGGTGAAGCCATCAGCTTCAGGGTAGAGACCATCAGCTCGGGAACGCTGGAAAAACGCAACAGCAGCAATACGGCCTGGATTCCTGTGGTTGCGGGCACGACCACACTGGCAACGGGTGAGCGGCTCCACTGGAAAGCTGCTCAAAACGCCAACGGCAGCAGCGTAAACGCCTTTACGGTCAAAGCGTTTGATGGGCTGCAATATTCGGCAACTGCGGTGCAAGTGTCAACGGTGGTGGCTGCCGTCAATGATGTGCTGACGTTGACCAGCGTCACGGCATTGACGGGATTCACCGAAGACACGTTCACAGACATCACGTATGCGGACTTGTTTGCTGCGGCCAACGTCGGCAATGTGGATGGAGACCCCATCAGCTTCAGGGTGGAAGCGGTCAGCACGGGTACGCTGGAAAAGCGCAACAGCAGCGACACCGCCTGGGTAGCGGTGGTCGCAGGCACGACCACACTGGCGCTTGGAGAAAAACTTCAGTGGAAAGGCGCACAAAACGCCAGCAGCTCCCAGAATCTCTTCACAGTCAAGGCGTTTGACGGCACCGCATATTCGGCCACAGCAGTGCAAGTGTCTGCAACGGTCGCGCCTGTCAACGACACGCCCGTATTAACTGCAGGCACCCTGACGGCCGTGAGCGCGTTGGAGGACAGTCACAACACGACCGCCACCAGCTTGGGCCTGAGTGCGTTGACCTACGGCCCGGGTGGTGGCAGTGATGAGGGCATCCAGATCTTGACTTACGCGATTGCGACGATTCCGTCGTTCATGAGCTTGTGGCTGTTAGACGGGGTGACGCAGGTGACATCGGCCACCACGGGACTGAGCCAAGCAGACCTTCAAGGCCTGCAATTCAAGACATTGGCGGACGCGGTGGGTACGGGCAACCTGACATGGACCGTGACCGACAGTGCTAACCCTCAAGAAACCCTAACCCAAAGCCTGAGCGTGACCGTCACGGCGGTCAACGATGCGCCCACGGCGCAGGACGTCACACTCACCATGAACGAAGACGACAGCAAAGTGTTGGCCGTCACCGACTTCGGGTTTGCCGACGCACTGGATAATCCGCCCAACGCCCTGAGTGCGGTGATCTTGCTCGGCTTGCCAGCCTTGGGCATGCTCAAGCTGGGTACGGCGCTGGTCACGCAGGGTCAAAGCATCACAGCGGCAGACATTGCCGCAGGCTTGTTGACCTACACCCCGGCAGCCAACGGCAGTGGCACGGCTTACACCAGCATCGACTTTCGGGTTCAAGACGATGGCGGTGTTCTGAATAATGGCGTGGACATCAGTGCGGCCAAAACACTCACGTTCAATGTCTTGGTTGACACCTTCATTGCCGATGTGACTTCTGCCACGCTGGACCTCAAAACTTCAAGTGACAGCGGAGCTGACAATACGGACAACCTTACCAACGTGCAATTGCCCACCGTGACGGTCAGCACTTTAAATGGCAAAGCATTTCAGGCAGGGGATGTGATTCAAATATTGGACGCCAGCAACGCCAACGCCATCGTTGGCAGTTACAGTGTTTTGTCGACAGATTTGACGGGTGGTATTTGGCATGGGACAAGCCAAGACATTTCGCTGACCAGCAGCTTGGCCGCAGGTGTACATGCCTTGAGGGTGAAGACGTTGGATGCAGCGGGCAATACCAGCAGCAGCACCTCTTCCCTCGGCATTACTGTCGATACAACACCTCCCAACTTTTTACGATTGCCGACAGCGGGGGCGAATTCAAACGTCTTTGACGTTCAATGGTCAAGCAGTATGGCAACGAATACCAAACCAGGCCAAATCGCATTCAGTTCAAACTTGGGAGATTTTACGGTCGCGTCTTGGATGCGTTATGACTTGGGCTCCAATGCAGGCAGTTGGCAAGCGCTGTTCGGGTCCAGCAATTTAACGTCGGGCTTGTTGGCCGTGGACAACCACAATGAATTGTATTTGGCCGGTGCATATTTAGGTGGATCCTTGACCAGCAACGCATGGGTGCACATTGCGGTGACCGTTTCCAACAACACGGCCACTTTGTATGTCAATGGTGTTTCTAGGGGGTCGAATTCCGTCACGTTGGCTGCGGGCAATACCTCCATTTATTTGGGTTCCAAAGGAAGTGCAGGCGGTGCGGCAGAAATATTCAGTGGTGATTTCAGCCAACTCAAAGTCTATGACCGGGTCTTGACAGCGACCGAAGTGAATGTGGCCAAAAATTCAACCAATTCAACTGATGCAAATTTGGTGGCTTATTTTGACCCGCAAAGTTTGACCCCAGGGGCAGTGTCATCGGTCAGCAATAAAGTGGCCGGTGGGCCTGTCTTGACGTTGCAGTCAGTCAATGTCGCGGGCTCGAGTACGTTCAATGGCCCATTGCTCAGCCGATTGGATCTTGTAGCGGCAAGTGACACCGGTGGTAGCACAACTGACAACATCACCACGGACGACACGCCGACGATCAGCATTATCAATGTCAATGGTTTGCAATTGGTCGTTGGGGACAGCTTTCAATTGATTGACACCAGCAATAACAATGCGGTTTTGGCGACAAGAACCGCCCTGACAGCCGATTTAACCAATGGTGCCTGGAGCGTCGGAAACTTTCCCCTGACAGCCACCGCCTTGTCGTTGTCCGTGCATAACTTGAAAGTGATTTTGGTGGATGCTGCTGGCAATCAAGTGACCGGAGGAGGCGTCCTTTCCGTTGACATTCGCGCAACCGCCCCCCCTGTCACCTTGGACCTGAATGGTGATGGCCGCATTCACTACACCACGGCTACGCTGGACATCAATTTGGATGGCCAGCTGGACCGTTCGGGTTGGGTGGCGGCCGAAGATGGCCTGTTGTTTCACAACAAGTTTGGCGACGGTTCCTTGCGTGAAACGGGTCAGTATCAGTTCGCTCAAACGAAAGGTCAAACCGATTTGCAAGGACTCGCAGAAGTGTTCGACTCCAACCAAGACGGTTGGTTGAGTGCGCAAGATGCACGCTTTAACGAATTTTCTGCTTGGTCAGACCAGAACCAGGATGGCAAAGTGGACCCTGGAGAGTTGCGCAGCTTGCAAGACTTGGGCATCGAAAGCATTCATTTGGTGCACGAGGCCGAGGGGAGCAAAGGAAACGCACAGGTCACGGTACATGGCGACACCAGTGCCAACTTGACTAACGGTACAAAAATGTTGGTTCAAGACGCCAGTTTCTTGTACCAGCACGCCGTTCTCTAAACGCCCCAAGCCATTGAGCCTCAAACCATCGGCCCAAAGCGGGATTAGCTGCAAGTTGCAACGATTTTTCATTGAAGGGTCGTTGCGATGTGGTTTGGGGCGCACCCAGTCAAACTGTTGGCCCTAATCCACCCGTTCCATTAGTGTTTACCCGAGTCCCGCTAAACTATGCCCTCGTAATTTAGGCGTGTTTAAGGGTGTAGCGGTATGAAAAAATTGAAATTGATGACCGTCAGCGTATTTTGCTTGGTGTTCGTGGGGGCAAACGCCTGGGCCTCAGACAACGACAAGGGCGGAGCTCAACCCGCAGCCTCCAAGCCCAGCTTAACGGTCACCCTCACCACCCCCCAAAGCCAGAACATGGCGCAGCGTTTATCGGCCAACGGCAGCTTGGCTGCTTGGCAAGAGGCGCTGATTGGTGCCGAGGCCAATGGCCTGAAGATCACCGAGGTGCGCGTGAATGTGGGAGATCGCGTGCAGCGTGGCGATGTGCTGGCCATCTTGCAGGCCGACAGCTTGCGTGCCGAACTGGCGCAGGCCGAGGCCACTTTGGCTGAGGCCACGGCCAATGCCCAAGAAGCCAAGGCCCAAGCCGAGCGGGCCCGCAGTTTGCAACAGCAGGGCTTTTTTAGCAACGCCCAACTGAGCCAGACCTTGTCGGCCGAGGCTTCGGCCATGGCGCGGGTGCAGTCGGCGCGTGCGTTGGTGCAGTTGCAAAACGTGCGCATTGCGCAAACCCAGGTGCGTGCGCCCGATGCCGGGGTGATCTCGTCTCGCCAAGCTACCGTGGGCAGTGTGGTGGGTGCAGGCACCGAGTTGTTCAGATTGATCCGGCAAGGCCGCATCGAATGGCGGGCCGAGGTCACGTCTACCGAGTTGGGTCGTGTGCAAGTGGGGGCGCCTGTGCAGGTCACAGCGGCCAGTGGCCAAGTGTTGCAAGGCAAGGTGCGCATGGTGGCGCCGTCGGTGGACGCGCAAACGCGCAATGCCTTGGTGTATGTCGATTTACCGGCCCAAATCGGCACGGCCAAAGCCGGTATGTTTGCCAAGGGCGAGATTATTCTGGGTCAAAGCCAGGCCCTGACGGTGCCCCAAACCGCCGTGGTGGTGCGCGATGGCTTCAGCTACATCTACACCGTGGGCGCGGACAACAAAGTCAGTCAATTGAAGGTGCAAACCGGGCGTTTGAGTGGCGACCGCTTCGAGGTGCTCAGCGGTCTCAAGCCCGATGCACGTTTGGTGGCCAGTGGTGGGGCCTTTTTGAACCATGGCGACACCGTGCGCGTGGTCGATGCGACTCCTGCTGCGGCCTCCAAATAAGAAGGCCCGGCCATGATCAACGTTTCCTCCTGGTCGATTCGGAACCCGATTCCGGCCGTCATGCTGTTCGTGCTGTTGTCGGTGGCGGGCATGATCGCTTTTGGCTCGATGAAGGTGCAAAGCTTTCCCGACCTGGACCTGCCCACCATCACGGTCAGCGCGAGTTTGCCGGGCACCGCGCCCGCACAACTTGAGACCGATGTGGCGCGCAAACTCGAAAACGCCCTTGCCCCTCTGCAAGGCCTCAAGCACATCACCACCAAAGTACAAGACGGCTCGGTGTCTATCACCGCCGAGTTCCGGCTCGAAAAACCGGCGCAAGAAGCCGTGGACGATGTGCGTTCGGCTATTCAAGGCGTGCGGGCCGATTTGCCCAGCGAGTTGCGCGACCCGATTGTGCAAAAGCTCAACTTGGCGGGGGCACCCGTGCTGGCCTACACCGTGCGCTCGGCGCGCATGGACGACGAAGCCCTGTCTTGGTTGGTCGACAACGAGATCACCCGCAAACTGTTGTCGCTGCGTGGCGTGGGGGCGGTGAACCGCGTGGGCGGTGTCACGCGTGAGGTGCGCATTGCACTCGATGTGAACCGCCTGCAGTCGATGGGCATCACGGCCGCCGAGGTGTCGCGCCAACTGCGCCAAGTGCAACAAGAAGGTTCGGGCGGGCGCATGGACTTGGGGCTGGGCGAACAGCCTGTGCGCACCTTGGCCACTGTCAAAACGGCGCAAGAGGTTGGGCAAATTGAGCTGGCCACTTCCCGTGGCGCCCGTGTGCGGCTGGACCAAGTGGCCACCGTGACAGACGGGTTGGCCGAACCCCGCTCTGCGGCCAGCCTGAACGGCACCCCGGTGGTGGGCTTTGAGGTGGTGCGCAGTCGGGGGGAGAGCGAGGTGGCCGTGGGCCGCTTGGTGCGCCAGGCGCTGGCCGATTTCAGGCTGCAAAACCCCGACATCGAGCTGACCGAATCCTTTGACTTTGTGACCCCGGCGCAAGAAGACTACGAGGGCTCTTTGGTGCTCTTATATGAAGGCGCCATTTTGGCGGTGTTGGTGGTCTGGCTGTTCTTGCGCGATTGGCGGGCCACCTTTGTCACCGCCGTAGCCCTGCCCTTGTCGGTTATTCCGGCGTTCATCGGCATGGCTTATTTGGGCTTTTCCATCAACGTGGTGACCTTGTTGGCACTCTCGCTGGTGATTGGCGTGCTGGTGGACGACGCGATTGTGGAGGTAGAAAACATCGTGCGCCATTTGCGCATGGGCAAAACGCCCTACCAAGCGGCCATGGAGGCGGCTGACGAAATCGGTCTGGCCGTGATCGCCACCACGTTTACCTTGATTGCGGTGTTTTTACCCACCGCCTTCATGAGCGGCATTCCGGGCAAGTTTTTCAAACAATTTGGCTGGACGGCATCGTTGGCCGTGTTTGCCTCTTTGGTGGTGGCGCGGGTGCTCACGCCCATGATGGCGGCCTACATCCTCAAGCCCATCGTGACCGCCGAACACGAACCCGGCTGGATGAAGCGCTACATGGTTTGGGCCACTTGGTGCATGAAGCACCGCATGGTCACCATGGTCTTGGCCACCTTGTTTTTCTTTGGCTCCATCATGTTGGTGCCCTTGTTGCCGCAGGGCTTCATCCCACCGGACGACAACTCGCAAACCCAGGTGTATGTGGAGTTGCCCCCCGGTGCCACACTGGCGCAAACCCAGGCCAGTGCCGAACAGGCGCGCACCCTGCTCATGAAGGTCCCGGACATTAAGAGCATCTACACCACCATGGGCGGTGGCAGTGCGGGCAGCGACCCGTTTTCGGGCAGTGCCGCAGCCGAGGTGCGCAAAGCCACCCTGACTATTCAACTCACCGAGCGCGGCCAACGCGCTCGCAAGCAAGTGATAGAAAACGACATTCGCACCGCACTGCAAGCTCTGCCGGGCGTGCGCAGCAAGGTGGGCTTGGGCGGGTCGGGCGAAAAATACATTTTGGTGCTGACCGGCGAAGACCCGCAGGCTCTGCAAACGGCCGCCTTAGCGGTCGAAAAAGACCTGCGCACCATTGAAGGTGTGGGCTCTATCGCTTCCACCGCCAGCTTGGTGCGCCCCGAAATTGCCGTGCGCCCCGACTTTGCCAAAGCCGCCGATTTGGGCGTGACCAGCGCCGCCATCAGCGACACCTTGCGCGTGGCCACCCAAGGCGACTACGATGCCGCCCTGCCCAAACTTAACTTGTCGCAGCGCCAAGTGCCCATCGTCGTCAAGCTCGAAGACGCGGCCCGCAAAGACCTGGCGACGCTGGAGCGTTTGATGGTGCCCGGCAAAAACGGTCCGGTCATGCTGGGCCAAGTGGCCAGCATTGAGGTGGCGGGCGGCCCCGCCGTGATCGACCGCTATGACCGGCAGCGCAACATCAATTTTGAAATTGAGCTGTCCGGTGTGGCACTGGGCGACATGACCCAAGCCGTGAAAAAACTGCCCGCCTTGCAAAGCCTGCCACCGGGGGTCAAGGTGATTGAAGTTGGCGATGCCGAAGTCATGGGCGAACTGTTTGCCAGCTTTGGCCTGGCCATGATGGTCGGCGTACTGTGCATTTACATCGTGCTGGTGCTGCTGTTCAAAGGCTTTTTGCACCCCGTGACGATTTTGGCGGCGCTGCCCCTGTCATTGGGTGGCGCGTTTGTGGGCTTGCTGATTGCGCAAAAAAGCTTCTCCATGCCCTCGCTCATCGGCTTGATCATGCTGATGGGCATCGCCACCAAAAACTCAATTTTGCTGGTCGAATACGCCATAGAGGCGCGACGCGGCAAACCCGCCGAAAACGGCTACCCCGCTGTGCCCCCCATGAGCCGTTGGGACGCTCTATTGGATGCCTGTCACAAACGCGCACGCCCCATCGTCATGACCACCATCGCCATGGGCGCAGGCATGCTGCCCATCGCCGTAGGCTGGGGCGCAGCCGATACCAGCTTCCGAGCCCCCATGGCCATTGCCGTGATTGGCGGCCTGCTCACCAGCACCGTGCTCAGCCTGTTGGTCATCCCCGTCGTCTTCACTTACCTAGATGATTTGGGGCAGTGGAGCGCCAAAATGTTTCGGCGGGTGATGCGGGTGAAATGAAGTGGGGTCAGTGGGTGAAGCGGGTAAGAGGATGACGTGGGGTAAGAGGTTGAAGTGAAGTGGGTTAAGCGGGTGAAGCCCTAACTTCAACATCTCTTCGTGGGAGCGAGCCCCTGCTCGCGAATGCTTGCTCAAGCTCAGCAAAGGCTGTTTCCAAGTGGGAGCGAGCCCCCGCTCGCGAATGCTCGCCATAGCCACAACACCCATTCGGCCGCAGGGGCAGCCTCCCACGGGGGATAAGCACATTCGGCCGCAGGGGCAGTCTCCCACAAGGGGAGTCTCCCTCAAACCCCATCCAGTCCCGCCCGAGTTGCCTCGGCTTGTTCGCCGATGGCGGTTTTGTCTTCGGGGCTCATTTTGGCGACGTGTTTCACCATCAAAGCGGTGCGCGGATTGCCAGCAAAGTCGGCTTCGTGGCGGATTAAAAAATCCCAGTACAGCGTGGTCATGGGGCAGGCATTGGGGCCGGTGCGCACCTCTGGCTGGTAGCGGCAGCCTTTGCAGTAGTTGCTCATGCGGCTGATGTATTGGCCGCTGGCCACATAAGGTTTGCTGGTGAAGCGCCCGCCGTTGGCGTGCAGCGCCATGCCCAGCGTGTTGGGCATTTCTACCCATTCCACGGCATCGATGTACATGGCGCGGTACCAAGCGCTGACTTCTTGCGGTGACAAACCTGCCAGCACGGCAAATTGCCCGGTCACCATCAGGCGCTGAATGTGGTGCGCGTAGCCATGGTTCAAGGTTTGCCCAATGGTGGCTTGCATGCACGCCATGTGGGTTTTGCCTGTCCAGTACCAGTTGGGCAATGGACGGGTGTGCTGGTAGTGGTTGGCCTGGGCCAGTTGCGGCATGTCTAGCCAATACACACCGCGAATGAACTCGCGCCAGCCCAACACTTGGCGCACAAAACCTTCTACGCTGGCCAGGGGCAACGCGCGCTCGCGGTAGGCTTGTTCGGCCGCCGCAATGACTTCTTTGGGGTGCAGCAAATGCAAGTTCAGGCTGCTGGCCACCAGGGCGTGCCAGCCAAAGGGCAGCGTGGTCCACATGGCGTCTTGCCAAGCCCCAAAGTTTTCCAACCGCTCGGTGATGAAGTGTTGCAGCGCTACCAAAGCGTCCTCGCGCGTGACGGGCCAGGCAAAGTGGTCCAGCGTGCCGGGGTGGTCGGCAAAGCGTTGGCGCACCATGGCGATCACGTCTTGCGTGACCCGGTCGGGCGCAAAGCGGGCAGGTTCGGGCACGGGGCCGGGGCCTTTGGCACCAAAGCCTTTGCGGTTGTCGGCGTCAAAGTTCCATTGCCCGCCCTCGGGTTCTTTGCCCGCCATCAACACGCCGTGGCGTTTGCGCATCTCACGATAAAAGAACTCCATGCGCAGCTCTTTCTTGCCCTTGGCCCAGTGCGCAAACTCAGCTCGGCTGCACAAAAAGTGCGTGTCGGCTACCCAGCGCAGAGGCACTTGGGCTTGGTTGGCGGCGTCTTCAATCAGCTTTTCCATGCGCCATTCGCCGGGCTCCAGCACCACCAGTTCATTGGGGCGCAGTTGCTGCAAGGTGTGAAGCAGGCGCGCGGCAAAATCGGTCGGCAATGGGGGCGTTTTGGCGGCGTTTTCCTGGGGGGCCGCGTCCAGTTGCATATATATACAGGGCCAACGGCGGCGATGGGCCTCGTTGGCAAAGTGCCGCATGCCCGACAAAAACAGCGCAATGCGGGCCTGGTGGTTCCAAACTTGGTTGGCCTCACTGTCGGCCTCGATCATCAGCAATTGGTCTTGCGCCGGGTCAAAACCCGCCAAAGCCGGACTGTCCCAGCCCAGTTGGTCGCCTAAAACGAGAATCAGGTGGCGCGTCATAAGCTGCCTTTGGCGGGGGCGGTGCTGCCGGTCTTGGGTTTGCTGGCCCGGCAGCGGTCGCTGCAATACAAGACGCTGTCCCAGTTTTTGGCCCAGCTTTTGCGCCAGCTCATGGCCCGCCCACACACCATGCAAGGCTTTTGGGGTAAATCCTGCTTGTTCCCTTTAAAACCTGAACTTTTGGGCATGGGCAATTCCGATGGGGTTTGGACGAGGTGACAATTGACAAAAACGAGTTTAAACTAATCAGTCACAAAATAGATTTTAAAGTGCAAATGAACCACTACCTGGTAAAAAGCGTAATTAACCGCGTGTTGCTGGCCTTGATTTTGGCCAGTGCTGCAGTGGGTTTTGAGGCGGTACAGGCCAATACAACAACCCCATCGGCGGCACCAATGTCCAGCGCCGTCGCCTGCCCGGCCTTGTTGAACCACAAATTCGACCGCCTGCAAGACGAAAAGCCCCAGTCACTTTGTCAGTACGCAGGCAAGGTGGTGCTGGTGGTCAACACGGCCAGTTTTTGCGGCTTCACCTCTCAATACAAGGGGTTGGAGGCGCTGCACAGCAAATACAAAGAGCAAGGGCTGGTGGTGCTGGGCTTTCCGTCCAACGACTTTTCTCAGGAAGGTGGCAGCAACAAGCAAATTGCCGACTTTTGCGAAAGCACCTTTGGTGTGAAGTTCCCCATGTTCACCAAAACCCAGGTTACCGGCGAGGCCGCAGCGCCTTTGTTTAAACAGTTGACGGCACAAACCGGGCAAAAGCCGCGTTGGAACTTTCACAAATACCTGATCGGTCGTGACGGCAAAGTCATTGACCAGTACAGCAGCATGACCAGCCCTGAGAGCAAAACCTTGGTCTCAGCGATCGAAAAATCACTCAAGGCGCAACCGTGAACCGCCGCATGAAACTGGCCATCGTCGGCTCGGGTATTTCCGGGTTGGCGGTGGCACACACCCTCAAGGACATGGCCGACATCACGGTGTTCGAGGCAGGCGATTATTTTGGCGGTCACACCCACACGGTGGATATCACGTTGCCCACGCCCCAAGGACTGGTGACGCACGGCGTGGACACGGGTTTTTTGGTGTTCAACGAGCGCACTTATCCCAACCTGATCAACTTGTTTGCCCAACTGGGGGTGGAGACCGCGCCGTCTGACATGTCGTTTTCAGTCAAAGCGCCGGGTGCTCTGAACAGCCGCACCCATGGCGGCACGCTGGAGTGGAGCGGCACCGACTTGAGCAGTGTTTTTGCCCAGCGAAGCAACTTGGTCAACCCGCGTTTTTGGCGCATGTTGGCCGATGTGATGCGTTTTAACGCGCTGTGTACCCGCATCGCCAAAGAGCAAAGCGAAGAAGCCCTGCAACAACCACTGGCTGAATTTTTGCGCCAGCACAAGTTCAGCGAGCCGTTTCGCGATTGGTACTTTTTGCCCATGCTGGGCTGCATCTGGAGTTGCCCAACCGACCAGATGTTGCAGTTTCCGGTGGCCACCATGATTCGTTTTTGCCACAACCACGGCTTGATTCAGGTCACCAACAGGCCTCAGTGGTTCAGTGTGGTGGGCGGCGCGCGTCACTATGTCGAGAAAATTTTGGCTGGAGTGCCCGACAAACGCTTGAACACCCCGGTGCGCCTGATCGAGCGCGACGAACAAGGCGTGCGCATCATCACTGATGGGCATGCCGAACGTTTTGACCAAGTGGTGCTGGCCACCCACACCGACCAAGCGCTGGCATTGCTGCGCGATCCCAGCACTTACGAGCGCAGCGTGTTGGGTGCCATTCGCTACCAAGACAACCGCGCCGTGCTGCACACCGATGCGCGTGTGCTGCCCAGCAACAGCAAAACCTGGGCGGCCTGGAACTACGAACGTGCGGCCAGCACCGAGCGCGAATCTTCTCGGGTTTGCCTGCACTATTTGCTCAACCGTTTGCAGCGCATCCCGTTTCAGCAGCCTGTGGTGGTGTCGCTCAATCCGCTGCAAGAAATCGACCCGGCCAGCATCGTGGGCGAATACGATTACGCGCACCCGGTGTTCGACATGGCGGCCATCCATGCCCAAAAGAGCGTTCCTTTGTTGCAGGGCCAGCAATACACCTGGTTTGCAGGGGCTTGGACAGGCTATGGCTTCCACGAAGACGGCCTGAAGTCGGGCTTGCAGGTGGGCCGCGCTTTACTTAAGCAAATTCACGAGCAGGTCGGGGGCACATTTGTCGCTCCTCCTGAAAAGTGGGCCGCATGAAATTAGGCAGCGCACTTGAACCCGAAACCCCAACGTCCGGGCCACTCGCCCTGCTGGGCTGGGGCCAAGTGCGGCACACGCGCCACCGCCCTGCGCACCACGCGTTTGCCTACCCCACCGCATTTTTGATGCTGCCCATGCGCAGCTTGCGACAAGCGGCGGAGGCACTGGCCATGAACAAATCAGCTTGGTTTGCATTTCACGATGTTGACCATGGCGATGGGCGCACGCCTGAGCAAGGCGGCGCATTGGCTTGGCTGGATGAACTCTTGCAGCGCGAAGGCATACACGATGCGCAAGGCGAAGTCTGGCTGCAAGCGTTTCCCCGGGTGTTGGGCCACACCTTCAAGCCCGTGAGCTTTTGGTATGCCCACCGGGTGGATGGTTCTTTGGCCGCCATCGTGGCCGAGGTCAACAACACCTTTGGCGAGCGCCATTGCTACCTGCTGCCCTCGCCGCACTATGGCCGCAGCTTGCGTGCCGACAAGGTGTTTCATGTCTCGCCCTTTTGCGATGTGCAAGGCGAATACCGCTTTCGCTTTATGCGCACCCAATGCGACGGCACCGAGCGCATCGTGGCCCGGGTGGAGCATGCCGATGCGCAAGGCCCCTTGATTGACACCAGTTGGAGCGGTGTGCTGGAACCCATCACCGCCGCCGCTTTGCGCCGCGTCATGTGGCGTTACCCCCTGTTGACTTTGGGGGTGGTGGCCCGCATTCATTGGCATGCTTTGCTGCTCTGGACCAAAAAAGTGCCTTTTTGGCGCAAACCCGAACCCCCTCAGGAATTTGTGACCCGATGAACACTGGAACCCAATCGACCGACACCATGAAAAACGCCGCCACCGCCTCAGGCCATTTGTCTGCAACGGCCCGGATACCGCACGCAAGCCTGCCCAAGGCGGCCACGCGCATGATCAACTTGCTGGCGCGGCTCAAAGTCGGCACCCTCACGTTGCACGCCCCCGATGGCAACCACCAAGTGTTCGGCACCCACGAGGCGCCCTTTGCGGCTTTGCACATTCACCACTGGGACTTGTGTGCCGAGGTGCTCAAGTCGGGCGACATCGGTTTTGCCGAAGCCTACATGGCGGGCGAGTGGACGACGCCTGATCTGGCGGGCTTGTTGCGCTTGTTCATTGCCAACCGCAACCACATAGAAGGGGCCATTTATGGCCACTGGTTAGGGCGTTTGATGTACCGCATCAAGCACCTGCTGAACCGCAACAACCGCAGCAACAGCCGCAAAAACATCCATGCCCATTACGACCTGGGCAATGCGTTTTACGAGCTGTGGCTAGACGGCACCATGAACTACTCATCGGCTTGGTTTGAGGGTGATTTGTCCCAGCCCATGGCCGAAGCGCAAAAGGCCAAAGTGCGCCGCGCCTTGCGCATGGTGAACGCTCAGCCGGGTCATCGCGTGCTGGAAATCGGTTGTGGTTGGGGCGCACTGGCCGAGTCGGCTACCACCGAATTTGGTGCGCACATCACGGGCGTTACTTTGTCGACCGAGCAACTGGCGTTTGCCAACGCGCGCATGCAGGCACTGGGCGTGGCCCCGCGTGCCGATTTGCGACTGCAAGACTACCGCGACATTGCCGCCACCGATGGCCAGGCATCGTTTGACGCGGTGTGCTCGATTGAGATGATCGAGGCTGTGGGCCAAGCGTATTGGCCCACTTACTTTCAGACCATCAGCCGCTTGCTTAAGCCAGGCGGGCGGGCGTGCATTCAAAGCATCACCATTGACGATAGTTTGTTCGAGCGTTACCTGCAATCGACCGACTTCATTCAGCAATACATTTTCCCGGGGGGTTGTTTGCCCAGCCCGAGCGAGTTCCGCAAACAAGCGCAGGCGGCAGGCTTGCAAGTGGTGGACGAGTTGAACTTTGGCCCCGATTACGCCGAAACCTTGCGCCGCTGGCGCGACAGCTTCATGGCGCAACAGCACACCGTGCGCACCCTTCAATTTGACGACCGCTTTATTCGCCTCTGGGAGTTTTATCTGGCCTATTGCGAGGCTGCGTTCGATGAGGCCAACATCGACGTGATCCAGTTCACGCTGGTCAAACCGGCTTAAGGCGATGCATTTAACTACACACCTTAAAACTTGGACGGCATGGGCCGTGTGCGGCGCATTGCTGGCGGGCGTACCGGCGCTGGCCGTGGCCCAAACGAAAGAGCAAGCGCCAAGCGCTGCCACGGTGCCAGTGGTGGCCAAAGCGGGCGGCGATGTGACCTTGGGCCGCCCCGAAGTGGCCAGCCTGAACGCCTCCCAAAACGGCGTGGTGCCCACCCAGCCCGTGCGTTTGAAGGTCTGGGGTTTTGAGGTCTACGACGCGCGGTTGTGGATACCCCGAAGTTTTCGCCACAGCCAATATGTGCAGCATCCGTTTGCTCTGGAGTTGCAATACCTGCGGCGTCTTGATGGCACGGCCATCGCGAGTCGCTCGATTGACGAAATGCGCCGGGTCGGGGCCTTCAGCGACACCCAGGCGCAAAGCTGGCAGGCCGCCATGAGCAACTTGTTTCCCAATGTGGCGCAAGGCGACCGCATCACGGGCGTAAACCAACCCGGCCAGGGCGCAGAATTTTGGGTCAACGGACAGCGTGCGGGTGAAGTCAAAGACCCCGCCTTTGCGCGTCTGTTCTTTGGCATCTGGCTGGACGAGCGCACTTCAGAGCCCAAGATGCGCACGCAGTTGTTGCAAGGCCTTCAGCCGTGATGTCTTCCGCACCCGCAGCCACCGCCTTGCAAGCGCGCCATCACTCGGCGGCGTATGGCCTGCTGGGTTTGCCGCTGGCGTTTGTGGCCTTGCCGGTGTATGTGCATTTGCCCAATTTGTATGCCCAGCAATACGGTGTGCCCCTGGCCGCGCTGGGGGCCGTGCTGCTGCTCAGCCGCAGCATTGATGCCGTGGTGGACCCGTGGCTGGGGCGCTGGGGCGACCGTTTGTATCGCCATTCTTGGCGTGCCGTTTTGTGGGCGGCGGTGTGGCTGGCGCTGGCCGTGGCGTTGGGCTTTGCGGCCTTGTTTTTTCCGCCCGCTGCGCACTTGAGCGCGCCGCAGTTATTGCTTTGGGTGGGCGCGGCCCTGACCCTCAGCCACCTGGCCTACAGTGGCTTGGGCATCTTGCACCAAGCCTGGGCGGCCCGGCAAGGCGGCGGCGGGTTGGCGCAAAGCCGTTGGGTGGCTTGGCGTGAAGGCTGGTCTTTGGTGGGCGTGTTGCTGGCCTCCGCCTTGCCCGCTCTGTGGGGCTGGGAACTGACCACGGTGTTGCTCAGCGTCATGCTGGTGCTGGGCTTGCTGGCTTGGCGTTACACGGCTCATCAGGCTTTGCAAAATGCGGCACAAAACACGGCACAAAATGCGACGCCAGAGGGCACTTCCGTTGAAGCCACCACCTTGTGGCAGCCATGGAAGCACGCAAGTTTTCGTCGCTTGTTGATGGTGTTTGTGCTGAATGGTCTGGCCAGTGCGGTGCCCGCGACCCTGGTGCTGTTTTTTGTGCAAGACCGCTTGCAGGCCAGCAAAGCCATGGAGCCGATGTTTTTGGGTCTGTACTTTGCCGCCGGGGCGCTGTCGTTTCCGTTGTGGCTCAAGGTCATCGACCGCCTGGGTTTGCTGCGCACTTGGGCGCTGGGCATGGGTTTGTCGGTGCTGGCCTTTGCGGGCGTGCTGGGGCTGGGCGCAGGCGATACATCCGGCTTTTTGCTGGTGTGTGCTTTGTCCGGCTTGGCACTGGGGGCCGACCTGACCGTGCCGGGCGCCTTGCTGAACCAATTGATTGACCGTTGCGGCGAGCGTGGCCGCAGCGATGGCGCCTTCATGGGCTGGTGGAATCTGGCCACCAAACTTAATTTGGCCCTGGCCGCTGGTTTGTCGCTGCCCCTGTTGGGGCTCTGGGGTTATGCCCCGGGGCGGCAAGACGCCGATGCCGTTTTGGCCTTGGGCCTGGCTTATGGCTTGCTGCCGTGTGTGCTCAAGCTGTTGGCCGGCATGGCCTTGTACTGGGGCTTGATGCGCGAACCTCACCTGAATGTAGCGCTGGAGGGTTTGCCCGAAGTGGCTACCCGATCCGAGCACAGCGCCACCCCTTGAACCCCTGATTTTGAAAACTTCAAAAGGCCCACCACCATGAGCACCCTCCTCCACCGCCGCACCGCGCTCACGCGCCTGGTCGCACTGCCCGCCGTGGCTGCTTTGCCCTTTTTGGCGGGTTGCGCAGGGCCACAGGTGCAAAACTATGCGCAAGAAAAACCGTTGCTCGATTTGCGCACCTACTTCAATGGCACCGTAGACGCGTGGGGCGTTTTTACCGACCGCAGCGGCCAAGTGGTCAAGCGTTTCACGGTGGTCATGGACTGCAGCTGGAACGGTGACGAAGGCGTGCTGGACGAAGCCTTTGTTTACTCGGACGGTACCCGACAGCGCCGTGTGTGGCGGCTCAAGGCCGGGCCCAACGGCAGCTACACAGGCCGTGCCGACGACGTGGTGGGCGAGGCCGTGGGGCAAGTCAGTGGCAACGCGTTTCGCTGGGGCTACACGCTGTCATTGCCGGTCGATGGCCGGGTGTGGGAGGTCGAGTTTGACGACTGGATGTACCTCATGGACGACCGCGTCATGCTGAACAAAGCCACCATGAGCAAATGGGGCATCAAGCTGGGCGAAGTCACCTTGTCCTTTACACGCCGAACGCCCTTGGTGGCCAAACCGGGTTGAAGCGCATGAGCCTCACTTCTGCCAGCACCCTCAGCGCCGCCAATGCGGTGCAAAAAATCGGCCCCCAACCGACTGCCCCAGCTGCCCCTGGCGCTGCTCCGGATGCAAATAACACCGCCCCTTTAGCCGCCCCCTCAGCCGCCTCCGCTAAAGCGGTGGCTGCAGCGCGCGGTTGGTTGCAGCTCAACTCGCCCATGGACGATTGGCAAGGCCGCAGGGTCTGGTTGGTGGGCGCTTCTACGGGCATTGGTCTGGCTTGTGCGCAGGCCTTGCGTGCAGCGGGTGCCCAAGTGGTGGTGTCGGCCCGCAACGCACAAGGCGTGCAAGACTGGGCCGCGCAAGATGCGGGCGTGCAATGGCGCGCCCTTGACGTGAGCCAGCCCGCCGAAGTGCAAGCCACTGCGAACGCCCTGTTGGCCGAAGGCCCGCTCGATCTGGTGGTGTATGCCGCCGGTTATTACCGTGCGCAACGCGCCACCGCGCTCGACTTGGATGATTTGTTGCAACACGACAAAGTCAATTACCAGGGCGCACTGCAAGTGATCAATGCCGTGCTGCCGGGCATGCTGGCCAGGCAAAGCGGGCACATCAGTTTGCTCAGCAGTGTGGCCGGTTGGCGTGGCTTGCCCAATGGCCTGGCCTATGGCCCCACCAAAGCCGCCCTGACGCACTTGGCCGAGACCCTTTACATGGACTTGCAAGACCAAGGCATTGGGGTCAGTGTGGTCAACCCCGGCTTTGTGGCCACCCCCCTGACCGCCCAAAACCAGTTCACCATGCCCGCCTTGATCAGCCCCGAAGAAGCGGCCCGCGAAATGCTCAAAGGCTGGGCCCAAGGCCAGTTCGACATCCATTTCCCCAAACGCTTTACCCTCTGGCTCAAACTGCTGCGCTTGCTGCCCTATCGCCTCTACTTCCCCCTGGTCCGCAAATTCACCGGCCTCTGAAAGGCCCCCAACTTTGAGAAAACCTATCTTGCGGGGGCCATTTTGTGGAGGTCCATCTTTGTATGAGCCTGCCCCCGCAGGCGAATCTTTGTAACCCGGAGATCCATTTGGCATCCCTGAATTTGTAGGAGCCTGCCCCTGCGGGCGAATGGTGAATTGGCAGGTCGGTTAGATGAGGCTGAGAGGGTTTAATAAAAGATA
>Ga0315909_10002165_pt1 | contig 25558 bp, 16 predicted proteins | sample LakEriMetagenome_11_FD_203527 | JGI IMG/M metagenome (GOLD analysis project Ga0315909, IMG submission 203527) | Freshwater fungal communities from buoy surface, Lake Erie, Ohio, United States - Buoy 2 MA125 | ecosystem: Environmental > Aquatic > Freshwater > Lake | place: USA: Lake Erie, Ohio...
ATTATACTTATTGTTACCATTGGTATAATAGGGTTATTCAAACTTCTAAAGGCAGGTCTAGTAAATTTTATTAATTCTATCGAAGGAATTTTTTATTTATTATTTTTTGGTAATATTTTAATGATAGCGGTTTTAGCCTTTCTTTTTGAAGTTAATTATCCTCGAGATCGAGCAGCGATTCAATTGGTTCCCTTTTTTATAATTGTTTTTGTTTTATTTTTTCAAAATATAAAGAAGATTAATTATTTATTGTTTTCATTAGTTTTTTTTCCAACTTCATTTTTCTTAAAGTTGAGTTTACATTCTTCTGTCTATCAAAACAACTTACGTATTTCTAATAAAACAAATCAATTCATTCAAAACCATATAAATAAGGGAGTTAGTTATAGCGTATATGGCCTTCTAGAATTACCACTTTATTACCAATTTAGAAATGATGATATGGTCAAATTATTTAATTCTGAAAAGTATTCAAAATTAGTTGAATCTGACTATATAATAGTTGAAAATGATTATAGACCACCTCAATATTATAAACGAGAAATGGTCGATGAAACGGCAAATGTTTCAATTTATAAAACTACAAAACACTTCAAATACAATGTAATAAAGGATACAATTATTCGATCACTTAGATCAGAAAATGATTTATTATGTTTCAGAGGAAATAGAATTGATACGCTTATGAAGAGTAGTAAATTTAAAGTTGAAATTTCAGGTAAAATAGAATTTTCAGATTTAAAAACATCTTTTCACTTAGTATTGACTTTAGGAGATTCTTTAAATCCATTAAATTATTATCATGATAGCGATTTTTCAAAAATGAACGCAGGTAAAAAATCATTTAATTTTGTTTGGAGTAGTCCTGTATTTAAATTAGAAAAAGACAAAACAGATGTTTCAATTTATATGTGGAATATTGACAAACATTTTGTTAGATATAAAAACATTCATTTAAGGATGTTAAGTGTTGAAGAGAAATAGTTTTCAGTTATTTTAAAAAATTAGACAGATGATAAAAGATAATTATCATAAATTTGAAAAAGGTATAACAATCTCAGTATTCTTATTTGTTTTCAGTTATCTTCTTATTCGTCTTTTTTACAATGAAACACTTCATGATGAAATAGCAACTTACATGTTTTATATTTATCAGGGAGATTTTAAAGGAGAAACAATTGTTTGGGATGCTAATAATCATTTATTGAACTCATTTATTGGCAATAAATTATATCCAATTTTCAAAGATAACATTAGTCTTTATCGACTTCCAAACCTATTCGCCTTCGTCCTTTATTTTTTTGGTTTAAGAGAATTATTGAAAGAATTAAAAACGAAATACCTAAGGCTAATTGCATTAATTACATTTTGCTCGTTAACGATTATTATTGAATATTTTGCACTTTGTCGCGGATACGGATTGTCTTTAGGATTTTTTATTTGTGCATTGGTGTTTCTTAAAAATTATTTTAGAAACCATAAATTAAGTGCGCTATTATTAACTTATGTGTTTTTAATTCTAGCAATTTCGGCTAATTTGACTTTTATTGTAACTAGTTTAATGGTTTTTGGAATCGTATGTTTAGAACAATTTATTCATTATAGTACGTTAGAAAAGAGACAGCATTTTGTTCGATTACTTTTTCATTTTTCATTTTTATTACTACTTTTTCCTTTTATCAAATTTAGTTTTGAGTTAAAAGAACACGGAGCATTATATTATGGTTCTTTAGAAGGTATATGGGATGTTACAGGTAAATCATTGAATGAATATATTCTATTTTTGAAAGATGATTCTTTGATGTATCTATATGCAGTTTTATTTATTGTATTAATTAATTTTTTGATTAAACGCCTTTTTAACATAAAGCTAAAAGATTATTTCACGGATCAATTTTTAATTCACGCAGTATTATTTTTTGGAAATTTAGTTGCGATTTTATTTTTAGCGAACGTTTTAAATGTTAATTATCCAGAAGATAGAACAGCATTTTATTTAGTCATTCCATTTTTATTAATGCTTTTTTACTTTATAGATCAATTTAAATTAACTCAGAAAACTCAATATCTCTTTTTAGTGTTCCCAGTTATTTTCCTTTTCCATTTGAACATCCATTCATCCGCATTTTCACCAGAACAAAGAATGACAGATTTGGTTTATAATAAAGTGAAAGCTCAAATTAAACCTTCTGAAAGTTTGATGATTTATCAAACGATGGCATGGAATTGGCCTTTTAGAGAATCATTTCAAAAAGTAAAGGCAAGTGCTTATAATATTTCAAATCCTGATGCTATCCTCACGGATTATATTATTACAAATACAGATAAATTCAATAATAAAAATATTTTAAATTATTACGATACGCTCGTTTATGATCCAGCGAACACTTATATTGCTTTTAAACGAAAAGTTCCGTTAATAAAAAAATTACTTTATACATCTTCACCAGTTTTTTATGGGAATTTAGCGCAAGAGTTCATTCCTATTTTAGAAGAAGATTCGTTGAACCGTTTTTTCGGAAAAGCATTACAGATTAGTGTTGCAGGTAAATTAGAAACATACCAGCCTAAAAACAAAATTCAATTGGTTCTACAAACGTTTAACAAAGAAAATCAAGTAACAAATAATTTCTATTATTCCTTTGAAACAACTTATCAAGGAGATTTGATCAATGATACTTTTTTACATCATTTTATTTTTGAAAAAATCACGAAAGACGATGAATTATTGAAAGTGTATTTATGGGATCGAAAAGTTGAAAGCGTAAAATTGACGAATGCGAATTGTAAATTTTATGAAATTAAGAATCCAAAAGTCAAGAATAAATAAAAAGATAGCTTAAAAAGACTTCTTTTTTATAAAATATACTTTACTTTTGAATAGTTAAAAAACGAATTAAATTTAATTGAACGATTATGGCTCTTGATAAGGTTGGAATTGCAAAACGAATTGCACAAGAATTACAAGATGGTTGGTATGTGAACTTAGGAATAGGTATTCCAACTTTAGTCGCTAATTACATACCTGAAGGTATTGAAGTTGAATTTCAATCTGAAAACGGTATTCTTGGAATGGGAGCATTTCCATTCGAAGGAGAGGAAGATGCCGATTTAATCAATGCAGGTAAACAAACAATTACAGCAAGAAAAGGAGCTTCATTTTTTGATTCAGCTACCTCTTTTGCAATGATTCGTGGTCAACATGTTCAGTTAACTGTTTTAGGAGCAATGGAAGTTTCACAAGATGGAGATATTGCTAACTGGAAAATTCCAGGAAAAATGGTAAAAGGAATGGGTGGCGCTATGGATTTAGTTGCTTCAGCAGATAATATCATTGTTGCAATGATGCATTCAAACAAAGCGGGTGAATCTAAGATTTTGAAAAAATGTACTTTACCTTTAACTGGTGTTGGATGTGTTAAAAAAGTCGTAACAGAGTTAGCCGTTTTAGAAATTAAAGAAGGAAAATTTCATTTATTAGAAAGAGCACCAGGTGTTTCAGTAGAAGAAATTATCTCAAAAACAGAAGGAGATTTAGTTGTTCCTGAATTTGTGCCAGAAATGGTTTTATAATTTTTGAAAACAATCAATCATAAGATTTGGGTTGATACTTTATTAAAAGTATTAACCCTTTTTTTTTGTATTTCTTGGTACAGTTTTCAATTTGTTAAAAGTGAAATTCCAGCAGATTCCGGTGATGGAATTATGCATTATTTTATTTCAAATGCATCTTGGGAAAATCCAATTTTACTTTTACATCATTGGGGTAAACCTCTTTTTATTTTATTGTCCTCGCCTTTTTCTCAGTTTGGTTTTAGCGGAATAATATCGTTTAATATTCTTGTATTTACTGTAACCATCTTAATTGCTTGGAAAATTGCTTCAAAATTTAATTTGAGTATTTGGTTAACAATTCTGTTTCCAATTATATTAATTAATATTCAAGATTATAGCATCACCGTTTTAGGTGGATTAACGGAACCTTTATTCAACTTATTCTTTCTATTAACCTTTTGGTTATTGGTCACTAAAAAATGGTTTTGGTTAGCAATTATTACATCGTTTTTGCCTTTTTTAAGGAGTGAAGGACAATTACCTGTCGTATTGATTTTCTTCATCCTACTTTATTTTAAGCAATATAAATACATCCCTTTTTTGTTAGTTGGATTTATTCTTTATTCTATTGTAGGTTTTTTTGCATTAAACGATTTTTGGTGGTATTTCACAAAAAGTCCTTATGTAATGAATAATGGAATATATCAACATGGAAATTGGAATCATTATCTGTTGAGCTACAAGAATTATTTAGGAAATACAGGTTTATTTGTTTTTATAGGTGCGTTTATTTACCTGATTTTACAGATTCTCAAAAGAAGTTGGAAAACGATTGAGTTTACTAATTTATTTTATATCTATGGAACTTTTGTAGGCATTGTAGTTTTGCATTCATATTTCTGGGCAACTGGTCAAAATGCATCTTTAGGTTTAACTAGAATCACTACACAAGCAATGCCAGCATTTGTTTTATTGAATTTGATTTTCATAGAAAAGAGTAGATTTGGAAAATACAAATTTTCAAGTTTTGTTATTGGTAGTATTAGTTTATTGATTGCACTTAATTCAGTTTTAACGAAGCATTTTCCTATTAAAGCTAATGCCTTAGAGTTACAAGTTATAAATGCAGCAAATACATTAAAAAGAACTATAAAACCTGGTCAATTGTTATTTTACCATCATCCATTGTTCTGTTTTGAATTTGGTAATAATCCATTTACTAAGAATCAATCGTGTATTTTTTACTATTGTGATGATTTAGAGAAAGACATTGTTACAAAAATGAAAGCAGGAGATTTAATAGTTCGTGACAGCCAATTTGGGCCCCAAGAACAACAATTAACCTTTCAATCAATTACTAATTCAAAACATTTAACGCTTTATCGTAAGTTTGTTTCAAAAGAACAGAAGGAAGACACATACAGCGAAACTGAAGGTGTTTTTGTCTATGAGGTAAAATGATTTTATAATTTTCCTGAAAGAAATGAAATCCAATTAGCGGATTGACTTGTATTTAATACACGAGGAAATTTATTTTGAGAACCAGCTTTTCCAATTTTTTCCATGAATAAATAAAATTGATTTGGATCAATTACTTCTATTGTTGGGTTATTTAAATTGTATTTTCTACAAGATTTATAATCATCATTAATTTTACCTAATTGTTTATCTAAATTTTCGATAAATAATTTAGAAACAAAAGTAGAATTAGAACCGATATACCAACTATGACGTTGATTTTCTAAGTCCGCATAAATACAAAATTCAGGAACTTCAACATTCATTTTTTCTGAAACAGTTTGAATCGCTGAATTAATATTATCTAATGACAAATGTTCTCCACTCAAACTTAAAAATTGCTTAATACGACCTGTAATTTTAATTTCTCTTTGTTCAACATTTACAAATCGAACTAAATCACCGATCATGTATCTCCAAAGTCCAGCATTCGTTGAAATTACAAGTGCATAATCTATTCCTTCTTGAACTTGAGATAGAGAGAATGCATTATGTTTATCCTTTACATTACCGAATTCATCAAAAAAGTCACTATTAAAAGGAACGAATTCATAGAAAATACCATTATTTAATAATAGTTTCATACCTTCTCTTTCAGGAGAAGTTTGGTAGGCAAAATAACCTTCACTTGCCAAATATGTATCTAATAAGTGAACCTTTTTACCAACTACCTTTTCTAATCTTGGAATGTATGGTTGCATGAAAACACCACCATGAACGTATACTTCAAAATTTGGCCAAATATCATGAATTGAATTTAATTCATATTTTTCTATAATTCTTTCTAATAACATGATGCACCAACTTGGCACACCAGCCATTATTCCAATATTCCAAGAAGGAGCTTTTTCAACTAGTTTTTCAAGTTTTTTACTCCAATCTTTAATTTTAGCTATATCGTTTTCAGGTTTTGTAAATGGACTTGCAACTATAGAAGTATGTTTTTTTAGTATACCACTTAAATCACCTTCATAGTGAGTTCCGATTTCAGTTAAGTTTGAAGATCCTCCCACCACTAAAAAATTAGCACTGAATAGGGTATTAGGTAAATTTAAATTATGAAGAGTTGATAATTGTTTAATACTTGTTTTTTGAAAAGAACGAATCATCTGCCTAGTAACAGGTATCCGTTTACTTGGTGAACCAGTTGTACCAGAAGAAAGTGCATAATATGATATTTTTCCAGGCCAAGTATGATGTTTTTCTCCTTCGATAGAATTTTTCAACCAATCTTCATAGAATTCTTCATAATTAGTAATTGGAACTGTTTTTTGATATTCAGAAACAATATCGGTGCTTTTTAATGTAATATTATAGTGATAATGTTTACCGAAATCCGTTCTTTTAGCACGATTTAATAGCCACGAAAGCGTTTTTAATTGATTGATATATTCAATCCCTTTATTAAAATTTCTGTTGTAAGCAATCTCAGACGTCTTTTTAATTAGCTTTCCAATTATTGGCATATTTATTACCTTATAGCTTCTTTTGTTGGGTTATATTTTAAAAAACCGCTAAGAAGACTTAGCGGTTTTAACTATTTATATTTTAATTTTTTAGCTGTACATTACACCACTTCCATATGGAGAGTCAACAGGATTGACTACCAAAGTTGGAATTTGAGCATCATTTGTAATTACATATGTTTCATTATTTGCAACAACAGCACCAAAAATATTGTTTTTATTTAAGTTCATGATAGCAATTAAATCTGCATCAATTGCAACTGCATGTTTAACAACTTCTTTATCAAAATTTCCGCTATGCGCTAGAGTTGCCGTAATTTCAATTCCTCTTTCTTTGAAAAATTTATTAGCAAATTGAATATTCGCCTTTACTTTATGTTTCAAAAACTCATCTGATTCATCAGGTGTAATAACGTGTACTCTAGATTTTAGGTAAGTTGCTAAGTTAGCAACCATAGCTAATTTTTGTTTCGTTTCTTTATTTAAATCTAATGGAACAACGATATCTCTATATCCATTCTCTCTGATTTTACGATCTTGTACAATGATAAAAGGCACTTCTGAATGAGTAATTACTTTTAAAGCATTACTTCCAGTTAAATGTTGCCATCCATGAGTACCATGCGTACCCATAAAAATTAGTTCAGCATGATGTTCAGCAGCAAAATCCCCTATATCGTCGAAAATATTTCCAACTCTTACTTTAGGAATGATTTTAACAGTTGTATCAAACTTAGCCAAAATCTCATTTAATTTTATTTCAGCCTCTGAGATACTTTTTTCTTTTGGCACAACATGTAAAACAAAAATTTGAGCATCAACTGATTTTGCTGTAGAAATGGCATGACTTAAAGCATTATCTGCTACAGATGAGAAATCATGAGGGACAATATATGTTTTTGTTTCCATAGTTAAAGTATTTTTCTTGTAAGTTAAAGTGCAAAGTTAATAATAAACAAAAAGATTAACATTGAAAAAATGGTGTTTCTTTTTTTTAAAGTTAATATTTTTTCTAAAAATAATAATTTGATTAACATTTTATAATATTTTCCTAATCTTTGTAATTATTCTCTTCTAATCTTTTTTTAATTTCTTCTAAATTTTCCAATTTTTTAGCTCTTCTAGTGTTGATAGCTGTTTGAGTGAAATATTTATGATTTGTTAAAAATTGAACTTGAATTTCATCCCATTTTCTATCACTATCAATTTTTCCATGTTCACGTAATTCAAGTCTTAATCGATCTGCAATTTCATGGAAATCATCTCGACCTAGATAATCTAAATCAGCATCACAGATTATCTCCTCTAATTTATTTTTAGGAGCATGAGGAATTTGGGTGACATAGATTAATTCTTTAATCTGTTGGATATGATGAGCTGTATATCCATATTTCGGCAAAATCTCTTCTGCTAGTCTTGCACCAATCGGTTCGTTTTTGTCATATTGTTCAATGAAACCTGCATCATGATAAGAAGCTGCGGATTTTAATAAAAACAATCCTTCATCAGTTACATTTTCTGTTAATGCAATACTTTCAACTGCTCTAACTACATCTTTCATGTGCTCCAAACTGTGATAATGTAACTTATCAGAAAGGCCTTCACTTAAAACTTTTGTAATGTGTCGTTCAGCTTTGTTATAATTGATAGAACTATATAAGTATAAATTTAATATTTGAAAGAATCGTTCGTTTGGAACTAAACCTTTATCATCAGAGGATAATTGATGTTTAATTCGTTTAACAACATACATTTCAATTTTTTCACGCTTACTTTTAGAAAGTGTTTCACCTATGAAATCACATTCAAAAAATGGCTTAATATAGTTGTAAGTACTTTGCGTTACCGTAACTTTCCCTGGAGCGCACAACATTTCCATTTGTTGAGCTCTATTTACCGTCGACCCCCAAATATCATAAGCTAATCGTTCGTTACCAATCATACCAGCTGTTACTTCACCGGTATTAATTCCTAATCTAAGTTCCCAAACCTCTTCAGCTTTTCCTTCTTTTATTAGATCGTTGTTGGTATTCTCTATAAATTCTTGAATTTTCAAAGCTGCTATACATGAATCGACAGCATTTGTTTTATTTCTAACAGGAACACCACCTGCACACATGTATGCATCACCAATTGTTTTGATTTTTTCAAGATTATTAGCAACGATTATCTCATCAAATTTTTGGAAATAGAAGTCTAATTTATTTACTAAATCTTGAGGATTCATTGCTTCTGACTTTCTTGTAAAACCAACAAAATCAGTAAATAAAACAGAAACTTCTTTATATAATCGAGCTCCTAATTTTCCGTGTTTCTTTAAATTTTCTACGGTCGATTCTGGGATAATCTTACGAATTAATCGTTCTGTTTTATCTTTTTCAATTTGTAATAAACGTGATTGTTCAAGTACTTTATTTTTTTCTTTTTCTATTACTTCGTTTTGAGTTTCAATTTGAGCATTTTTAGCCCTAATTTCTCTAGTTCGTTCAGCAATTTTCATTTCTAAGCGAACTAATTTTCTTCTTTCTAACTCAATTTTCTGACGGATAAATACTCGAATTAAGCCAAAAATCACAAGACCAATAATTAACCAAAACCACCAAGTCCACCAAAATGGAGCTGCAATTACGATGTTAATATAGCTTGGGTTTGAATTCCATTCACCTTGACCTATTCTAGCATAAACTTTAAGTCTATATTCACCAAACGATAATGAAGGGAAATGAATTTCATTTGAATTATTTAAATAAACTTCTCCTTCGTCAGAACCCTCTAGAATGTATTTATAATTGGTCAATTCAGGATTACTAATATCTGTTGGTATAAATTGAATGGTAAAACTTCTTTGTTTGTAGCTTAGTTCAATTTGTTTGGTATTTGTAATCGGTTTTTTTAATGGAGATCCTTTTTCATTCGGTTTTAACCACGATTTATCTAATTTGAATCGAGAAAAAATAACAGAGATTTTCCCTGAATGTTTTCCAACATTTAAAGGATTAAAGAAGTTATAACCATAGATAGAACCGAAATATAAATATCCAGTTTTAGAACTTAAATAAGCACCTAAGTTAAACTCATTACTCATAAGACCATGAATTTCCTCATAGTTGGTAATGCTTTTATTTTCTAAATTAAATCTACTTACACCTTTATTAGTACTTAACCAGATATTATTACTCTTATCTTTCAGAACGCTATATACTACATTGTTTGGTAAGCCATTAGATTTATTATATACCTTTCCATTTTTACTGTTTTCATCCCAATGAATGATTCCTGAACCTAAAGTTCCAAACAAAAATTCATGATCATTAAGTTGACAAACGGATGTAATGTAATCTTTTGAAAGATTTTTAAGTTCAGTATTCCACTTGTAGGGAACAATTTGAGGATTGTCTTTTTTGTCTATTAATATATTTAGTCCACCAGTACTTGTAGCAAAAAATACATCCCCTTGTTTTGATTTAAAAACTAATCTACATAAACCAACACTTATACTTTTCGTTTTTTCGCTATGTTCAAAAATGGTGCTTTTTTTCGTTTTTCGATCATATAAAATTACACCACCTTTTGTTCCTAAAAAATATTTCTCTTCTTTCCAGTGGACAATTGAATATATTCGATTGTGTGTTAAACTTTGAATTCCTTTAGCAAATTCAATTTTTTTGAATTGATAATCTTTCACGCCATAAATTGATAATTCATACAAACCATCATCACAGCCAACTAATAGATTACCTTGTTTTAAGACAAATACACTTCTAACCGAAACAACTTGATTTTCGACATTTCTAAAACAATGTGTATAGGTTCTTTTTTTACGATTATAAACTGAAATTCCCGAGTCAGTTCCAATGTATAAATATTCAGCTTTATCATCTTCCCCAAAACACCAAATAGTTGCACTTGGTAGACCTTGAGAAAGGTTACCACTTGGCCCAACTCCTAAAAAATCTTGACGTTTGGGATTAAAACTACTTATACCTCTTTCTGAACCAATCCAATATGTTCCAGAATGATCTATAAATAATACACTTAATTTATTATTTAATAAGGCATGTTTTTGAAAAATATCTTCAGTGTTGTGAAGTATTGTTCCATCAGTCAGAATGGTAAAAAGCCCTTCATTACTAGTTAATAACCAATTTTTCTCATCGGTTATATGAATATCGGTTACACTTATTGCTCCATATTCTTTGAATAATTTCTGAAATTTTGGAGTCGTTTTTCCAGTCGATATTTGATATTGAAAAATGCCTTCAGTTGTACAGAATAGAACAATGTCACTAGATGGTTTGATAAGTTTAGTAACAACTCCAATGGTTCCTTTTTTATAAGGAATTTTAATTTTTTTCGCTTCTTTTTTTTGACTATTAAATAAATAAATTCCAGCATCTTCGGTATTTACAAGCACATAACTTTTTGAAAGATGAAGGAGAGTTTGTATTTTTTTACTAGGTAAATAAGAAGTGTAAGGAACAAATTGCTTTTTTGCAGTTGAAAAATGCAATAAACCACTAGATAAAGATGCTAACCACAAGTCACCAATTTCATCAACAGAAATATTATCTATTTGTAGAACAGCATTTTTAGAAATTGTATACGTTTTGAATTTTTCAGTTTCTATATCGTATTCAGTTAACCCATTTGCTGTTCCAAACCAAAGGTTTCCATCTGGAGTTTTTGCAGAGCATTTAATGTATTCACTTTCTATTCCAGGAGTATTGTCGGAATTAAAAATTTCAAAACTCTTCCCGTCATAACGATTTAACCCATCTTGAGTTCCAATCCAAAGCGCATTCGAATGATCTTGAATGATATTTGTAACAGAACTTTGAGATAAACCATCACTTATCGTAAAATTACTAAAGCGATATGACGTTTGTGAAAATCCATAACAAAGGAAAAATACACAAACGATTATTAAGGAAAGTTTCTTCATAAATTTTAGAAAGCTTATTTCTTAATTATGCTTTTACTGGAGGAGTAGCTGTCTGGCTCACAATGTTTTCTAAATCTCTATCAAACATGTACATACCACCTTTATCTCCATCAATTAATTTTAATTTATCAAGAATTGTTCTAGCTAATGCTTCTTCTTCTAATTGCTCAGAAACATACCATTGAACGAAGTTGTGTGTAGAATAATCTTTCTCTTGTAAACAGATGTCAACCAAATTATTGATACTGTCAGTCACCATTAATTCATGGTTCAATAACTGTTCAAAAACATCTTCTAAACCTTTGTACTCAACTGGTGGTTGGTTGATTGCTGGAACCAAAGCCTTCCCACCTCTTTCGTTTACAAACTTGATTAATTTAAGCATATGAAAACGCTCTTCATCAGAATGAGTATATAAAAATTTTGAAGTTCCATTTAGGCCATTATTTTCTGCCCAAGATGCCATTGCTAAGTAAAATTGAGAAGAAGAACCTTCTTTTTGAATTTGATCATTTAATGCTGCTTCAACACGTGCGTTCATAGAATATCTTTTATATATGTTAATTTATTATTTTAGTTAAAAAGTCACTTTTTAAAATTCAACTTAACTTTAAAAATACTTTTAAACTTTAAATATAGCGTATTATTTCATATATTTAATACTAATTTAGCAATTCAATCACAAAAAAATATGCGAAGAGAAAAAGGGAAAAAACCAAATAAACTTAAACAAAGTTTATTGCATGTAATTCGAAGATTATTTGAAAAAAATCCTGGAGCAAAATTGACGCATAAACAAGTTTGTGAAATGGTGGATGTTCGAGAAGCTGCTTTGCGAAAATTGGTATACACAATCTTAGAAGAATTATCTAAAGAACAATATTTAAAAACTTTATCTCATGGTGAATATACGTTGAGAGAATTAGAAAATTTGGTTGAAGGTTCGTTGATGCTATCTGCTCGTGGCGCAGGTTTCGTTTCAACTTCTAAAGCTGAAAAAGATATTTATATTTCTCCTGATAATTTGAATCAATCATTGAATGGAGATATTGTAAAAGTTCAAATTATTAAAAAGGGAACAACGCGAGTTGAAGGTAGGATAGTGTCAGTAGTTGAACGTGAACGAACTCAATTTGTTGGGGTTATTCAAATGCATGAAAATTTTGCTTTTTTAATACCTGATAATTCTAAAGCGGGAACGGATATTTTTATTCCAAAAGAGAAATTGAATGGTGCAAAAGATGGCGAAAAGTGTTTGGTGAAAATTACAGTTTGGCCTAAATCTGCTGGAAATCCTTATGGAGAGGTTATCGAATGTTTAGGAAAAAAATCGACCAATGATACTGAAATGATGAGCATTTTATGTAACAATGGAATTGAATTTAAATTTCCTGACGAAGTGCTTTCTCAAGCTGAAATGGTTGGTATGGATTTAGATCCTGAAGAAGTTGCTAAACGAAGAGATTTTAGAGATATTACCACTTTTACAATTGACCCTGTAGATGCCAAAGATTTTGATGACGCACTTTCTTACAAAGAATTACCGAATGGGAATATTGAAGTGGGCGTTCATATTGCCGATGTGAGTCATTACGTTACTGCAGGAAGTCCTATGGATGTTGAAGCATTAAAGCGTTCAAATTCTGTTTACTTAGTAGATAGAGTGGTTCCAATGTTGCCAGAACAACTTTCAAATATGGCTTGTTCACTTCGTCCAAATGAGGATAAATTTAGCTTTTCAGCTGTATTTGAAATAAGCGAGGATGGTGAAATTCACAACGAATGGTTTGGTAAAACAGTGATCCATTCAAACAGACGTTTTTCATATGAAGAGGCTCAAGAAATTATAGAGGGGAAAGATGGAGATTATAAAGACGAAATTTTAAAACTTGATAAGTTAGCGAAGATTTATAGAGGGAGAAGAATAAAAAGTGGCGCTTTAAGTATCGAATCTGAAGAGATGCGATTTAAATTGGATGAAGAAGGAATGCCAATTGAAGTGATGATTAAAACTTCGAAAGATGCTCACAAATTAATTGAAGAGTTCATGCTTTTGGCTAATCGCAAAGTAGCTGAATTTATTGGAATTCCTAAAAAGAATAGAGATCACATTCCGTTTATTTATCGTGTTCATGATAAACCAGATGAAACGAAAATAGGTGTTTTCAATATTTTCATTGATAAATTTGGTTATAAATTAGACTTCACTCATCCAGATCAAATTGCCAAAAGCATTAACAGATTATTAGATGATATACGTTTGACGAATGAATATTCGATTATTCAAACAATGGCGATTCGTTCAATGGCAAAAGCGACTTATGAAACGAAAAATATTGGTCACTATGGATTGGCATTTCAACATTATACGCACTTTACTTCTCCGATTAGACGTTATGCCGATTTAATGGTGCATCGAATATTACTAGAAGAGTTGACGACTCAAAAACACAGATACGGTAAAGAGTTAGATGATGTTTGTAAGCGTATTTCTAGAAATGAACGAAAAGCAGTTGATGCGGAACGTGATTCAACGAAATACTTCCAAGTGTTATTTGTTCAAGATAAGATAGGAGAGGAGTTTGATGGAATTGTTTCAGGTTTGACTGAACATGGTTTATTTGTGAAAATGACAGAAAATCAATGTGAAGGTTTGGTGGCTATGAAAGATATTCCAGGAGATCGATTCTATTTTGATCAAGAAAAATTTGCTGTTGTTGGAGGTAAAACGAAGAAAGAATACAACTTTGGCGATAAAGTCAGAGTGCGTATTTATGAAGTTCATTTTGCTAAAAGACAAATTGATTTAGAGCTTATTTAAAAAATATTTATACTATTAATTAATTCCTTTTCAATTCGTTGGAAAGGAATTTTTTGTTTTTTCTAATCTAAATTTCAAATTAATAAAAAATATTTGCCTAGGTAAATAAATTTAATGTATATTTGTACTATAAACATTAAAAAAAATACAAATGGCAACATACAAAATTGACGCAGCGCACTCAGAAGTAACTTTTAAAATCAAGCATTTAATGATTTCAACTGTTTCTGGAAACTTCACAAAATTTGATGGAGAAATCAATGCAAACAATGCAGATTTATCTGATGCAGTATTTTCTTTTGAAGCAGAAATTGATAGCATTAACACAAACAATGAGCAAAGAGATGGTCATTTAAAAAGTCCAGATTTCTTTGATGCTGCAAATCATCCAAAATTATCTTTCAAATCAACTGGTTTTACTAAAAAAGGTGATGATTTTGAATTAGTAGGTGATTTTACATTAAGAGGAAATACGAAACAAGTTACTTTGACAGCAGAATATTCTGGAAGTGCAGTTGATCCTTATGGAAATGAAAAACATGGTTTTGAAATTTCTGGAAAAATCAGTCGTAAAGAATTTGGTTTGGAATTCCACGCAGTTACTGAAGCAGGAAATGTAGTGGTTTCTGACGAAGTTAAATTATTAGTAAATGCACAATTTGCGAAAGTAAACTAAGAACGAAGAACAAACAAATAAATAGAAAGGGAGTCATAAATGATTCCCTTTTTATATTCTCCATTTAGATAGTCTGTTATGATCGTTTTATCGAAAGAGTAGTGGTAGAATATATTTTGGATTAAAAAAGGTATTAACTAGCTTTCCTCCCCCTCGATCCCCCTCCAAAGGGGGAATGGAGTATCATTCTATATTTCGATTTATTAAACTAATGCCTGCTTTAAATCATCTATTAAATCATCTACATCTTCAATACCAACACTCAATCGAATCAATGAATCAACAATTCCTAATTTTTCTCTTTCTTCCTTCGGAATAGAAGCATGTGTCATCGTTGCTGGATGACCAATTAACGATTCTACACCTCCTAATGATTCAGCTAAAGCGAACAATTCTACCTTTTTAACAACTTTATGAGCGTCTTCTAATTTATTTCCTTTTAATGAAAATGAAATCATTCCACCAAAACCACTCATTTGTTTTTTAGCAACTTCATGATTTGGATGTGTTTCAAATCCAGGCCAATAAACGTTTTCTACTTTTGGATGAGTTTTCAAAAAACTAGCAATTTTCTCTCCATTTTCACAATGACGTTGCATACGAATGTGTAAAGTTTTGATACCTCTCAAAACCAAGAAAGAATCCATTGGTGCAGTAACAGCACCTGATGAATTTTGGATGCGATACATTTCTTTTGCAATCTCATTATTTGACGTTACTAAAGCTCCCATAACAACATCTGAATGGCCGCCTAGGTATTTTGTTGCTGAATGCATCACGATATCAGCACCTAAATCCAATGGATTTTGTAAATAAGGAGTTGCAAACGTATTATCTACAGCTAACATTGCATTTGCTTTTTTTGCAACTTTTGCCATTTCTTCAATGTCTACTATATTCATCATTGGGTTCGTTGGCGTTTCGACCCAAATTAATTTTGTTTTCGAATTAACTACCGTTTCTACATTTTGAACATTATTCATATCAACAAAATGAAATACAATTCCATATTTTTCAAAAATCGTTTTAAATAAACGGTATGAACCACCATATAAATCGTTTGTTGAAATTACTTCATCACCAGGATTTAGCATTTTGATGATACAATCAATTGCAGCTAAACCAGAACCGAAACAAGCACCATATTTTCCATTTTCAATTGCAGCGATATTTTTTTCTAAAGCATCACGCGTTGGATTCAATGTCCTAGAATATTCATATCCTTTATGATTTCCAATACCATCTTGAACATACGTCGAAGTTTGATAAATGGGCGTCATGATTGCACCAGTAGCGGGATCAGGTTGAACGCCAGCATGTATGGCTTTAGTACCGAATTTCATATATATGTAATATTGTTTGTTCATTAATGTTTGAAACAAAGTTATTAGAATTCTTAGAAAATTTTTAAGTAATCTAATTTCCAGTTCATAAGAGACACCATTAAATTATTAAAAAATTAATTTTTTTTTAACTTATTTTTTGATATCTAACAAACTGAACTATTATTTCATTTTTGGAGACTAATTTTGCAGTAATATATTATTGAGTTAATATAAAATAGGTCTAGCACCTTTTAAGCTAGGGAGTAACTGAAAATCCAAAAGAGTAGGACAAATAAGATTTAAAAGTTAAAATTTATGATTAAAAAATTATTTTTTATTTCATTAGTAACGTTAAGCATAGTAAGTTGTAAAACTGCTATTCAACCAAATTATGTTAGTTCAAATGAAGTGGCATCTTTAAACATCGGAATGACAAAACAAGATGCAAAAACTCAATTAGGTAATTTAAGCCCTTTTGACATTCTAATGGCAGAACAAGGAGGTTGTGAAGTACATCAATACAAGTACAAATCACCTGCAAAAGAGATTTCTTCTACATCAGCTATTAGAAAAGAAGGTTTAACAGAAGGTAAAAAGAAATATATCAAAGAATCAGATGTATTTTTAGTTTACAAAAATGGAAAATTAGAATCTGTTTTAACTAATTCAGGTAAAGATGATGCATTGAAATTAATTGAACAAATTGAAGAAACAAAATCGATTTGTAGTGAAGAAGGACTAAAGGGTTGTACAGATCCAGCTAGTTTAAATTACAATCCAAATGCTATTATTGACGATGGTAATTGTGAATATTGTCCATGTGGGACTTTAGTAAACAAAAATTACAATCCTAAATTACCTTTATCAGATTGTAATCAAAAATGTATTAAAGTTCAAGTAGCTGAAGAAAACAATCAAAATGGTGACTCAGAATGTACAAATTGTGATTTAATTGAAAAATTAGCAAAAGCGAATGCAAATGTTAATATTAATTTAGAATTACCATCTGAAGGATCTAAGGAAAAATCAACAAAAAAAGAAGAAAATAAGAAAGGTAGCTTATTAAAAAAAATTAATCCAAAAAAATAATTAAAAGTAAAAAACTAGTTATGAAAAAATATATATTTTATGCGTTTGCTTTAATTGGAATTATGACTTCTTGTGCTTCAAGTAAAGTTCTTAATAATTATGCAACTACTACGGATAACATTTTCAACTTGAAAGAAGGAATGACTTTAAATGAAGTTACGACTACTTTAAATGCTGAACCTAAAGATGTTTATTCAAATACAGTAAATCAAACTAAGATAGTTGTTTATAAATATAGATTGAGCTACCAAGAAGTTCCCCTTAAAGCTAAAAACAACCAAGAATATTTAAGAGGAGGGAAAGCTGTTTACAAAGATGAATCAAATATATATATCATTTTTGATGCTAAGACAAATAAAATGGTTTATTACATTACTGATTCTGGAAGAAAATCTGGGAAGAAAGAAATAAACGAAGCTTTAAAGTTTAAGTTATTTAAATAATTCATTTAACCACTGAATTTTAAAAAGAGTTGCCGTTATTGGGCAACTCTTTTTTATTTTATGAAATGTCTAGTCTTATTCAGTTCGAATATTTTGTGTTATTTCATTTGGTCGTTCAGTATAAGTAAATTTTCATTTCTCCAAATGTCTAAACCCTAAAACAGAGTTGGCATCGTACTTACGGATACATACTTGATCGTCTTGATTCCCGCCTAAGCAAATAATTTCATTTGTTTCTTCGTCTTTTCCGATGAAGATGGATACATGGCCTTTCCATGAGTTGGGGTCTTCTCTCCAGAATATAACGATGTCGCCCGGTTTTGGTTCGGTTACTTTTTTACCGATTTCAAGCCAAGATTTTGCAGCGGGTTTTATTTTGAAATCGTAGCCTGCTTTTCTAGCACAATAACCCACAAAAACACTGCACCATGCTACTTCGTCGCTTTTTATTTTTCCATTTCCTGTTCCTTTAAAAAATTCCAAAATCACTTTGTTGTTTTCTTCCCCTTCTAATTCTTTTTGTCCGTAGAATTTTCTTGCTTCGGCAATTAGTGGAGATTGAAGTAATGTTGGATCTTCTTTGATCAAATTAGATAAATCCTTTAAAAAGGGTTCTGTTGAATTTGTCCAAGTAAGTACTCTCACAGTAGTGTTAAGTTTTGGTTTTATAGTATTATTTGTATTTGAAAACACTGATTTTTTAAGAAAAACCTTTTTGATAATATCTCTAACTTCTGTTTCTTCTTCACCATTATTGGTAATTAAATAGACAATTTGAAAACCGTTGGGTGTTGACATGACAAGTTTTCCAAACGGTGCTTCAATTGGAATGTTGAAGTAAGTTTTGTTTTCGAATTGTTCTGTTTTGATATTTGGAATTGATGTTGCATTTTTATCAAATTCATTCTTTGCAACGTTGAAATTGAAAAATTCAATTTTCACCGAAATGGGCGTTTCATTGAGTAAAATATCCACTTTATTGTTCGCTGTTAAAGAATGTTTAGCCGGTAAAAATGTATTGAATTTTGCATCAACACTTTTTGGCGCCATCCATACAAGTTGATTAAAAGCAGTTATCGAAATGGGATGTTCTAGCAATTGATCTGTTTCATTATTTGGAAAATGGGTAAATATCATAAGATTAGGATCGACAGCGAACCAGTTATCACCCATGAAAGCATCGCTCAAAACGGCTTTATCATTGCTATTTATTTGATTCCAAGAATGTTCAATATTTTGATAACCGAATCCTTTTTCTTGTTTGATCACTCCATCAATGCTTCGGATATTCAAATTTGCTAATTTTCCTAAAATGGCGATGCTTTCTGCTAATAACTTGCTGTTTGCTGTGCGTTCGTTTCCGCTTAAAATATTGCGCACCATTTGTTCGTCTAACTTTTGATAATTTGTCAGTTTTAGTTCTTCATCTAGTGCAATATCTTTTTGGAGAAAATCAATAATTGCTTGATATTTATCTAACTCTTTTTGTTTCTTTTTCGTTAAAAAGTTTACTAAATCACTTAAATCTAATTTTTTTTCAGCATCTGAATTGCTTACAATTCGATTTGAAATTGGATCTAAGTAAAAAGGCATTTCATATTTTTTAACAGCGGTTGATTTGAACAGAAACTCTTTTTTGTTAAGTAAACTTTGTAGTTTGTTTTTGTAAATTTTACGATCAGCAATTACCAACTGTTTTGTGTAGATATCCGAAGTAAAATCTTTTTCCAAACAAGTAAAACTTAATTTATCTGTTTTTAAACTGTAAGTACCTGTATTGCGTTTGACATTACTTTTATGTACTTGTTCTAAATTTTCATTCGATTTAGAGTATTTTTTATCGGGTGTATAAATTAAATGTTCGAAAACATTGTTTTTATACAAACGTATCAATTCAATTTTTGTACTTGATTGTTTTGGAATGAAAATAAATTTAATTTCTGAATCAATTGATTTCCATTCGTTGTCATTTGCCAAGACAGAAGCGCTTGCAACTAGTATAGCAAATAATGTTTTTAATATATTTTCCATGACTCAAAAATTTAGTTTTTTTAATTTAATCTCGATGCATCACTTGGTGTTTTGAATAAATCAGCGACTTCACTATATTCTTTTCTTTCAGTTTTAAAATTGATAACCATTCCTGAAACCAATTTATTGAATTTAGAAATTGTCTTCTCAAAGTTCTCTTTTGACACATAAGCAACCTTACCGTTTGGCAAAACAGCTAAAAGTGAACAATCTGATTTGGCTACTGGAATATGATCCCAATCAAACGCATTGAATTTCACAACTGAACGTTCTTTGTGTAATACTAAATAAAGCATCACTCTATTCAACTTTGGAGAAATTTCATTTTCAAAATCAAAGTTGAAATCTACAGTTGCTAAAATGTTGTCTGTTTTTAAGCAGTCAATGTTGAAGATTCCTAATTCAGCAATTTGAAATACATTGACAAGGCCACTTTCTAACATTATTCTATTTTCTTCTTCTTCAATTTTTGCAAATTCGATTTTATATTCTTCTAATTTATCGTTGTAATTTCTAATCGCTAACTCTAATTTTTTTCCAGTGAGTTCTGGAGAGGCAACCATTGAATAGGTTCTAGAAACTATTTCACTTTTTGGCCCCATCATTTTAACACTAAATTTTAATGTGAATGTATTTTCTTCATTTTCCAATGGCTCAATTGAAATTTTATCCCATGAAATACGCAACGCTTCTTGAGGTTCAAGTTGATCTTCTGATCGAATGAATCGCCATTTAATGTTTTTCCAAGTCTTTAGTTGAGGCATTTTGCTATAGTCAGAAATTAGTTCGAAAATAAATTTAGAAGTGTCTATTTGTGGATTTGTTGGAGCAGCCGGACGATCAGGTAAAGCAGCTAATGCTTCATCTCTTCGCGTATTCTTTTTCGTTTCAAAAGTTGTTCCATTATCCCATTCTACATCATTTTTAAATTGGTATAATTTGTAATCATCTGTTGGTTGAATTGCAGAAGCTAATTCTACTTCGACCTTTTTGTCTTTAGCTATCTGTAAAGGCTTATCTTCTTTGAAAACACGCAACTCCATCATTCCAGCTGAAGAAAAATAATTAGAACGATCTTCTTTTAATTGCATAGGTATACCGGATAAAAAGATTTCTCTTGCATTTTGAAATTCTCTAAATTTCATCGTTACTTTTCCAGTTACTTTATTACCATTTTCATCCACTAAAGCATTCGCAGGAATGACAATGTGAGTGCCCGTAGGTTGATGAAATTCTATGCCCTTTTCTGCTTCAAATGTTTCACAAATAAAAGGTGTACTTTTTCCAAATGGCGGTATAATTCCATCTATATATCTCGATAGATAGTAATAATAACTAATACCAGAAATAGTTATCAATGTTAGAAATGCGATACTGTAACGCATTCTTTTATTTCCTTTTTGTTGAATTAACGTTTCCATGGCAAATAGGTTTAATTGTTTATTAATTGATTTGCATTAATTTCTAAATCAAAGCAATACAAGTACTCATTGTAGCATCCAACTAGGACATCTAATTTTCCGTCATTATTTACATCTGTCACAAAAGGTGCAAATTCTGAGTTGGATGGAAGATTTACTTTTAAATGTACTTTACCAGTTTTCAATCCGATTAATAACATCGGTGATTGATTGGATTGACTTTCAGTTTCGTATTGATACAAAATCAATGCACAAGGTTCGTCATTGTAAATAATTTTGTTCGCAGCAACTTGTCCAGCGTAATATCTTTCAACGATGTCTCCATTGTTGTTTTTACGCGTAGAATTTTCAATTGGAATGATTTTGACATCTTTTGGTTTTTCACTAGGAACAATAATTGCTGTTGAAGTGATGAATGCATTAGAAGTTTGACTAATCATTATCGAACCCAAATCTTGATTTGTTTTAACACTTTCGATTAATTTTCCTTTCGCATTGTAAAAACCGACAGCATATTTTTGATCGTTATAGTTGTAAAGGACCATCATGATTTGTGTTTTTTTACCTTCGCCGATTATAAGTGGTTTTTCTCTGCCCATATTTGAAATGTAATTCTTTTGATCATCTCTATTAATTTCCCACAATAATTTCCCAGTTTTTCCATCGATTGCGCAGAAATCTCCCCAGTTTTTATTATAAATTAAATCACTTACGTTGTCTTCGTTTAGATCTACTAAACTTGGCTCATTGAAAAAGACATTGTCTTCTGAGAAGTGCATTTTTATCTTGAATAAAGTTCTGTTCTCTCCAAATTTCCAACCAGTGTAATTTTTGTCATAATAATTCCAAACAACATTCCCATTCGATGCATTAACAGCCTGTACTTGACCAGTTTCTGTTGCGAATACAATAATGTTTTGATTATTCATTTTGATTAAAGAAGCTTTATGCTCGATATCGCCCCCAGCAGGTAAACGCCAGATTGTTTTTCCGTTTTCATCGACACATAAAAATTCATCGTTATCGTTTCCGTAGTAATAGTAATTGTTTACAGATAAAATCCCATTGACATCCATATCGCCGAACTGATTATTGTCAAAATTTTTGTAAACAGCTCCAGATTTTCCATTTAGAATATAAACGCCATTGCCTTCATCCAATAGTGCGTCTCTAAAGTTTTTACCGTTTGATCCAATGTAAATTTTACCGTCTTGAACAACGGGAATTGTTCGGTAGGATGTACATCCAATTTTAGTTTTCCAAAGTTCTTTGATAGAAGTTTTTAAAACTTTTTTTTTGCTAGGAATCGATGCACTAACTGTAATAATTAGTAACATCATAAGGAGAAGACGTTTCATAGTTATAAATTTTAAGTTAAAAAAATCACCTAGAATAATTTGGAGAAGTATAGTCAATGAATGACTATTGTAAATTATAAGTAAGTACGTTTTAAAGTAAAATTATTTCATAGTCGTCTTTTTATTTGTAACGTGTGGATTGTTTCTTTTATTATATCTAATTTATAGATTTTAGGAATTAATTTCATTTTTTGGGGGTGATAAGTACTTAATTTAATATTTATCAGTTACTTATGAAATTTCGAAAGGAAACGAGGGGGAGGGTAAATGAATTTACTTCTCAACCAAAAAGCCTCACATTTCTGCGAGGCTATTGTCATATTTTTTTGTATTTCTTTGCAGATTGGCGAGCTGTTGCTTTCAGGAGTATTGAGCTGTCAATTAAGCACTTTTACCCGCCATATCCATCAAATGTGATGTTAAGGGCTAGATTATTCTTTAATCACTTTAAATGCCTGTTTCATATTTTCTCCAACGCTGAACATATAAATACCTCCTGATAAATTACCCAACTCAATTGTTGAATTTTGTGAGTCAAGTTTTCCAGAAAAGACAACTCTTCCTGAGTTATCATATATTTTATACACTTCTCCGATAAGTTTGCTGTCTGCCTTTACATTAATTAAACTTTTTGCAGGATTCGGATATACTGAGAATAAATTGTCTTGTGAGGTTTCATTTAATCCTATGTTATTGTTTACTGTTAAAACAGCAATGTTTGATGTGTCTGAGCAAGAACCAGATGAAACAATACAACGGAACGGCTGATTGTTATTGCTCATAGTCACATTTGAAATAGTCAATGTGTCATTCGTAGTACCATTATATTGACCAACGCTATTTAAATTCTGAAAACCCACTCCAAGGTCAGTTTGCCATTGGTAAGATGCACTTGGGTCTGATGAACTAACTACAAATTGTGCGTTGTTGTTTATGTTGATTATTTGATTTGTTGGTTGTGAAATAGTAGGTTGAGCACCCGTTACAACCCATTGACATGTTGTGGGATTGAACGTTGCTGTTTCATAGCAAGCAGTTGTTGGTTGAGTAGGTTGTGAACCCGTTACAACCCATTGACATATTGTGGGATTGAACGTTGCTGTTTCATAGCAAGCAGTTGTTGGTTGAGTTGGTTGAGTACCTGTTACATCCCATTGACATGTAGTTGAATTAAATGTTGCTGTTTCGTAACACGCAGTTATGGGTTGAGTAGGTTGTTGATTGAATTCTACCCAAACACTATCCGTATAGGTCGCACCACAATCAGTAAACTGAACAGAGACATATTGGCTTTGACTTATTGAAAGAGTGACTGTATCTGTTGTTTGTCCGTTTTCCCATAATATATTATTAAAACTCCCTGAATAATGTTCTAAAAAATTAAACATCCATGATGGTATTAAGTTCATATCAGCACCCATATTTGAGCCGCTTGCACCCGTACCTATACATGGGGAAGCTACATCCAGATTAAAATTGTAATTAGATGGATTTATAAACAAAGGATTTCCTTGAATATTTCCACTTCCTAAAATATTGTTTCCTAAAGAAAATGAAAAAGGAATTGAACCTTGATTTCCTGAAACATGGCTTCGTGCATCACCTGGATAAAATATTGAAGATAATACTTGACCAGTATGATCAGACCAACTTGAATTATAATAATTACATGTATTATTATAAAAAGTACAATGATCAATAGTGTTTGTGCCTGACCAATTTGTCCCCATATATATTATACCTTGTGCAGTTGTGTTTGAAATAAAGAGGGAATTGTTTAATATCTTTCCATGCCCTAGCCCACCAATTATATTTCCTTGGTTACATTTAAAAACGCAATTTTGATAGTATTGAGAAGGGTTTTCCATATGACCATTTCCAAATAGTTCTCCAGTCGTTGAGTTGTTATAAAAAAAGCACGACTCTGTGTAAAATGACTTTTTAGATGCACCAATGCATGAATTTAAATTAGAAATAAACGAACAATTTTCTATACCACTTTGATGGCCTGAAACTTCGTTGTCTCCAAATTGAATACATCCTTCTTGATTATTTATAAAGAAACAATCTACGATTTTTATCCCTGAATTGTCCTCCACGAAAATACCACTACCATAAAGCAACGGTGCTGCGTTCGTTTTACCATTCATTATGCTCAATCCTTTAATAACAGTCGTCATTGTTTCACCTTGGTTAATCAAAAAACCTCTCCCATTTAGTGCACAATCTATTATCGTATTGATTGGACCTTGTTCGCTCTGAACGATAATTTGTTTTCCTTGAGTTGAAATATTTACATTGCCGGAGCCAGAATATGTTCCTGGTAATATGGTTACAATTTGACCATTAACCGCATTATTTATACCACGTTGAATGGTTTGATAGGGATTTGAAAATGTGCCATTCCCTGTGGTATTACTACCTGATGTTGAAACATAAATTTCTGATCCGGTTAGTTTTGTGTAAGGAAAATTCAGTGCAGGAGAAGGCGTAGTAACAAGTTCAGCCGAAATTGAAATACTCTGAACGCCACATAAAGATGGATTTGAAGGGCTGAATATAATTGATTGTGCACTTGTAATTATTGCAAGTCCGAAGATTGCAATTGCTGTCATTAGTAAATTTTTATGTTTCATTTTTTGATTGTTTTAAATTGTTTAACCATTGGATAATTTTGTCTTAAGCTTGCCCTTAACAGTTCCAATATTCCCATTTCCAGATTCATAGTTTGCATTCCCATTGAATGGCCAATAGCTAACTAATCCATATTTGTAGGAACATAACTCGGTACTTGAGAAAATGAGATAAGGGTGCTAATTGCAAAAAGTAGTGTAAGTAATTGTTTTTTCATATTTTTAAAGTTTAACTATTTTCTTTTCGATGATTTGATCTTTATTTTTGATAATCAAATTG
>Ga0315909_10002167_pt1 | contig 25548 bp, 29 predicted proteins | sample LakEriMetagenome_11_FD_203527 | JGI IMG/M metagenome (GOLD analysis project Ga0315909, IMG submission 203527) | Freshwater fungal communities from buoy surface, Lake Erie, Ohio, United States - Buoy 2 MA125 | ecosystem: Environmental > Aquatic > Freshwater > Lake | place: USA: Lake Erie, Ohio...
TCTTTCTCTGACGTTTCAATTTCATTTGCTTCATTCAGGTCGATGGAGTTATCAAACTCCAAATACTTCTTGAATTCCTGATTGAATTTTTCTGCCACAAGTTGTGTGACTTCCCATCTCTCTTGGCGTACAGATTCCGCCATCATTCTTTCGTGGCGTTCATTACGCTTTCTAGATGATTCGTTCGATGTGTTGACGAAAATCATCATTGTTTCGTAACCAAGTTCTTCAAGTTCTTCACGAATGGCAATAATATTATACTGTTCGTTTGTCGTGCCGGTGATAATTAATGGTTGACGTTGACGAATTGCTTCACGGCGGCCATCACGTGAAAATTCATACAACTTGTGCTTATCATTTAGAATTGAGATTGCGGTGGTTGAAGTAATCTCGACAGCATTTTGTTCTGCAATGGCTTCACGAATGATAATATCTTTACCAGAACCTGGACCACCAGAAATGAAAATGGCTTTGAACATACCATGATTAACATTCTCATGTATGCCCATTCCACCTCTAACATCACGGAACAATTCACGTGCATGTTTCTCTGGAACATGGTGTGGAATACCCTGTTTAAAAGAATGAAAATCATTGTTCTGTGCATGTTCACGCATCTTTGATGCTGACATTCCTTCCGTACCTTCTGCATCAGGATCACGTTGGCCAGCAGACTTCACTTCAATTTTCTTAAAGTTATAGAGTGAGCCTTTTGCTGTACCGTTATATTGTTGCAACTTCTTTTCATATTCAGGTATTCTATCTGAACCTGCAACCATAATTAAATGATCGTGACCCATAGCATGTAATCTTGCCGCATGTTGCAAGAATGTTGGATGTTCTTTAGACGATGCTTCAATATTAGTATTAGGAAAGAAACGGTTTGCGTGTTTTAATTTTGAAGCAATATCTAACGGATTCTTTTTAGCATCCACGGAATGTGAAATGATAATGTGATGCGGTGCATTGTAATCTTTTGCAATGTCTTTAACTCTATTGACCAGCTTCTCATGTCCTGTAGTTGGAGGATTCATGCGACCAAACGCCATCACCACAGGCTTGTGGGTTTTAGAATTTGCTTCTAAGTTTTCTAAAAATGATTTCATTTAATCTTTATGCCCTAAAGTCGTTTTAAAGTTGTGTAAATCTTCATCTTTATCTAAATCATAAGTGCTTTTATTTAAACCAGATTTACCATCAGGATGAAATGCTACAGTCCTAGCAAATTTATTACCCTTTTGCTTTTCTCTAATTCTCCAGGCACCTTTGCCAGATATATTAGGAAGTCCATGGCCAGTTTCATCTTTTTTACCAACACTATAAGTTCCATATCCACCAACCTGTAACACATGTACATGATGGTCTTGTAAGTATGCATGTGCTGGATCCAAGTTGGGATGCTTTAATTCGATTGTTTTTGCTCTACCTGAACCCGTTGATTCAGCCTTATCGGGTTCACCATGCATCTTGTTCATGTATTCTAAAATACCAGCTTTTCGGATTTCTTCTGCGTATTTTGGTCTATTTTGTTTTGCTTTATCACCAATGTGCCAACCTTTTTCTTTTGTGTGGTGTATTGTTAATTGGCCCATAGATGCTGTGACACCATCTTTTGTTTCTCCATTTAATAGAGAACCAGTAACGGCACCTGGATGTGATATTTTCTTTTTTCTATTTTCGACAGCAAAATCTGTACCTGCGGTTGAACCTGCACCTGAAAGATGGTGTGGCATAATACCATGTTTCTTCAATCTATCAACAAATTTATTTTCATAGTCATGTCCCCTATTTGCTGGCGCTTCACCTGGTTTATATAACTTTGACAAGGGAATTAGTTGGTCATTTCCACTTTGATCTTCGGCGTGAACATGAACTTTATCATTGATAACATCAAAACTTTTTAATTTAACATGAGAACCTGCTGGCAAATCTTCATGTTCTGTAGCCAAAGTATGTGTATGTTGTTCCGAATTTAAATGAGGTAAAACATATTTAATCAAATGATCTTCGGCGGCGACACCAGAAGAAGCCATCCTTGCACGACCTTCATGCAAACGATAAGACTCCAATTGTTTAAAACTTAAAAAAGTCATTTTAAATGTTCCTTATACCTGCAAAATTCCTACGTGAAAATTCTGCACGGTTAACAAATTTATCAGATTCATTTCCATGGTGAAAAACATAACCCTCTGGATTAGCCGCTTCACCACCATGTTCATGTTGAAACTCTTGATGTTGATTCATCACATTGATTAGCACGTTTTTTGCTTTCTGCAAATGCTGGTGCATTTTGAATAGATTATTGTAGTGTTTTCTATTCCTATCGATTTTACCCAATTCATCCTTCATTTCGGTCTGCTTGGCTGTTCTATTCTTTTCGACCTTCAGTTTATCGATTTCTTTATTCTTTTTGGTTTCCAACCAATTACTGAAATTTTGGTGGTTTGGAGTTTCACCTGTTCGAACAGTGTGATTCATATATGTTTCTAAATGACCACCAACACCATGATGTGTTGAAGTGCCAGCATACATGTCACCACCATGAGTGTCATGCACAGACTGTGCGGCGGCAATATGTTTATTGAATTCAGCACGATCTTTGGGACCAAAATGCACTTTGGATGTATCCATTCTAGGATCAACAGAGAACACATCTGGATGTTGTTTGAACTTTTCGTGGTTCACTTCATGTGAAGCATTTAAACTACCAGCATCTTTACCTGAATAAGAAAGGTGTGTAACAACTCCAATCTTGGCCTTCTTAACAGCATTTTCATGTGTGCCATGTGCTGTGTATGTTAATCCTGATGGGTTTGGATGAAAAGATGTTCCACCACCCTTAGCTGGTGTTTTATCTTCATGTGAGAACATCATATCACCTTGATAAACACCTTTCTCTGGTGCAACTTTTGGTAAATGCTGTAGTGCATCGTTTAGCTTTTTGACTAGACCTGGAGCATGTCCGTGGTTCTTTTCAATATCAGCGGGTGTGTAATTAATCTTTGGTGTTTTATTGAAAGCAGATTTCGATGCTACGAAAAACTTGCCATTTTCTGGATGGCGTCCATAAACAATAGCAGGAGAACCATCATATTTCGTGGTGAGTTCTGAACTCTTTTTACCTTGCTGTATGTGTTGGGCTGCCGTAGTCAAAGAAGCGATAGCGTGTTTAGCACCCCTTTCTCCGTTCTGGAGCGGGCGGTCTTCTACGTGCGTCAAGTGTTTAATCTGACGGCTCGCACCTTCTTCGGTGTCTTCTTGTTCAATTAAAAATCTGGAAAACGGTAACATTAAATCCTCTGAGTAGTACGCTGTGACTATTAGGTTTAGGTATTTAGTAGCCCCAAATCTTTGTATCCACCCATTTGTCCATATCACTTCTAATTAAAGAGTGTCTTCCAATATTAAATTTACCATCAACGAATGGATGGTCAATATCAATACGTTCAACTGGGATAGAATTCCTTGTTAGTTGCTTTTGGAGCATTTCGTGGCCACAAAGAGAAACTCCGGAATCATACAATCTTCGGAGATATAAAAAAGTTGATGAATAGATATTCATCGTATCAGGATCAGCAATAGCAAATTGGTCGTTCAATAATGGATTTGGTCCATCCGTATCTTTAGATACATAAACTTTACCTTTTTCCAATGAGTTAAAATCTATAACTTTATTGAGTGCGAGGTCGAATCTGGAACGGATGACAAAATCATATTTTACACCCTTCAGCATCTGATGGCGAATCCTAAGGTCATTTGCCTTATAGATTGAATAGAACATCGATGTGCAGAAGTTTGCTGGATGTGACGCATTCGGAACCATCATGTCGGAGTTGGTGTTCTCCGGTAACGGATAATCGTATGCATTGTAGATTGGATTGTATATGAAGTTTATATCTTCATATGTTTTGAGTTGTGTTATACCACCTTGTGGTTTCCACGTGTGTACAAATACATCAACATCAAATACGTCAAGTAAATTCTTCCTAACGTACTTGTGTGCTTCAAATAGGCCTCTAGATTGTCCCGACAGACAAAGGGATAGTTTCAGTGATGAATTTTTCGACATAATCTGTACACACTCCAACAATATCAACGGTCTTTACGTATTCCCAATACTTGTCGCACCTTTCTGGTACAACAGCAACGGAGTTATTAGTTAGGTGTTTTCCTGGATAGGTCCAAATTACATCATTTGAAGTTAGAGTGAAATCATCTTCTTGATGCCAAAAATAAACATACTTAAAGGGTCTACTGATTAATTCATGTAGTGCTTCTAGGTTTTTACAATGTAACCAAAGGCCTTGCTTACCGATGAATTCTTCTTCGACCGTGTATTGAGGTTCATCGTGACCTAGCCACCATTCGTTTTTTATCCACCAAACATCAATTTCACAATCATAACCTTTGTCGAGAGCCAACAGGATTTGGCTCGGCCGATTTTCTTTTCCTTTGTCTGGACCCTGAAAGAGACCACGATGTGCAATGTATTTCATTGATATAGACTTTTGTGTTTGTATTCACCGAGTGGTGTGTGCATGATTGTTTTGTTAATCATAAATTCTTCCCAAGGTAAACCAATCCTACGAATGAATTGTTCTGATATAACATGTGGACATAGGAGTCCGGTTTCACGATAAACTTGCGGCAAGAAATGTAATACTTTTGAGAATAAACACATTGAGAAGAAGTTGCCAACCTGAATCATATCAGAAGTGCCTTGACCCATGTGATTTCTATATCCAAGAGTGTAGAACTTTTGTGGATTAAAATCTGGCAATGGTTCATTGAATGTTAAATCTGGACGCATACGAATGACCAAATCATATTGTTTGCCAGTCTTAAACATGTGGTCTTCAAGCATCAACATACCTGAACCAAGTTTGTACAGCATAGAAATAATGTTCTTCGGAACATGATAGAAGTTTGTGTAAAACTCTGCACGTTTTGCAAAATCTTCTTTGTAGTCTTCATAGTCTTCAACGATAAAATCCACAGGTTTGTAAGTTTCAATAATTGCATCATTATCAATCATTGGTGCATCTTCGACAATACCAGCCTGACTATGTGGGTCCCAATATGCTTCATCACCCCAGGTGTGAATGAAAACATCTGGATTATATCTATCAACAATATGCTCTTTAAAATTGGGATAAACTTGTTCCCAACAACGCATGTGTCCTGTTAATACTACTGCTACGTTCATGTTTTCCTCACAAAATATAAATTATCTTCATTCACTTGTGATGTAATTTTATCAATCACAAATCCATTTTGTTCCAAAAAGTCCAATGCATCTTGTTTTGTGTGTTGACCTTTGTAAAGACGGAGTTTGTCTTCTTGTGGTACTTCAACAACACCAGATTGAACCATTGATAATTTTTTACCTAGACCTTTCAATACAGCAAGGTCTGAGCCTTGTGCATCAATATGCAGATGGTCAATCTTCGTAAGTTCTGGTGCAAAGATATTCAACCAAGTATCAAGTCGATAAACATTAATCTTTTTGGAACCACGAACAACAAAATCGGTACGACCAGGCCAAGTTTCGGATAAATTGTCAGCGAATTCGTTCAGTGATGCTGAACCTGTGTCACCTTCAACCATATGAAAATCTGCTTCACCATCAAAGTCTGAAATAGCATGTTCATAAACATGATAACGATCTTTCATTCCCCTCACTTCTGCGGCAATGCGTAAGTTTCTTGCCAACTCTGGAGTTGGTTCAAAGGCATAACAAATAACATCAGGGTTATGTTGTGTTACGTCTAATGAATCTTGCCCCCAATGTGCGCCAACGTCAAATAAAATCATTTTTTATTCCTTGTGATTGTCCAAGAAGTAATTCAAGTCTTCAGGTGTTCCGATACCCCACATCTTTTCAATGTTCTTAACACGAACTTTTTTACCATCACCAACGGCTTCGTTGAACACTGGACAGGTATAGAATTCACCGTTTGTTCGGATATTTTTTGCAATCATTTGTTCAGCATACTTAACGTAGTCCGAACCGTGACGCCAGTAGTAGATACCAACTGTAGCTTCATCGGAGATTACCTTTTTCTCAGCAACTTCGGAAACAAATCCATTTTCGTCTAGTTTAGCATACGACCATTTTGGATGTGTCGCTTTGAATGTAAGAATACCACCATCGATAGAGTCGGCAGAGAATGCGTACATACATTCATTGGAGTTCCATTCAACAAACTGGTCTGAGTTTGCCATAACAAGAGGTGCATCATTGTCGATGTATTCTTTAGCTAATAGGGTTGTACAGGCCGCACCTTCTGTGAGTCCGTCAACTTGTACAATCTTGCAACCAGGTGCAATTAGATTCAACAGATATTTTAGATTGTAAGTTTCATAGTGTTCCCTTTGAACCAAGAAGATATAGTTTGCTTCGATGTTCAAGTTCTCAACCACAACTTGAATCATTGGCTTACCACGTACTTCAATAAGTGGTTTGGGGAAAGTGTAACCAGCTTGTGCAAAACGTGATCCTGCGCCAGCCATCGGAATCAAAACATTCAGTTTCTTGTCTCTCCATGGTAGAGACTTTTTACTTGTACCTTCAATCGTATTCATAAGGTCATAAATCCTTTGCATCATGTGTTCAGAGTTAACTTCTTTGGCATTTTCAACTGCAAGCAAGTGTGCTCCAGAATCTAATGCACCTTGGCGTCCAATGTGACTATCTTCCACAATAATTGTATTTTTGGGAAGTGCATTTAATGCAGTCATACATTTCCAGTACATTTCAGGATATGGCTTTGTACGGGACACATCCTCATTACTCACGAAATAATCAACTTCGTCCATCACACCAATACTTAGTAGAGATAATTTTACAGTCTCTCTGATTGAGTTTGATGCAACAGCAATCTTATAACCACGTGCTTTAATTTGACGGAAGATAGTCTGTAGCATGTACTCTTTACAGAAGCCACGTACTAGGTTAAAGGTCGCTTCTTGCTTATCTTTCCATACTTGGTCATATACTGAAACAGGAAGATTTTTCTGCTCAGTCAACATCTTAAGTTTTTTGGTCGTATTCAGACCATCATATTTGCTAAGATGTTCTTCACGTGTGATTACAAATTCTTTACCTACTTTGCATAGTGCATCATTGAGTGCATCATAATGGAGTTCACGTGAATCAATCAAAACACCATCAAGGTCGAAAATAACTAACTTATTCATGTTTATTAAACTTTCTTAGAATGGAACGAACATCTTCAATAGGTGCATCAAGTGGCATCTTATGAAGTTCATACATGTCAGGATTTTTAAAGTATGCCATCAGCAATAACCCTTGGTCATCATCAACTAAACCAATACTAATCAGATGTTCAAGTGCTTCTTTCATATCAGTTGCAAGGACTTGCCACTGTTCTTTCTGAGCAACAAACACACCACCAATAATGAATACAATATTGTTTTGAACTGCCATCGATACTTGCTGACGGGCTTGTCTAAGTTCAGGATCACGATAATTGAAATAGTGCATTAGACCTGGAGTGAAATCATATTCCCAGGTTTTGTTTGTTGGAATATGGTCATCATCACGACAGTAACCAAAGTCAACCCAAGCGGCAAATTCATTCGTGATTAGACCACGTTCAAATGCATCTGAAACATAGAATGCTTTGAGTGATGTAACACCAACATAGTCTTTTGACCAATATTCTGGATTACGTACTTGATATGGATTAATTTTTTTGACAAACTCAGGTGATGTTTGAATTGCTTCAATCTTATCACGGAGTTCTTTATGGAGGTTGAAGTAATCGTATTCAACTACTTTAACATTAGGAGAAATTGCGGCTAAACGTGGCGCAATATCAGGTGAAGTGTAAACAATAATTTCTGTATCAATCTCACACATGCGTGTGAAGTGGTCGATGTATTTGTCAACAGAACGCTGTAAATAATGTGGAAGTGGCCCACCATTTTTCTCTGTGTTTGTTGACCAGTCGCCACGACCGATATCATAGAAGGCAGTTACGATGCTAATTTTGCTCATTTCAAAGTCCCATATTTATTAAATTATGATTTATACAAAAAGTATTTAGGCGAACTGCCGGTATTTGTTTCCGCCGTGAGATTTGTTCCATATTTTTTAGAGAAATATTCCATCCATTCTGGAACACGGTCGTATTGATGCACAATAACAAAAGGAATTCCGTCAGAGTTTATAATACGTCCATCTTCTGTAATTGTAGGTGCTTCTTCCAATAAATAAGGTTTCAGCTTTTCCACAAGGTCGGGTTTGTTTGACACATGTGCATTCACAGCCCATGCATCCTTTAATCTCGTCACATGTGTTTTAGTACTCCAGATTTTTGTACCTAACAACATATTGTAAGCGGCTTGGTCGCAAACCCAATCAGCACGATTGAGTGAGAATTGATATAGATAGAAACATAATTCTCTAATCAATTCAGAACGTCCTGCTAGAACACCAACGTTACATATTTCATTTTCTTTCACTTCGTTATAGAAATAATCACCAAAGTTTTTGCGAATGTTTTCTCTGTTCCAGTCCTCATCTTTTACTTTGATAGACTCTGACGATGCAACAAGTCCTGTTGCATACATTGGATCAATATAACCTTCGAGATATTCAAAAGGATTTAATTGGAATATAACATCACGAACATCAGTTGAAACGACATAACGATACACTCCTTCATTCTCTTTCAAGAAATTATAGATGTGTATGAATCGTTGCATATGAATCATCATCTTGTCATTGTGTGGAACTGGTATGACGATAACACCTTCTTCAATCAACTTCTTTACCAATTCAGGTGTAGTTCCAATTGCAAATAGAATTGTGTCACCTGTGAAGCCCGTGTCTTTGATGGATTGTACCCAAGGTTTGAGTACGTCATAATCTGTATAGTTGTTAAATGCACCTATGATTAGGTCTTTTTTCGCCATGGGTATTCTCCATTCATTCTCTGTTTCATCACTTCATTTCCTTTAATAAAGAAAACATCCTGTACCGAATCTGCTCGACTGGCCACTCTGTAGTTTACAGTATAATCACCGTTAGTGTCAAATTTTTGAAAATTCTGCATCATAAATGGAGATAGAATTCTATCAACTTCTGGTTGTTCCTGTGGATGCCTTGCACGGCGATACCAATAAGGAGAAAAATGAATCGCCGCCATCTTTGGAATCATAAAGCAATTCACATCAATAAATTTATCATTGATAACCGAGGTCCATTTACCAAGAGATTCACAATCATCATTACATATGTATGTGCCTTCCTGACTGACGATTTTTCTCAGTGAATATGCCCAATCGTTACCTTGTTGAATAACGTCAACAAGAGATTCAATGTGGTGGTCTTCATACCAATTGTCTTGGTCTAGAAAGCAAATATATTCACCTTCAGCGATGTATGACATTGCGCCATAGATTCTATGACCATTGTATTGGTCATATCCAGTATTGTGTGGTAGTGAGAATGCTGTGGAACGTGTTGCACCTTCCATGAGTTGTGTGGCTCTAACGCTATACTTGTCGAATCCATCTACGACAACAAGGTGTTGTATATTCTGGTATGTTTGTCTGTCGATTGATTTCAATACATCACTTAATTGGTCACTAGCCGTAGTTGGCGTAATGACCGTCACCAATGGTTTCATAATTTATCCTCTTGTTACTTTTAGTATTCTTTCAATTTGTGCTTCGATGACCGGTTTACGATTTGGCCATTTAATGATAGGCTGATCGGCTGTTTTCAACAACTTCATCAAGAAAGGTAGAATTAGTTTCTCAACTTCTGCCAATCTAGCTTTGTATTGTTCTACTGTATCTTCTTTCTCGGAAATGATTGAGTTGTATTCTTCTTCATCTGTAGCGGTGAAGCCGAAATCAAAGTCGTCATCATATTCACTGAGAATTTTTTGGGTATCTTTATCTAATGGCATATTAAATGAAACATGAAAGGTTTAGTTGGTCTTTTTTAATTGTAACAGATTTTCCATCAACTGGCGCTATGTTGAATGGTGATTTTTTACTGGACGGTATTGAGAATTGCATTTCAAAAGTGAATTGATAATTACCACCACCTTTGTATTGTACACGGGCACGATATGTTGCCTTAGCTGATTTACCAAACATTGGTACATCTTTCAACTTTAATGGGTTCTTGGAGCCCATTAAATAGAATCCATGTGTACCAACATTTACGTAGAACGTATCCTTTTTGTTGTAGTATTGTTCAATTTTGCTTGCCGCAATTTCACCACGAATATCTGCAAATGTGTCCCTATCTCTTTCATACCTCTGTTGGTTTGTTAATTTACCGGCAGTAGATTCCCACAACAAATCTTTATCCCTTTTGAATGGAATTTCTTTCCATTGTTTTTTTATGATATCAAAAAGACCAACTTCTTCAGCTAAATCGGCAATGAATTGTTTTTCATCATCGTCTTTTTTTATGTCACCAAATTTCCATGGTTTCTTCTTATCTTTACTGTCAAACTTTAACACAAGAGAACCGGCAGATGCGGCAGTAATTTTCAACTCACAACCAGCCTTCTTCTTATTGTATTCGAGCATCAGATCCGGTTGGTCATGTCCTGCGCCGGCCGGAACAAAAGATTTAGGAACAAACCCCAAAGGTTTTAATATATTTGCGGCATTCACTTCGTATTGAAAACCTTGTTGTGCGGCCATTTTTAAACACTCCAAATGGAAGTATTTATACTTTGAACCCACCGAAATCTTTTTTCTTGAAGTTACCATTTTGTTGAGGTCTTTGTGTTGGATTGTGTCCTGCATCAGCTAAGCCGGATTGTGCATCTTGTTCTACATCATACAGCTTCATCTTAGACCTGTCAACACCCAAAACAAATCTTTTATGTGCTGTTGGATCCGAGTAACGATTCTTCAACTGCTTCACCATAATTTGATTCAGTGCTTCAAGTTCTTCTGAAGAAATCAATGCAAACATCATATCAGCGGTTGCTGGCAAACCGAAACTTTCACTTGTATCTTCGAGTCCGGGGTCGGATGAAGTAAAACCGGACCGTGTTGTTTGTGTAGCAGAAACAATTGGTACTCCGAATTCAACGGCAAGTCCTCGCAATTCTTCTGCAATGGATTTAACATAAGTGTAGGAGTTGATGTTTGCACCTGCTTTAATCCTTGATGAACAACAAATATTAAGATAATCAATGAAGATAATATCAGGTACAAAATTCTTCTTAAGGTTAAGTTCATTTAATAAGGTTCTAAAGTGTGTTGCTGATGCAGATGCGGTTGGATATTCTTTAATAATTAATTTGCCTGTGGTCATTTCTTTGACACGTTTAACTTTTTTGTCATACATGTCTTTAGGTAACTGCAACAAATCATCAATGGACACATTCAGCAAATTTGCATCTATACGTTCTGCAATTTTCTCCTCAGCCATTTCCATAGTGATGTAAAGTACATTTTTACCCTGTGACATAGCACCAGCGGCGACATGACACATAAAAAGAGACTTACCAACACCAGTGCCAGCCAAGGCGATATTAAGGGTTTTCTTAGGTAGACCGCCCTTCGTGATTTTGTTGAAGTAGTCAAGGTCGAACGGAATTCGTTCTTCTGTTCGGTGATAGAATTCATATCGCCCATCAGAGTCCTCCAAATAATCGTGACCAACAGAATTATCGAAACTTACTGCAAGTGCATCAGATAGAATTTTGGGAATTGCACCTTTGTCATTGGTTTTATCTTTGCCATCGAGAATGGAAATAGAATTTAAGACTGCATTATAAATGGCTTTTTCCTGGCAGAACTTTTCAGTTTTGTCGATGAGCCAACTGTTATCAGTTTTTTGTTCCGTCTTTGAAGATTGTTCAATTTCCTGTAGATAAGTTTCGCACTTCTCCACTTCTTCATTTGTGAGATTACGCCTTTCTTTGATGGCCAATGTAATCGCTTCAACTGATGGTGTACTATTATAAGCATTTGTAAATGATAAGATTTCATCATAAATTACCTTTTCGGACCTGTCGGTGAAGTATTCATCTTTGAGGAACGGTAAAGACTTCCTCAAATAATCTTCATTCGTTATCAGGTTCCTCAGAATAGTCTGTTCCAACTTCATCAATAATTCCTTTATCAATATTATTTGACATGATACTAACCAAAATATCACCGATGTGATTCTTGAAATCCATGTCCTTTTCGAGTTCCTCTTTTACAAGAGGAGTCTCTAACACATTATACACGAATTGGAGATAAATGGCACCATCTTTCTCCTCCTCAAACTTCACTTTACCATATTGATAAACGGTATCGATGTATTTTCCAGACAAAAGTTTGATACCAACTGTTGTTTCTTCCGTTTCTGGAATTTCATAATTGAAATCTACACCTTCTTTAAGTTGTTTCATCTTCTACCTCAATTTCGTTTTGAATAATTTCGCCTGCGGCAACACGATATTTGTCTTCAATGAATTTACGGAAAGATTCGTTCTTCAAAATTGGAATCCAGAATTCTTTGGTATCAGTGTCTTTGATACGATACTTCTTTTCTTCTACTTCGCCGGTGGATACATCCACTTTGCTATACCACCCGTTTGAGGGTTTGATGACATGTCCGGATTCCAGCGCAATATCAAGTAAGCCTGACCAACGGCTAATGCCACCGTCAAAAGATACAGACACAGGGATTTTAGATTTTTCTTTGACATATCTACTCTTTTCTACGTTAATAATAAAATTGTAACCGACAACCTCAGTGCCTTCTTTTTCTTGCTGACGACCAATGATAAAGATATTATCAGCGGAGTAATAAGAACCTGTACCACCACCAACAATATCTTTAGGATACAAACCAATTTCTTTGTACGTGTGATTCACAACAACCATTGGAATATCTTTGAGTGATAGGTGTGGAGTGACCATACGGAACAAAGACTTAACTTGTTTTGCACGGCTCATATCTGCAACAGATTTACCTTCAAGCGCATCATCAACTTCTTTCTTCGATGCAAGATTACCAATCGAATCAATGATAATAATCAGTTTGTCTGTTCGCTCTAGATTTGTAAGTTGTTGCATAATATCAAACTTCAATTGTTCAATATCTGTAAGAGGAGTATGGAGTACCCGGTTAGTATCGATACCAAAGCTATCAAAATAACTCTGCGGAGTACCGAACTCAGAATCGTAAAAAAGAAGTGCGGAGTCTGGATATTTGTCAAGATAAGATTTCGCCATTAAAAGTGAGAATGCGGTCTTGAAGTGCTTGGAAGGACCCGCCCACATTGTAAGACCTGGAGTTAAACCACCATCCAATTTGCCAGACAACGCAACGTTGACAATGGGAACGGAAGTGGGAATCATATCTTTGTCTAAAAAGAATTTCGATTTGGCCAAAATGGCCGAATCCTTAATAGAACTGTTCTTTTTAATTTTGTCCAAAATGCTCATAATTTTCCTTTAATCGAATAGTGAGTTTGTGCGTTCTGTTGTCCAGTCCATACAATCAAGAATAACTTTAATTGGTTCCAAAAATGTTTTATCGAACTGCATGTTGTAATCGATAGAGTCTTGGAGACCAAATTCAGGAGGTAATCTTCCTGGGAATGACACTACATTTTCTTTGAATGTGTTTGGTGTTTTTAGATAAGTAAATTTAATCTTTTCACCTTCTTGGATCAACGGATACTTCTTAGATAGACCTTTTTCTTCAAGGTACTTATTATATAGTAGCGCACCTCTCACATGAATTGGTGTACCTTTTGCATATATGGTAGTCTTGTTTCCATATTCTTTGAGACCATTAATGCCACGTGGGAATGAAATATCTTCCACATTCAATTTCTTGAATTCATTCCGAAAGTTTTCAATGAACATGTGCATGTCAGATTCGGTACCCTTCATCATAATTTGAAGTGCGTGTTTCATTTTCTCACGCACAGGCGCAGGCGTGGAAGATTTAATCATTTCAAGACCCATGACTTTCATATCTGGTTCTGTGTATTGAACACCTTCATTGTTATACACGTGCATGATATAACGTTTCTTGGCAGTCCAAATACCTTTATCAGCCAATGCTTCACGTTTCATTTGCATTTTCTGTGCATATGCATGAACATAGTCTGCCAATTCTTCATAAGACTTGTCGATGAATGGTTGAATCTTATCTTCACAGACACGATCCATGAATTCAATCACCTTCGACTTTGGCATAGAAACTGAACCATCAACACCATAGACTTTATTAACAAGTTCACCGAGTCGTAAATAAATTGAATCGGTGTCAGATGCAATAACATAATCTTTATTGGTCTTCAACAAAGTGTTCATGTAAGAGTTAATATTACCTTCAATCCAACGAATACTCAATTGGCCAGCAGTGGTGACACCCAAGGCCATACGTAGATCATAAAACCGAAAATATTGGGAACCCAAAGCGCCATAAGCACTATTAAGTGATACTTTTTTTGCCAACTGTAGGTTGTTGTATCTGGCGATACGTTTCTCAATGTCATATTTCTTAGTATCATCTTTTTCAACCTCATAGTCTTTCTTTGCTTGAATCATCATCTTCTTGAACTTTTTACGATCTTCATACATATCTTCCATCATTTTTGGGAGGAAGCCTTGAAAATCGGTACGGAAGAATTGACCGTTCGGAGTCAATGTTGCATTTTCTAATGCGGATAAATCAACTTTCTTTTTGAGTAGATTGTCAACAGATACAACCTGTGACAAAATGTCACGCATCTCTTGTGTATAATTTGCAGGTTCAATCAGAGTTTCTGGTGAGATATTGTACTGCATCATCAAGTGTGGATACAATGAGTTCAAGTCAAATGAAGCAACCCAATTGTGGAGACCAACTTGTGGTTCTTTCACATATGCACCTTCAAATGCGGCATCTTTATCTTTGATGATACGTGGTGGAACAACAATGTTACGTTCCATCAAGTGGTTATAAGTCAGAGCATCCCACATTCGTGTCTGTGCAAACACATCATCATAGTTTGTTTTGGTATCATATGCCAGAGTAAGAGCGAGTTCAATCAGCTTCAACTTATCTTCTAGTTTGAGAATCAAGTCAACGTCTTTAATGTTATATTCAATAAAGAGTTGGTAATTCAGTCGATACAATTGGTTAAGGTTGTCATATTCTTCATATGAGATTTTACCTTCACCGAGTTCGAATTGTGCAATGGCATCCAAACGATAAGACTCCTGTGACTTACCGTTCGGAGAATACCATTTGTACAGTTCAAGATAATCTAGGTCACCGACACCGACAAGTTCATACACCGTCATCTTACGGTTCATAACGAACGCTTGACGTTCGGAGATAATGTTCCACGGAGAGAGTTTCTTAGCCTCGTCTTCACCGAGAACTTTACGCATACGATTCACAAGATATGGTACGTCAAAGAACTTGGTGTTCCAGCCAGTAAGCACATCTGGACATTTCTCTTGCCAGAGTTTAAGGAAGAACTTCAGCAAGTGATATTCATCTTTACACTTCATGTATCGTTCATTGCCCTTGACCTCATAGTCACCGCAACCGAAAACGAACATATGCCCACCGATAAAACGGAGGGCAATAGCAGTAACTGGTTCATTAGCTTCATATGGATCAGGAAAACCATTCTCTGAACCAACCTCAATATCGACAATACCAATAGAGACTTTATCAAAGTCCCATTCGATCATACCCTTGTGCTGTTCACCAATGAAAGCATATTCAAAACGATTCTGACCATAGATTGTTTTACCTGAAACACCTTCAAACTGGCGCAGATAATCACGTGCTTCACGCATCGTTCCAAATTTATGTGGTTGTAGATACACGCCATCCAAAGAGGTGAAGTTTGTCACCTGTTTGGCTTTTTCGTATAGTGTTGGCTGATATGGTATTTTCAGCTTTGTTCTTTTACCGTCAGTGACACCACGATAAAGAATGTTGCTACCAACAGTTTGTACGTTTGTATAAAAAAGAGACATTAACCGGTGATGATTTGAGTTGGTGGAGTGATGATACCAGAACCGAACATTTGGTTATAATTATCGGAAATATCTGTTGCAGGAGTATAATTATACACTACATGTAGCGGTTCAATAAGAATTACTTCGTCTTGTTTTTGTTGAGAAAAAGTAGGAAAAGGAACAAAACCCATCTGAGGTTGAGCGCCTGCAACCTTTGGTGGAACCATACGGAGTTGCACTGGATTTTTTAGTTGTAACTGACCTTCGTTTGACACGGAAACGTCAGCAATAACTTCCTCACCTGTCACCAATTTAATACCTTGAATATTCATAATTATACCTCTGTGTTGAAAAAGAATGTTTGGAACAATCGTCCATTATACACGGAATCACCAAAGCCTGGCAACATACTTCTGTGGTAATAATCACCACGATATACCACCAATCTGTTAAAAATGTTGGACACCTGAACGATTGGTTCCCAACAATCCAAATTGTTCAAAACTTTATCGTTGTTATTATAATCTGTTGAAGGTTTTTTTGGATCATGCATGAATATTTTTGTTTCTTTATTTCGGTAAATTGCCGTTCCAGATTCTAATGGTGCGTCTGGAGTTAAATAAAGAACTCCGGCCCAATTTGTGGAATCGTAATGCACCCATGTTACATCAACGGCTGTTGTATACTGAAATGAGGTGTTGTCTTGTTCTGGCCAGAAAGTAATTTTCTTCCTTAGCATATCCTCAAACATAATTTTGGCCTCAGTGTTGTATTGGCCACGCATTATATCTGTTCTGAATCCTGGATAATTACCAGAAACTGTGAATGGTAGAGACACAGCATAGTCTCGGACTTGGTAAGGATTGCTATAAAAATTGTCAAATATCATTAATGAAGGCGTCATTCTTGACCTCAAATAGTTATATAGTTGTTGGAATCAATAAATACCAAATAAAAAGGGGTACATTATGGACTTTTTTAAGTTGATAGCTGATGTTGGGTTTCCAATTGCGGCAGCCATAGCGGCAGGTTATTTTGTTTTCTTAACACTCAAATTCATTTTAGCAGGTGTTACAGGTTCTGTCAAGTCTTTAAGCGGTATAATTACTGCTCTCGACAACCGTGTTAAAACAATGAACCATGATGTTATCAGAATCGACACACTAATGTCAAACGCATTGGGTGTCAAACCAGATGTTGACCGTATCGCTAGGGCGGACGGTAAAAATGATGCAAGGAGAGATTAATGTTATTTGTAGATTACGTTTTTGATTTGATGCCTGATGGTTCAATCTTGATGGATAAAGAACTTTCAGCCAAAAAGTTACAAGTTAAAACTGGCGACCGTTTTGACGTTCATGTTAGTTTTGACGGAAGAATAATTTTGAGGAAAGTTCCAGATGTTAACAGAGAGACAGAAACAATTACAGGAAAACCTGAGACTGTTTGAAATCGAAAAAGCTGAAAGAATGAAATCTTTCACATATCGTATCAAATTTTATTGGTTTAAATTTAAAAAATGGATAACATCTCCGAATTAATTGGTAAATATGGATTCCCCATCATCAGTGCGGCTGGTATGGGGTATTTCATATTCTATGTTTGGACATGGGTAACTAAAGAAATTAAGCCCGTCTTAGGTGAAGCAAGCACAGTTTTAATCGCTTTGATTGACCGAGTAAGGATGTTAGACAATGATTTGATTAGATTAAACCAAAAAATTAATATTGTTTTAATGATGAGGGAGGTCAATAAAAAAGATGAAGAAATTAATAAAAATGTCACTGGCGGCAATTATCGCCATGATGACGATAACAAGCAAAGCTGAATTAGCATTTTCATTCAAATCGCCGGCATTTTCTGGTATTGGTTATTCTTCCCATGTGCAAACAATAGAGAATACGGAACGTGTACGAAAAGATGCAATAGAATCTGCAAAACTGCAAGCGGCTAAGGAAGCGGCTTCAGCGGCAAATAATACAAACTTGGTAAAGTTTTTGAACAACTTTGAATCACGTGTGTATGCACAACTATCTTCACAGTTGGTGAATAATCTGTTTGGTGAAAATCCAAAAGAATCTGGAACAGTTGTCATTTCAGGTAACACAATCAAGTATTCGAAAACAGGTGATGAGATCAGTTTAACTGTGACAGGTCAAGATGGTTCTGTTACACAAATTATCATACCAGTAGCACAGTTTAAATTCTAATGAAACGCTTATTATACACCATTCTGTTGTCCGTTTTCTTAACAGGTTGTGCGGCTGTTCCTATGATGTTTCCGGATCAAGCATTGGAAGCTGAAAAGGTTGCACCTACAAAATTTAAAATACCTTTTCCTGAGCCGGAAAGTGGACAACCTATAGTTGTTGCAGTATATCAATTTACTGATAAAACTGGTCAAAGAAAAGATTCTGCAACCATTGCAAAACTATCATCTGCTGTTACACAAGGTGCGGAATCATTATTACTAAAAGCACTAGCAGATGTTGGTGACGGACAATGGTTTAGAATTGTTGAAAGAGTTGGATTGGACAATCTTTTGAAAGAACGACAATTAATACGTTCAGCAAGAGATGAAATGAAAGACTCTACTAATCTTAGACCCATACTTTTTGCAGGAATGATTATTGAAGGTGCTATAGTTTCTTATGATACTAATAAGCGTACAGGTGGTTTTGGATGGAGGTACTTGGGTATTGGACCGAGTACACAATATCAAGAAGATATGGTTACCGTTTCTCTACGAGCAGTAAACGTACAAACAGGTGAAGTGATACTTACGGTGAATACGCAAAAAACTATTCTGAGTGTGGCCACATCAATCTCCACATTTAAGTTTTTTGATTCAGGTACAAGATCATTTGAGAATGAAATTGGAAGCACATCCACGGAACCAGGAATTTATGCTGTGAAAGCGGCCATCGATTTGGCAGTTGAAGAATTAGTATATCAGGGTGAAAGAAAAAATTTGTGGAAATTTAAACAATTAAAAACAGAAGAGGAATAAAAATGAAAAAGACGATACTCTCAAGTATCATGTCTTTGTTATTCGTTGCCAGCGCATTTGCTACAAACAGTGGTGGTAACTCAGTGTATATTGACCAAACTAACTCTGATAACACATCAGTTAGTATAACACAAACTGGTTCCGGAAACCAAGTTGGTGACCGAACTAATTTAATCACTCCAGCATTCGTTATCGATGGTAACGCAATGAACCTTAACATCATACAAGATGGTATGAATAACACCATCACTGGTAATTTTATTGGTGGTGATTCCACAGCAGCCATCACACAAACTGGCTCTGGAAACATATTCAAATTGACTCAAGGTAACTTTGGTACCAACGGCGGTTCAATGACAGTCAACAAGTCAGGTGATAACAACAATGTTGAATTCAATATGGGCACCAGCCATTTGACAAACAACTATCTGTATAATTTGACCATAACCGGTAACTTAAACAATATTGTTTCAACGATGAATAGTAAATATATTGAAAACAATTTTGTGATTACTGGAAATTCTAACAATGTGACGACCACACAAATTGGTGCTCACGGTTCTTCATCATTTGCTGGTCACAAAATCACAGCAAATATCATTGGTGACAGTAATGCAGTTACTATCACACAAAACGGAACCACAACACCAAACATAATTACGTTGAATGTCACAGGTTCTAGCACTACTACTACTATTACTCAGCATTAATTGTTTTGCTGCCATTGGTAAAGTAACTGAAGAAAAGGGCAACGCCGAGATAGTTAGACAGAAAACCAAGATAGGCGCTAAGATGAATTCTGGCGTAGAATCGAACGATACTATTCAAACTGTCAATGGCGTTGTCGGTATAACATTTGAAGATGATACCAAGGTAAGGGTAACTGAGCATTCAAAATTGGTTATAGACGATTTCGTTTATGATCCAAAATCAAAAGGTGCGGGTAAGTTAGCAATGAAAGTTGCACTTGGCACCGTTCGATATGCGTCAGGTGCCGTGGCAAAAGATAATGCTAAGAACGTAGCAATTAATACACCGACAGCAACGATTGCTGTTCGTGGTACGGCATTTACCATGACGGTGGATGAAATCGGCCAATCGATGATTATTTTACTACCAAACATCGATGGTTCTGTTGGTGAAATTGAGGTACGTACAGCAATGGGTTCTGTCGTACTGAATCAAGCATTTCAAGCAACCATGACCACTGGTGCTGAAATTAAACCTCTACGTCCTGTTCTACTTAATCTAAGTGAATCAGCAATCGACAATATGCTGATTGTCAAACCACCAAAAGAAATTATCAAACAAGTAATGGAAGAAAATGCAAAGGCATTTGATGCATTAGCATTCACTGAACTTGATAAAAACGCACTGGATGTTAAAGTTTTTGTTGACGACCTCAAATATGATGAACTGAATATCAATGAACTTGATACAAACTATCTAACAAATGCACTAGACACACTCATATTGAATGCCTTTCAAGTTGGTTATAATGCAATAACACAACTGTATGTCTTTGACAAATCATCTAATTGGCAACTCGACCGACACATTCGACATGATTTCACTATGATAATAAATAAAGAACGGGGTTATGATATCACTCTAATCCAAGACGGCACTACGTTGTTCATCAAAAATATGGACAACACAAATAACAAAACAATTATCAAGCAAGGGGCGAAATGAAAAAAATATTATTGTCACCGTGGACAGCCATCATTACTTTGCTCATTTTTGTTTGTATTCGTTTTTACGATCCATCATTCGTTGAGTCAGTTAGACTCCGATATTTCGATACTCTCATAACTTCAAAAGAAACCACTGTGTCCCAACAAGTCCACGTGGTGAATATAGATGACGAAACTATTCGACAAAAAGGACAATTTCCTTTCCCACGTGGAGAATATGCCTCCATTATTGATACTCTTTATAGGCATGGTGCTGGGTTGGTTGTTTTTAATATCTTCATGCCTGATGGTGATAGGTTTGGTCAAGATTCTAAACTCGGTTCTGTTCTAAAACAACACCCTGTAGTATTTCCGCATACAGCAACTAATGAAGATGTTCCAAAATCGGTTGCTTTTCGTCCTGGTGTCTCCGTCATAGGTGAGGGTGATCCAGGTATTCATTATAAAAATGTACAACCGAATGTGAGGTCCGTAAATGAAAATGCCGCTGGTATTGGTATTGTTAATACTATTCCCGAAATCGATGGTGTGGTCCGCAGAGTCCCAATGGTCGTCAGTGCAGACGCAAAACTCTACCCAAGCATCTCCCTCGAAACCCTTAGAGTTGCTTCAGGTGACCCCTCCTTCCAAGTTAAGGTTGTCGATGGAGCAATTGAAGCTGTCCGAATTCCAAAGTTTGGAAAAATTCCAACAGACAACCTTGGTAGAATCTGGGTGGATTGGTCTTCAAGACCAACCGAACACTCCCTTGCTAAGTTGCCAGAGGACTTCAAAGGTGGAATCGTTATTGTCGGTCTTACCGCAAGGGGACTCAACAATCCCGTTGCGACTGGTAGAGGAGAAGTTTATCCGCACTACCTGCAAGCCTCTGTATTAGACACTGCAATATCCGGAACAAACATCAATCGTCCGGATTGGGCTGATGGTGCCGAAATCTTAGCTATTCTAGGTGCAGGTATTCTTCTGTTGATTCTCACACGTTGGACCTATGTTGGTCTTGCATCTATATTTGTACTTACACTTGGTGCTATTTTTGGTTCACAGTATGTGTATGCACAGAATGTTTGGCTCTTTGACATTACTGCATTTGTAACAGCAATCGTTCTTGTTGGTCTACATGCATATGGTGTTAAATTTGTTTCCGAATTCTTGCAGAAAATGCAAATCAAGAAACAATTTGGAACATATCTTTCGCCAGCTTTGGTAGAAAAACTCCAAAAAAACCCAGAACTCTTACAACTTGGTGGTGAATCACGTGAACTATCAATTATGTTCACTGACGTTCGTGGCTTCACCTCAATCTCTGAACACTATGGTAAAGACGTACAAGGTCTGACCAAAATTATGAACCGATACATGACTGCCATGACGGCAAAGATATTAGAGAACAACGGAACTTTGGATAAGTACATCGGGGATGCACAGATGGCATTCTGGAATGCACCTTTGGATGAACCAAATCATGCAAAGTTGGCGGTCAAAACTGGACTGGAAATGATGGGTAGTCTAGATGCATTCAATAAAGAAGTTACCGCTGAAGGTGTTCCTGCATTTGGTATGGGTCTTGGTATCAATACTGATACTGTTGTGGTTGGAAATATGGGGAGCAATATGCGTTTTGATTATACTTGTCTCGGTGATGGCGTCAATCTCGCCGCACGATTAGAAGGCCAGAGTAAACCTTATGGTGTGAAGATTGTTATTGGTGCAAATACCAACAAACAAGTTGAAGATGAATATGCAACACTAGAACTAGATTGCATTGCCGTCAAAGGAAAGAAAGAAGGTATCCACGTTTACACGGTTCTTGGTGAACACAAATGGTGGATGGAGAATTCAGCATATGTTATAGAGACACAACAACATGAAAAGATGTTGGATCTCTATAGAATGAAGAAGTTTGATGCCGCTATCAAATTCTGCCAAGACTTGAAAGGTTCATTCCTTGGTGAAATGGACCACTACTACGAACTCTGGATTGAACGATGCGAAGAAATGAAGGCAAAGGACTTGCCTGAAGATTGGGACGGAGTATACCGTGCAACAAGCAAGTAATTAATACTTGTAGTTCACAGAATCAGGATTTTCCCTGTAAACGGAGGCACCATTTTTCAAATGAAAACGTTTAGCCATTTCGGTTTTTGGGCTGTATGTCACAAACTCTTTTATGTTTGGATTAGTGCCTTCAATGTATTTTCTGGCTTCAAGAAGCAAATCACGACCAGCGCCAGCGGCGTAACTCCAGATGGTATAAAAAACCGCAACTGAAGGATTGGTTGCAGTATCTAGCAATTCATCAACACTAGACGGAATACAATCGTGATACTTAACGCACACCATTGCACCTAAAACTTCTTCCAACTGAAGTGCAAGGACTTCACAGTTATTTCCAACTCTCACTTCATGTGGAATTTCCGGACGAATAGGATCATCCTTCAGGTGACCTGCAAGTGGATGTTCCAAAGATTGTATGGGAATTAGTTTTTTCATACCCGTATATATCCAAATAGATGGTGCTCCGACTAGGAATTGAACCTAGACTCAATGAATTATGAGTTCACTGCTTTACCATTAAGCTATCGGAGCATTATGTAATCTTCACTTGCAAGGTTTCTGTAATAGGAACTTGCCTAACATATTCATTTGAACCTTTGCGGTTAGCCCAAGGCTTAAGTGGATATTTAAGTATGGTTGTGCTGTCAATGAAAACGGCACGTGTACATTCTTTGTTCAATTGTACATACGTCACTTTAACATCTGAAGTCACATCAAATGGAATTTTGTCAAAAAGTTCCTGATCTTTTCTCCATTGATAATCTTTTCGTTCGATGCAGTTAATTTCACGGAACGGAAAAGCAATATCTCCTTGCCAGTTTCCGTGACGCACTTCAACTTCCCAACAATGTGTTACCTTATTATACACATTTAGTGTCAATAGGTCAATTCCATATTTGTTTGGATTAGCAACCGTTTCAAAATTTTCTAATTTTTTATTTAGAAAATTCATCAAAGCATTTTTTCCTTTGTCATCATAGTTTGCATGATCTGCAACATCAAATGATTTCAAAGAACCCAACATTGAACGTTTATTTTCAATACTCATATTAAATCCTACATTGGTGCGGGTGACCGGACTCGAACCAGCACGCCGAAGCGGGAGATTTTAAGTCTCCTGTGTATACCATTTCACCACACCCGCATGTCCATTTTGAAATATATTGACGATGGCCTGTAAGGGTTTTCACCTTCTATTACATCTTTTCGAATACCACGGCTTCAGGTAACCGGAACCTCGCATTGTTCAATATACTTCAAAATGGACACCTTTCGGTGTCCACTCCGTTACAGCACTTTGTAACGGTCATCCATGATGGTTTTAAGCATCACAGATTCTGGTGTGAAGGTTTCTAGGTCACCAGCAAGCAATGGCTTAACCACGGCTGGAGAGAAACCAGATACCAGTGCAGTACCAGACTTGTCAAACTTTACAGGCGCATTGCCATATGAAGCATTCAAGTTCCAGAACACAACCTTTGGAAGGGTGTATCCTGCGGCTTCGTACTTACGTGCAATCATTTGGATTGCAGAGTCGTCATGCTTGACACATTGGTCAAATTGCATGTCGGACAGAATCAATACCATTGAAGGCATTTCTTCTTGTGAAACGTTACCTTTTACAGCAACGTCTAGGATTTTCGCAAAGGCCTTATTCAGGTCAGTGTTCATATCCCAGTTGGACTTAACCATTTGGTCAATCTTAGAGTTGATACCACCTTTTAGGTGCAACAATTCTGGCTTGCCAGAGAAGGTCAAGAATGTGTCCTTGAACGCACCCTTGTTCTTATCTGCAAGATACAATCCCAAAGAGACTGCAACTTCCAAACAGGTCAACTTACCAGTCTTACCTGCGGTGCAGGTCATAGAACCAGAAACGTCAACCAAAGGCAGAATGTTTGCATCCCCAACATAGTTAGGCAATGCGTTCCATTGTGCTTCAATCAAGTCCAATTCGGTCTTGTCAAAAGTTATTCCATAGGCGTTGATACGACCTTTCAACACATCATATGGGTATGCCACAGATGCGTTAACCTTAACTTCAGGGTTATCACCCTTTACCAAAGATGCAACGTAAGCCGCATATGTTTGGGTGTTACGGTTAAAAGCCTTCTTGTAACGGGATGCCGCTACGGAAGGAACGTGAGAGAAGTTAATGGAATCCCATTGCTTCGCACACATATCAGTTTCAACAACCTTAGTCATTTCGACTAGGGATTTACGGTAGAACTTTGGTGACATTCCGAAGAATGTACGGATTTCTGCCGCAAGTGGACCTTGGCGAGGTGTCCACTTAGCCGCCAAACCATTCTTTTCACGCAAAGCGTCACCAAGCATGGTATATGCGGCTTCTTTCAGTGCCTTGGTCTTGAAGACGAACAAGTCATCCCAACGACCCAATTCAGGCACCTTAGCCAACAGAGCCTTAGCGGCTTCTGTATCGTTCTTTTCCAGATACACTAGGATATCACGGAACAGTTGACGTTCACCTGCACCACCACGGGCATCACGGAGCCATGCGGCTACACGGAGTGCCAACTCACGGTTTTCCACCAGTGCGGCAGTAAATGCAGGAACAATGTTCTTGCCACGGGATGCACCCGCATTGTAAAACAAATCAACCACAGCATTTGTAGTTGACTTGCGAGCCTTCATACCGTTTGTGGTACGGGCTTCTTGGTTCTTCACGGCTTCTACGAATGTTGACATAATGAACTCCTTTTCAATCAACAGGTTAAACTTTTTTGCGTCCCCTATGCTACCATTACATCAGACACCCATTCGGGTGAGCCGGAATCGAACCGGTCTCGGGGT
>Ga0315909_10002169_pt1 | contig 25533 bp, 37 predicted proteins | sample LakEriMetagenome_11_FD_203527 | JGI IMG/M metagenome (GOLD analysis project Ga0315909, IMG submission 203527) | Freshwater fungal communities from buoy surface, Lake Erie, Ohio, United States - Buoy 2 MA125 | ecosystem: Environmental > Aquatic > Freshwater > Lake | place: USA: Lake Erie, Ohio...
TCAAAGCGATGGATGCTTCTGCGTGGATCGAAGCGGAGCGCCAACGGCAGATCCGCAAGTGGCAAGCCCAACAGCAAGTTTAAGGAGCCATCATGGCAAATAGCATTCTTACGATTGACATGATCACGAGGAAGGCGTTGGAGATTAACTAATGGTCTCCCCTAGGGGAAACCCTAGGACAAAAAACTGTGTGAATTCGGTGGACGTCATGTAGAATGACTACATGAAAACACCGAGCCAAGCCAAAAGTGAAGGTAATCATGATAGCGATGAAGCAGCAAAAAAACGCGAGGCTAACCGCCAAGCCGCTGCTCGCTATCGTGAACGCAACCGTGAAAAAGTTGCCCAGCGAATGCGCGAATGGCGTGAGCAAAACCGTGAAAAAGCACGGGAGCAAGCACGCAAATGGCGCAACCGAAAACTGGCTGCCGCAAGCCCCGCAGAAGAAGCCGCGTTTCGCGCTGCTGAAGCTGCTAAAAGTAAGCGGAACCAAGATCGGCGTCGTGACGAAGTATTCGCCGCGTATGGCGGGTACCGATGCGCGTGTTGCGGGGAAACTGAACGGTTATTTTTGTCGATCGACCACATCAACAATGATGGTAATGTTGAGCGTAAGTCTGGCGCGTATCGCAGCAGCGGCACAGCGTTCTATCTTTGGTTGTGTAAGAACAAGTTCCCGCACGGCTATCAAGTGCTGTGCATGAACTGTCAGGTCGGTAAGCACAAAAATGGCGGCATTTGCCCTCACCAGCGGAAGGTGTAACGACTATCCCGAAAGGGAGTACGGCCAAGCGGCCGGAAGCGCACAGCCCCTCGTAAGAGGGTGAAGAGATAGTCTGCTCTGCACGGTGACGTGCAGCAGCCCGAAAGGGCGGTTAAGGCGTAGCGAACCTTGGCGAACATATGGCCTCGAGAACAACCTTGTGATCACCCGTAACGTAAACCGTCAGTACGACAACTCGTTCGCGCAGGAAGGCGCCAAGATTGGTACGACCCTTCGTATCCGTCTGCCGGACCGCGCGCTGGTGACCGATGGCGCCGCGCTGCAAGTGCAGGACGACAATGAGCAGTTCACCACGCTCACCGTCTCCAGCCAGAAGCATATCGGCATCAACTTCACGACTGCCGAACTCACCATGCAGCTTGACGACTTCGCCGAGCGTGTGTTGAAGCCTCGGGTTAGTCAGCTGGCCTCCAGCATCGACGCCGACGTGGCGAACGCTTACCAAGGCATCTTTGCCTCGGTCGGTACGCCTGGCACCGTTCCGTCGACCAGCCTGGTGCTGCTCCAAGGTCAGCAGAAGCTGAACGAGGCCGCCGCGCCGATGAGCCCGCGCTATGCCACCGTCAATCCGGCTGCCAACGCCGGTCTGGTCGAGGGCATGAAGGGCTTGTTCAACCCGGTGTCGACCATCAGCCGTCAGTTCAAGTCGGGCCTGATGGGCGAAGGCATTCTGGGTTACGACGAGATGGCGATGTCGCAGTCGATCAAGCAGCACACGACCGGCACCCGCACCGGCGCGCACACGGTGACCACCACCGTCAGCGCACAGGGCGCGACGACCATCGCGATCACCGGCACCGGCACGCAGACCATCAAGAAGGGGGATGTGTTCACCATCGCGAACGTGTTTGCGGTCAACCCGCAGACCCGTGAGTCGACCGGCTCGCTTCAGCAGTTCGTAGCGACCGCCGACGCGACTGCGTCGGGCGGGGCGTACACGGTCAGCGTCAGCCCGGCGATCTACACCTCCGGTCAGGCTCTGGCAACCGTGGACTCGTTCCCGCAATCGGGCGCAACGGTAACCTTCTTGGGTAGCGCGAGCACCCAGTACCCGCAGAACCTGCTCTACCACAAAGACGCGATTGCGTTTGCAACCGCTGACCTTGTGATGCCGCAGGGCGTGGACATGGCGAGCCGCCAGGTTCACAACGGGATCTCGATGCGGATTGTGCGCCAGTACGACATCAACAACGACAGGATGCCCTGCCGTATTGACGTCCTCTACGGCTACTCGGTCATTCGTCCGCAGCTCGGCTGCCGCCTCTGGGGTTAAACCCTTTTTGCAAAGGAACATATCATGGCTCTTCCTAATGGTGCTGGCGGCTATCTGCTGGGCGCAGGCAACCGTGGCGAAACGATTATGGGCGCTGCTGATGCGCCCCAGACCGCGACCGCTACGGCGACTCTGAGCGCAGCGCAACTGGTTGGCGGGATGCTTTACGCCAATCCTTCTACCACCGCAGCGACTTACACGCTGCCTGCGGCAAGCACGCTGGACACGGCGCTGCCCAACGCGGAGGCTGGCAACACGTTCGATCTCGCGATCGTTAACGTGGGCACCAGCAGTGGCACGGTTGCGCTGGCGATGGGTTCGGGTACGGGTTTCACGGACGGTGGCAACGCTACGACATCCGTAGCGATCACCTCTAGTGCAATCTACCGCTTCCGTAAAACCGGAACGGCTGCGTACACGGTCTATCGAATCGCTTAAAGGAGATACGTCATGCCGAATACTAAATCTGTTGGCGTGGCGTACTCCGATCCAGCGCTGACGTCGTTTTACCTCAACGCTCCGGTCACCAAGACCGCCAGCTTTACGCTGGGCGAAGATGAAAACTACGTCATCTGTAACGGCTCCGCTGCCAACGTCACTGTGACGTTGCCCAGCGGGGCTGCTTACATCGGACGGACCGTCTACCTCAAAAACTTGTCGGGCACTTACACGGTCATTTCCGCGTCGTCTAACGTGAAGCCGCGTACCTCAAACACTGCTGCCACGGCCATTTTGGCCGCGTCAGCGGGTGCTTTTGCTACGCTGGTTTGCGAAGATGGCACGAATTGGGTCGTTATGGCCGGCAACTGATGGACAGCGGGGGCTTCGGCCCCCGCTGCATACACATGGCAATAATTTACCTGCGGCACCCCACCCACGGCGAGAAAATCGCCACGATGGAGATGGAAGCCGAACAGGATGAAAAGAATGGCTGGGTGCGGTATGATCCGGACGAGGCCGAGGCGCCTTCGACCAACGAGCTAGCCGCGCCTGCGCGGCGGCGTCGGAAGGACACCGCTCATGCAGAGCTACTATGACATTGTCACAGACAGTGGCAACAACCCGATCAGCGGCGCGCTGGTCTACGTCTATGATTCGTTAGGCGCGCTCGCAACGATTTATTCTGATGATGGGCTGACGCTTCAGTCAAACCCCATCACGACGAACGCTTCCGGCGGCTGGATCTTCTACGCAGCTAACGGCATCTACAGCGCCGTCATCACCGCTGCTGGCTACACCAGCAAGACCATCACCGGCATCACGCTGAACGACCCGACACCCTCGCAGGGCGCCGTCGACATCCAAGAGTTCACAACGGTCGGCACATCGACCTGGACGAAACCGCTCGGCGCTCGGTACGTTGAGGTGTTGATGTACGGTGGTGGTGGCGGTGGAGGGTCTGGGAGGCGCAGGAGCGCGTCAACAGCAAACAACGCTAATGGTGGTGGCGGTGGTGGCGCTGGCGCAAGGATCGATATTCGCATTCCTGCAAGCGCACTGAGCGCCACAGAGACAATCGTTATTGGATCGGGCGGCACAGGTGGTCCTGCACAAACGGCCGACGAAACGAACGGCACACTAGGTGGAACTGGTGCATCCAGTCAATTTGGCACTTTTGTGGCAATTGGCGGCGCTGGTGGTACTGGTGGGTCAACTTCTGGTGTCGGCGTTGCTGGTGGCGCTAGACGACTAAGCATAGATGCATTTCGCACTGCAACGACACCGTTTTCATCTGCTGGTGGGTCTGGAACTACATCTGTAGGAAATGGCGGGAGTCGGGGCGGGTATGTCGGCGGCGGCGGTGCTGGAGGCGCTGGTTTTTTAGCAGGATCAACAACCTCGCAGATAGGCGGCGACGGTGGTCTTGGCGGCGCGGTGTTCTCTGGCAATGCAACTGATGCTGGCGGCGGCGGCGGCGCTGCTGGAACCGCTGGAGGCAACGGAGGCGCAGGGGCTGACGGTCTGCTGGACTACTTTGTCGGCGGTTCCGGTGGCGGTTCTGGAGGCGGTACTGACTTAGTAGCAGGTGCTGGCGGCAAAGGCGGCTATCCTAGCGGCGGTGGCGGTGGCGGCGCTGCTGCGTCTGGAGCGTTTGACTCCGGGGCAGGTGGCGACGGTGGCGACGGGTTCGTGCGCGTGGTGACCTACCTATGAAACAATTTCTGCTCAAGCCTGACGGCACCTTCCCGCCCAACACCAACGTCGAGGCGTTGAAAGCCGCTGGCATTCGCTTTGTGCTGCCCACGCCGCGCCCTCGTCCGTCGCCCGGCATGATGCTGCGCGATACTGAGCCTGAACTGATCAATGGCGTCTGGCACCAGCGGTGGACTGAGGTGCCGGCGCCCGAGGAGCCTACGGAATGACCATCCTTACCTTATCAGGCTCCGGCGTCTCGGCAGGCGACCTGATCAACGGGGCGCTGCGCCTCATTGGTCAGTTGGCCGAAGGTGAGACGCCTTCGCCTGAGACATCGGACGACGCCTTCACGGCGATGAACCAAATGATCGACTCTTGGTCGACCGAACGTCTGTCGGTGTTCTCGACGCAAGACCAAGTCTTTACCTGGCCCGCCAACACGATCAACCGGTCGCTTGGCCCGACTGGCGACTTCGTTGGTCAGCGCCCCATCCTGCTCGATGACAGCACCTACTTCAAGGACACCAGCAGCGGCCTGTCCTATGACATCCTTTTCATCAACCAAGACCAGTACAACGGGATTGCGTTGAAGACTGCGGGGAGCACGTTCCCACAGATGATGTGGGTCAACATGACCTTCCCCAACGTCGAGATGTACCTGTACCCCCGTCCGACGAAGGATCTGGAATTTCATCTGGTGTCGGTGCAGCCGCTCACGCAGGCTGCGTCGCTCAACACCATCCTTCAGTTCCCGCCAGGCTACCTGCGGGCGTTCCGGTACTGCCTCGCGTGCGAGATCGCGCCTGAGTTTGGGGTCGAGCCGCCGCCCACCGTGCAGCGGATCGCGATGACGTCCAAGCGCAACCTGAAGCGCATCAACAATCCCGACGACATCATGGCGCTGCCGTACAGCCTGATCGCGCGCCGCCGTCAGCGCTTCAACATCTTCGCAGGCGGCTACTGATGAAGACGCCCATCCTCGGCGCTTCTTATGTCGCGGCGAGCATCAACGCCGCGAACGACCGCTGCGTGAACCTGTATCCGGAGGTGGTGCCGCAGGGTGGCAAGGAGTCTGCGTTCCTGACGCGCTGCCCAGGTTTGAAAGCGATCACGTTCACGGTAGGCGGTTCGCCGGTCAGCGCGCTGGACGACGGCCCGATCCGAGGGCTGTGGACTTACGGGGGCGAGCTGTACGTCATCACGGCCCAGTCAGCCGCTACGCTGCCCTACCCGCAGACCAAACTCTGGCGGGTCGACTCGTCCTATGTGGCTACGCTCGCGGGCACGGTCAGCAGCGACGCCGGCGTGGGGCCGGTCAGCATTGCAGACAACGGCGTGCAGATGTTCTTGGCGCTGGGTGACGCGGCAGGCACGTCTTACATCTACAACGCCACGACTACGGCGTTTGCCCAGATCACCGATCCTGACTTCCCCGGCGCGTCCTCGGTCGGCTTCATAGACGGATACTTTGTGTTCGCCGAGCCTGACAGCCAGAAGCTATGGGTGACCGCGCTGCTGGACGGCACGTCGGTCGACCCGTTGGACTTCGCGAGCGCTGAAGGGGCGCCAGACGACATCGTGTCGGTCTTGGTCGACCACCGGGAAATCTGGGTGTTTGGCGCCAAGTCCACCGAGGTCTGGTACAACGCGGGCGGGCCTGACTTTCCGCTTGAGCGCATCGCGGGCGCTTTCAACGAACTAGGCTGTATCGCCCGTTACTCGCCCGTCAAGCTCTCCAACATCGTCTTCTGGCTTGGCACCAACGACCAAGGCCAAGGGATTGTCTATCAGACAAACGGCTACCGAGGCGTGCGGGTCAGCACACATTCGATCGAGCGCGAGATCCAGTCCTACAGCGTCATTACTGACGCGATTGGGTCGTCCTACCAGCAAGACGGCCATCTGTTCTATGTGCTGACCTTCCCGACCGCCGGCAAGACTTGGGTCTACGATCTGACCACGCAACTGTGGCATGAGCGCGCCGCATGGGTCGCCGGGCAGTACACGCGCCACCGCGCTAACTGCATGGTGAACTTCAACGGCACGATCCTGGTTGGCGACTATCTGAACGGCAAGGTCTACGAATACGACCTCGCGACTTACAGCGATGACGGCGTACCGCAGCGCTGGCTGCGGTCTTGGCGCGCGCTTGGTACCGGCCAGAACAATCTGAAACGCACGGTGCAGCACAGCCTACAGCTCGACTGCGAGTCAGGCGTGGGGCTTGTGACCGGGCAAGGGTCCGACCCGCAGGTCATGCTGCGGTGGTCGGACGACGCTGGCCACAACTGGTCAAGCGAGCACTGGCGGTCGATGGGCGCGATCGGCGCCACCGGCACGCGGGTCATCTGGCGGCGGCTGGGCAGCACGGTAAGGCTGCGCGACCGCGTCTACGAGGTGAGCGGCACCGACCCGGTCAAGATCGCGATCATGGGGGCTGAACTCACCGCGAGCGCCACCAATGCCTAATCCAACCCCCTTCCGCATTCCAGCGCAGCGCGTGCCGCTGCTTGAGGCCGGGACCGCTGACCTGATGTCGCGGGAGTGGTATCGGTTTTTGAACCGCAGCCCGCGCTACGGATCGTTCTACGACACCACAACGCAGACCGCTGCTGCGATTGACACACCCTACGCGGTCACGTTCAACAGCGAGACGGTATCGTTTGCCATTCAGCGTGGCACGCCAACTTCGCGCATCTTTGTGCCTGATGTAAGCGTCTACGAAATCCAATTTTCGCTGCAACTGGACAAGACCTCAGGCGGCGTAGGCAGTGTCTTTATTTGGCCGCGCATCAATGGAATTGACGTACCGTTTTCAGCCGGCCGCGCCCGCATTCAAGGCAACAACGCAGAGTTGGTTGCCGCGTGGTCGTTTATGCTGAACATGCAAGGCGGCAGCTACTTTGAACTGATGTGGGCGGTCGACACGACTTCGGTACAATTGATCGCAGAAGCGGCGACCGCCTTCTGCCCGGCCATTCCATCGGCCATTCTGACCGTTTCTGAGGTGGCCCTATGAGCTTTAATCTGTCATCCGTCCCCAAGCTCCAGTTCTTCGACAACGACGGCAACCCGCTCGTTGCCGGCAAACTGTACACCTATGCGGCCGGCACGACCACACCGCTTGCGACCTACACAGACTCGACCGGCGCGACGCCCAACACCAACCCGATCATCCTGGACTCGCGTGGCGAGGCCAATGTCTGGCTGGCCGCGCAGTCCTACAAGTTCGTGCTAAAGACCTCGACTGACTCCACGATCTGGACGGTCGACAACGTCAGTAACGCCATCAACGTCTCGCAGATCCTTGCGAACAGTGGCACAGCAGGCGCGCCGCCCTACTCGTTCTCTGCGGACACCGACACCGGCGTCTACTTGGCCGCCGTAGGGCAGCTGGGCCTGACGGCAGGCGGTGTGCCATTTCTGCGCGGCACCAGTACCGCCATGACGTTTGGGCAAGTAGGCGGCGCGAACGATGTTGATGTAACGCATTACGGCGACACCACGCAGATTGGCAACTTTACGCTGACAGGCGATGTTAATGTCACTGGCGCTGCGGTGTTTAATGAAGCAGGCGCAGACAAAGACTTTCGTGTTGAGGGTGACACGGACGCCAACTTGCTGTTTGTTGATGCTTCGACTGATCGTGTGGGAATCGGCACTAACACACCAACAGCAAAACTTGACGTTGTAGGCGCTGTTTTGGTGACGGGTAGCACTACACTCAACGGCGCGGTCGTGGTTAACGAAACGGGCGCTGACGTTGACACGCGGATCGAAGGCGACACGGATGTTAATTTGGTGTTTGTTGACGCATCAACCGACCGCGTAGGCATCGGCACTGACACACCGCAGACTAAAGCGCACATCCAACAGACCAGTGCCACCACCAACGCCGTTACGCAAGTCTTGCGGATTGACAGCCAGTCATCCGGCACGCCCGCCAACGGCATCGGTGTTGGAATGCAGTTTGCTGTTGAAACGACCGCCGGCAACACCGAGATCGGCGCCACGATCGAGGCGATTACGACTGATGTGACGGCAGGCTCGGAAGACTTCGACCTGTCGTTCAAAACGATGGCGGCGGGCGCCGCCGCTGCCGAGCGGTTTCGTGCCACGTCTACTGGCCTGTTCCAATTCAACAGCGGTTACGGTTCAGTAGCGACCGCTTATGGTTGCCGTGCGTGGGTTAACTTTAACGGCACTGGTACACCGGCAATTAGGGGTAGCGGCAACGTCAGCAGCATTACGGACAACGGCACAGGCGACTATACGGTCAATTTCACCGTGGCGATGCCGGATGCTAATTACTCGGCAATTGTTACGTCGGAATTTGTAAGCAACGGCACTAACATTTGTTTTCCGTCGCTGTACGCAGCCGGGCCACCTATTGCAACTGGATCTGTCCGCGTGTACATACAACCTTCGGGCGCAGGCGGCGGCGGCGCGGTAGACGCTACTTATTACTGTGTTGCTATCTTCAGGTGATCAACATGAACCAACGAGTCATTTACCCGACGCCTGATGGCGGTGTGGCGATCCTGATCCCGATCCCCGACTGCGGGTTGACGCTGGAAGAGATCATCGCCAAGGACGTGCCGCCTGGTGTGCCGTACAAGATCATCGACGCGGCCGACATTCCGACTGACCGCACCTTCCGGAACGCTTGGGAGTACACGGCATGATCATCGTCAACATAGACAAAGCCAAGCAGATCGGTCACGATATGCGTCGGGCGGCGCGGGCAAAAGAGTTTGCGCCGTTGGACATCAAGGCGACCATCCCCACCGAGGCCGCCGCTGCCGAGGCCGAGCGCCAGAAGATCCGCGACAAGTACGCGCTTATGCAAACCGCAATCGACGCTGCCGCAACGCCTGAGGCGATCAAGGCCGCGCTCGCGCAGACCAAAGAGGTGTGAGATGGCTATTGATCCTATAACTGCCGGCCTCATTGGAGGTAACATCCTCGGCGGTCTGTTTGGCTCGAGCGCCACTCGTCGTGCGGCGAGAGACCAAGCCAACGCTATCCGCGAGGGCATCGCGTCTCAAGAGCGAATGTTCGAGCGCGGTTTGGAAGCCCAAGCGCCGTTTCGCGAGGCCGGCATCGAGGCGCAGAACATGCTCATGGAACGGATGCGGAACTTCCGTCCGTACCAGGCAAGCGCTGGTCTGTCGCCCGCCGAGCTGGCATCCGAGCAGTTCAACTTCCAAGCTGACCCCGGCTATGCGTTCCGGATGTCCGAGGGGCTGAAAGCGCTTGAGCGAACCGCTGCCGCACGCGGCGGGCTCCTGTCAGGCGGCGCTGGCAAGGCGTTCCAGCGGTACGGCCAAGACTTGGCCTCGCAGGAGTACGGCAGCGCTTTCGATCGGTTCCAGCGTGACCGCGCGGCCCGTGCGAACCTTGGCGCGATGGAGTATGGCCAGTTCACCGGCGAGCGGTCAGGCGAGATGCTGCCGCTGCTCCAGACCGCCGCCACCGGCCGAGGCGTCACCTCTGACATTGCCAACCAGATGATGAACCTGGGCGGCGCGCAGGCGCAGGCCGCCGGTGCGGTCGGCTCGGCCGCCGCTGCCGGTCGTCTGGGCCAAGCGCAGACGTTCTCGAACACGCTCGGCCAGTTGGGGAACCTCTACATGGGCGATCGGATGTACAACATGCTGCAAAGCAGGCAGCAGCAAGGCTACCCGACAAGCTACTACCAGAACATGCAGAACTACGGCCCTGCTGGCGGCTATTCTTGGGCGGAACCATCATAAGGAGCCAACATGGCTATCAACCAACTGATCGCCGCCGGGATTCAACCACCTCGGTTTGAGTCTCCGTACAACATGATGGCGCAGTTCGCCCAGATTCAGCAGGCGCAGCAAGCCAACGCGCTGAACCAGATGCGGATGCAGCAGATGGAGCGCCAGATGGCGCAGGAAGAGGCGCTGGCGGGCGCGCTAAGGAGCGGGCGCCCGCTTACACTGGAGCAAGCGCTGATGGGCGGCGAGCGTGGCCTGCGCGCGCTTGAGCTGCAAGAGACGTTCGGCGAACGCGAGCGCAAGCGTAAGTCAGCAGGCCAACAACTTGCCGCTGAAGCGTTGATGGAGACGTCGCCTAATTTAGGCGACTTTGCGGAAACCTACCGGCGCCTGAAAGAGCAAGGCGTCGACATGGGCCCGCGCGCTGCTGAACTGATGCTGATGCCGCAAGAACAACGCGCCCGCGAGATGCAGCGCGAGGTCGCGCTGACGCCGGGCATGGGCCCGGTCGTCGCGGCGCGGGAGAAGTCGGCAGCCGAGGTGGCGAAGCTGATCGCCGAAAGACGCCGTCAAGAAGGCGAGTTTCAAAAACTTCAGATGCAGATGCAAGGCACGTTGCCGGCTGGACCGGGCGCGCCATCTGAGCTTACGCGGCTGATCGCGGAGCGTGACAAGCTGCCGCCTAACGACCCCAATCGTGCGGCGTATGACGCGCGGATTGAAGCGTTGGGCAGGGTTGGTGGTACGACCGTAAATGTTGGCGCAGGCGAACGGGAAGAAGAAAAAGCTCGTGGCGCAGGGTTGGCTAAAGAAGAAGAAACAGTGTCAACGTTGGCGCAATCTGCCCGTCGTCAGTTGACCTCCATCGATTCTGCACAACGAGTGCTAGACGCAGGCTTTCGCACTGGGTTTGGTACGGATGTAAAAGCCAAAGCGGCTAATTTTTTGGCGGCGATGGGCGTCAAAGATGCTGGCAAGTTTGCCACTAACGCACAAACTTTCTTGCAAGCAATTAAAGAAAATGTGCTTGCAAAGCAGCTTGAGCAGAAAGGTGTGCAAACTAACCAAGACGCCGAGCGAATTGAACAAACGTTTGCTCAACTTGGCAATACGCCTGAAGCCAACCAATTCATGTTGGATGTAGCTCGCGCTCAAGCTAAACGCTCGATTGAGCAAGACCAGTTCTATCGCAAATGGATTGCGGAAAACAAAACGATGCGCGGCGCTCGCGACGCATGGTTTGAAACAGAAGGTGATAAGTCGCTGTTTGAGCGGCCCGAACTGCAACGCTACGCACCGCAACAGCGCGGGTCAGCAGGCGGTGAGCAGCCGGAAGTAATTGACTTTCGGAGTCTAAAGCGATGAATGTTCGTTTGCCTGATGGTACGGTCATACAAAACGTGCCTGACGGCACGACACGCTCGCAACTTATTCAAAAACTGGAGGCCAACGGCTACGACGTGTCCGCTCTAAAAGCGGAAGTAGAACCGGCGCCCGCTACCCGCACAACTGTTGCGGAAGCGATCCCGTTTATTCCAGAAGAAACGCGGCAGGAGCTTGGCCAAACCGTTCGCCAACTGCGAGCGGGGGCAACGCAAGCGCTGATGACACCCGCTCAGATCACAGGCGCGGCGCCTATGCTAGGGCTGCCCGCACGGGGCGCTCAAACTGAAGCGTATTTGCGCGAAGTCTACGGTGTTGACCCAACGACAACCACTGCAAAGGTTGGTCAGATCGGCACAGAAGTTGCGCTAGGAATGCCGATTGTACGGGCGGCTGGCGCAGCGCTTGGGGCGGCGTCGCCCGCGTTTGGGCAAGCCGTTAGAACAGGTGGGTTCGAGATTCCGGCGGCTGTTCAGGGCGCCAAAGGCATAGGGCTGCGAGCCGCTGGCGGCGGCACAGCAGCAGTTGTCGGCACCGCGCCGTTCAGCCCTGAAGACGTGATGATGGCGGGGCCGCTTGGCGCCGTCCTAGCGCCCGCTTTCAGGTTGGGGCTCGGTGCGGCTCGGTCTGTAAAAGGTATGCTGACTCCCGCCGAACAAATTGCAGAGAACGCGCTTTTGAGCGCGGCTGGCGCAGAAGGGGTCAACGCGCTTCGCGCTACGCAAGGTATGCGAACAACCCCTGGCTATGTGCCGTCTGTGTCCGAGCGCGTTGTTGAGGGCGGCGTTGAGAACATTGCTTTGGCGGCGCTACAAGACCGCATTAAACGAGCGCCGCAAGCCGCGCAAATTCAGTTTGATGCGGTGCAAAAGAACATGGGTTATCTGCGCGGTCAGCTTGACCGCATTGAACAGCAGATAGCGCAGGAAGGCACCCAGCTTGCGCCGGCTGATCTGACGCGGTTGTCAGAAGTCAGGAACAATCTGCAACGCCAAATTGCTGGCGAGGAGCAAAACCTTAACGCGCTGATGACCTCACTTCGAGGTGAACTACCTACCAAAGCGGCGTACCCAGAAGGCGCGGCGCCAGGTGAAGTCATACAGTCGCGCGCAGAAGCGCTGCGGCGCCGTATGCGGGCGCAGGAAGTTCAGCCGGCCTACGCCGCTGCGTTCAACGCCGCTGAAGGCGCTCAGATTGACGTTACTCCGATCGCTGACGCAGCGCGAGCCGCGCTCGGGCGCCCGCTGGCTGAGTTCGCACCGGAGTCCGCACCAGCTATCGCGCGAGCGCTAGCTCCGCTTCAGCCCACGCCTACGGCGGGGCTCATCATTGGTCCGAACGGGCGTCCGCTGACGACCGGTGTCGAATTGCCTACTATGTCGCTTGAGCAGTTGGACGCGCTGCGTAAAGCAATCAATTCCGACATCGCCAGCGCCCAACGTAGCATGGCAGGGCTGACGCCAGCGCAAGTGCCCGATTTGATGGCGATGCACCGGCAGATTGATGAAGTGATCGCCAACACGCCAAACTTGTCTGACGAGGCAAAAGCGTTGTATGGCAGAGCGCTGGAAACCTATCGGCTGCGGTTTGCGCCCGCGTTCAAAGACAACGTCACCGGACGGCTGCTTAAAGATTCTGCGTTTGGTGAGACGCGCATCCTGCCAGAGAACACGGTCGCGGCCTACTTCAAAGATCCGACCGACACTCGTCAGTTCCTGACCACCTTTGGCCAAGACCCGCAAGCGCGCGCAGCGTTTACGCGCGGCATTCAAGACATGTTCCGCGACGCGGTGATCGACCCTGTCACAATGCGAGTGCGGCCTGACGCGGCCGCAACATTCCTGCAAAAGCATTCCGACAAACTTCAGTTGCTGGAGCAAAACGGCGTCCCCGTGCGTCAGCAGTTAGACCGAATCCAAACCGAAGCGGCGCGCCTTACGCAAGGGCTGGATGAGATTGGTTCGTTGCGTGGCGTTTATGGGCAAGAAAACCCGCAAGACATTGTGCAATCTTTGCTCCGTAGCCCAGCGCAAATGTCTGATGCGTTGCGGCGGTTGTCGCCAGACGGCCGCGAAGCTATTCAAGCCTCTGTAGTGCAGCGCGTCACCAACATGATCTCAGGCGACAAGCCTGACATTGGTGCGGCAGTCAAACTGCTGGCAGAGAACAGCGGTAGCATTAAACAAGTTATGGGCCGAAGCGGCTTTGCTGACTTGGAAGCGTTGGTTGAGCGCGCTGGTCAAGTTCGTAAAGTAGCGGCTGAGTTTCAGCGGTCATTGCCTGATGCTCGCGTGCAGCCTAAAGTCCAGCAAATTGTCGGCAATTTTAGTCGTGAAGACCTCACCGACCTATCTTCTGTTGCAGCCGACATCGCTCGTTTTCAGCGCGCAGAAGGACTTGCAGCCCGAGGTGAAGCGGCGTCGCGCCCATCCGCGCAACGCCTTGCTACTGAAGCCGCAGAAGAGACTTCTCCAATTCGCGGCTACAATCCGCTCGATCAAGCCACGCAGCTCGCCTTACGGGTCAGTCGGCATCTTGAACAGCGTATCAACAACAAAGCGGCGACTGAACTGGCAGTGCTGATGTATCAAAAGCCTGATGAAGCCTTGGCGGCTATGCAGCGGGCGCTAGCGCGTAAAGAGCGGCGCACAATGTTTAGCGGCGCTGCGGGCCGCGCGACGGCTGTGGCAGTGCCTCCTGTAGCTGCGCCGGTTGTTAGCTTTAGTGAGGACTGACATGGCTGACCCGCTCGCCAACCTCCTCGCCGAAAGCGGCGGGCTGACCTTCAACCAGGCGTTCGCCAACGCGCGAGCGCGGGGCGAGACAACCTTCCGCTGGCGCGACCCCAAGACCAACCGCGTCCAGACCTACACGACCGCGCGCGCTGACGACCGCCCGGCCCGGCCCAGCAACAACGCCATGCTGGAGGCGACCCGCGCTCGCCGCGAGGCGACCGATCTGATGAGCCTGCCGATGATGCCTGCTGACCTGCCGGCCAAGGACCGCGAGTTGTGGCAGTACTACACCCCGCAGGCGCGCGAGGGGCGCATGGCCGAGTCGGACGCCGCTGCCGACCGCCGTCTGATCCAGCGCGCCACCGCGCAGACCGAGGCCGACGCTGCCGAGCAGCAGTCGCTCGCCGACTCCAGCGACCGCGCGAAGATCTTGGGGCTTAACCGGCAGGCCGCTGACGAGCATCTGGCCGCCATGCGCGACTTCGAGATGCGAAACGCGATCGAGAGCCAAGTCAACGAGGCGTTCGAGCCGCGCCGGCTGATGATGGAGCGGCTGATCCAGCAGACGAACGAACGTGCTGCGGAGGTCGCGCTCAACAACCTACGCGCCTACGAGGGTCGCGAGCAGGCTGCCGAGGACGCATACCGCCAGCAGCAGTACCAGAACCAGTTGCGCGCGCAGGCGCTTCGGCCGGTGTATCCGGAGGCACTCCTCCCGTTTGCGCGTGGGCTGAACGCGCTGCGTGGCTTGTTTGTCAGACCAAGGGCTCCGGCGCAGCCGCGCATCGAGCCGACGCTTTGAATGGAGTCTTATCAATGGGAAGCATCAACGAAATAGAGGCCCGACTGATGACGCACGAAGAAGTTTGCGCTGTGCGCTACGAGGGCATCAACGCTCGCCTCAAGCGGCTGGAACAGATCCTGATCGGTAGCGCCGGCTTCATCATCGTGCTGCTCTTGGGCCTTGTCGTCAAACTTTAAGGAGACAACATGAACGCAACCGTTTTGACCGCCGTCGTGCGGCACGTCCTGACCGCCACTGGCGGCGGCTTCGCGGTGTCTTGGGGCATTGATGGCGAGACGTGGGAAGGGATCGTGGGCGCGCTCGCCACGCTCGCCGGGCTCGGCTGGTCGATCTGGGACAAGCGTCGATGACCCGGTTCGAGGAGTGCCTCCAGCACGTCCTCCAGCATGAGGGCGGCTTCGTTCTGAACCCTCACGACCCCGGCGGCGCCACCAACCTTGGCGTGACCAAGGAGACGTGGGAGCGCTGGGTCGGGCGGCCCGTCAGCGTGGACGCCATCAAGGCACTGACGGTCGCAGACGTGACGCCGCTCTACCGTGACAAGTACTGGGACCGCCCACGGTGCGGCGCGCTGCCCGCCGGCATCGACTATGTCGTCTTCGACACGGCGGTCAACAGCGGGCCTGGCCGCGCGGTCAAGTTCCTGCAAGAGGTCGCTGGCGTGACGGTCGACGGCGTGCTCGGGCCGCGCACGCTGGCGGCGGTCGAGGCGATCGTGGTGCCGGATGTCATCAACGCGTACTGCGACAAGCGGCTCGCGTTCCTGCAAGAACTCAAGACGTGGGAACACTTCGGCCGTGGCTGGGGTCGGCGCGTGCTGGAGGTCAGACGGACTGCTCTGGTGATGGCAGCGGTCTGACGTGGTAGTCGCCGCAGAAGCGGCATAGGTACACCACCCCGCCGTCCAGCGTCTGCGCGAGCTGGAGAGTCTGCTCCTTGGTCGGGCAGCGCCGCTCCAACTCGCGCCAGGCTTCTTCCTCCTCGGGTGTCCAGTCGGTCACCACGGCGCCTCCTCACTGACCAAGGACGCTGAACCAGCTTTGCGGCTGCGTCGGGGCTTTGGTTCGGGGTTTAGGGGCGGCTCGACTCTCCCCGTCTTCGATTCGGTAAACCCTGCTGGCGGGAACGGCCACGGGATCGGGCTGCGGTTTGGCGCGGGACTTGCGCGGCGCAGGCGGGGCAACCTCTTTGTCGACGAGGTGCCAGAGCTTTCTTCCGTTCTCGCCAAACTTGAATTGGACACGGTTTTCCCTCTCCAGTTTTTTGATGGCGTTTTGCGCCGTTGCGGGTGTCACGCAGAAGTGTCGAGCAATCGTCTCATACGACTGCCAGCCCTTACGTTCTGACAAGAACCTGATCAAGCGTTCTTCGGTCATGGTTCCGATCTCATAAAGGATGACCTCCTGCGTCTTGAAGCGAGCCTTGCAAGCGAGGCAGTTTCGTACCCTGAAAGCATCCGCATTCTTGCGCCATCGTTTGAAAGCCAACGCCGCGCCGCAGTTGGGGCAAGGCGTCATCCATTCTTCTCCTTGAGTTTTGCTTCGATGGCTCGGGCAAATACGATTGGATTGATACCGTTTTTGCCAAACACTGGCACAACATGACCATCCCATAAACTGCCGATCTCCTCATCCGTCAGTCCTTGCCACATTCGCTTGGCTTCAGCCTCGGCTCCGGCGGCAAAAGCCACCTCCATGTTGTATTTTGTGAAAACCGGCTCGTCTCCAACATCTCCATAGGCTTTAGGTAGCCAATCCCAAAAGTCTTCAATCATTTATTACGCTCCTCAAACATCGCTTTGTCCCACTCGTTGCGCCACTGCATGATGCGCGCCATCACCCTGTCACGATCTAGGCGTTCATCGTCGTCAAAATCCATACATACAAGGTCACGCGTAAGTTTCATTGCTGCTGTATTTACGTCTTTAAGCCTTCGCTCGACTCGCTCGCAGTGAACGGCAACATCGTGCAGGCGTGATTCAGATTTATTGAATCCGTCTTTTAGCCGTTCAATTTCAGTCGCCATTCGCTGCTGTTCTGCAACCATCACCGCCATTGCATCCCAGTCGGGCTCGAACTCGTTGGGCTGCGCCAGCCTCTCGCGCAGGGCTTTGACCAGTTCGCGCCACTCTTTGCTTGTCATGCCTTCTTCCAGCGCCATCAGCGCCTGCTGCATCAGTTCTTTATCGCTCATATCTCAAGGCTCTCAATAATGTGGGCAAGCTCATCAATGACGGCTGTGGTTTGTTGTCGGTATTGATTAATGGACAGGCCGAGCGGTGAAGCCACTGGCGATACCTCAGTAGAGGCTGTACGACTCGGAATCTCTGCCATCACCGGCTTGAGGCGCATATACAGTGTTTCTACCGTTGCCTTCAGCAGGTCAATCGTGCATTGCATCTCAACGCACTGCCTTTCAATTTGGCTTTTGTATTGCTCTACTTCTGGGTTTTGTTTAACTTGGTTCATTTCTCTCCCCTTGCTCTGATCATCGCTGCCGCTGCCAGCGTCCCGTAGCCATCGACCCCTGCCTGCTCGACAACCTTCGCACACGCCTCACGTTCGGCAGCAACCGCCTCCTCCAGCGTTTTGATGTACTCGTTGATGCGCTCAATCTCGGGCGCATTCAGGGCGATGATTTGATCACGCTCGGCAGCGGCGACAAGGGCTGCGAAGCGTTCAAGCCTGTTTTCTTCGTCGTCCCAGTGTTTGTGCCAATCAATGTCTGCCTCCCGCGCCATGCGGATGATGTCGTCGCGTGTCATGCGCCTTCCTCCAAGTGGTCACGGATGCTCTTGTCTTCCGTGCAGTTCACAGGGATGCAAGTCGGATGCTCCCAGCCCTTGGCGTCAGCGCCACGGCGCAGCTCGACCGCAATGTCGTCGTAGTCAGCCATGCCGAGCGCGTCGTCTGCGTTCTCCATTGCGGCCGCCTTCGCGGCCTTCTCGTCGTCTGCGACCACCACGAACTCAAAGGTCATCTTGACCGTCCAAAGCTTACTCATGGCCCGTCTCCTTGGGGTGCTGGGCGGCGATCTGCGCCTTGGTGAGCCGCGCCTCAACCACGATGGTGTCGCAGAGCGCGCGGGCTTCGCTGAACTTCTGCTCGAGGATCAGTTGCCAGACCTGATCCACCAGCTTCTTCATCTGATGATGCCCTTCGGCGTAGTCAATCATTGTCTTCTCCAAAGTCTGCTTCAGTGACTTGGTTCGCAAAGCGCCGCCACGTCGTGTAGTTGTAGCGGAAGTTCCTTCGTTGGTTAGACTCAAATCCGTTGATGGTCAGGGGCGAGTCGTTGTACATGGTGTCTTGCAACTTGCGCCGGAACTGCCCCGGATCAAAGTCAAGCCATGTCGCGTACTCGTTCAGCCCGGACACACTCTCGTCGAACATGAACCGCAGCGCCGTGAGGGCGTCCACCGTAATGTGCGACAAAACCGCCTTGTCACCTTCTCGACGCTTGGGCGGTTGCGAGCAGGCGTCGGCCACGGCAAGCTGAACCACCGTGGCCAACAGGTTTCGGCACGCTTGCGTCTGATCATGTCTGTCAAAAATTTCGATCATTTCATGTCCTTCAGTCGGGTAGGTTGCTGGGCGGCCGCCCACTTGGCCTGGTACTCGGGCTGCTCCGAGGGCGGCGTCCAGCCGTGCTTGCGCCAAGTGCGCTGGACGTCGGTTGCCGCTGCAATCATGTAGCGCTCGTCAAGCGCTTGAGCAGTTCCAGCCTCTCGCGCGAGTCGCGCAGCCTGCAAATTCTCATGTGCAGGCGTGTCGCAACGGACACGCGCCTCTTCCCCGTTACCTCTTCTTCCAGCAGCGCCCATAATTGCTCCTCAGTGAGTGAGTTTAGTTTTCGCAGAGTTTCTCGCCAGTTCAATTCGCTTCTCCAAGTTGTTGATCTGCACCAAGACACGGTCGAGCGCGCGCTTGGCAGCGTTGTAGTCGCGCTGCCGTATGCGCGCCTCCAGCCGCGCCGCCTTCAGTCTCTCAGTCAAAGGGATCACCGTAAAGCCTCCATTGCAAGGTCAGACACCGTTCGCTTCTCAAACAAACCCTTCCAGATCGTGTCATCGACCGTCTTCTCGGTCAGCAGCACATAGTTCCACACAGGCCGGCGCTGCCCGCTGCGGTGCAGGCGCCCCACCGCCTGTTCGTAGAGCTCCAGCGACCACGGCAGCGACAACCACACCATCATGTGCTGGCCTTGCAGGTTGAGCCCGTGCCCGGCTGACTGCGGGTGCGCTGCCAAGAGTTCGATCTGGCCCGCGTTCCAGCGCGTGACGCTGTCCGGATGATTGAGCGTCTCGACGTGCGGGAAGCGCCGCTCAAGCGCTGCCAACTGCTCCTTGAACTGATACCAGACAAGGGTCGGCGCGCGCTGGTTCTCATCCAGTATGTCCGCGAGCGCGTCGAGCTTGTGGTCTGAGCGCCAGACCGCGTAGCCGTGATTGTCGTAAACGAACCCGGCTGCGAGCTGCTGGAGCTTCATCGTGACCGCCGCTGCGGACGGCGCGGTGATGATGGCGCTGCCGTATTGAAGCAGCATCTCCTTCTTCATCGCGGCGTAGTCGTCCATCCGCATCGGCAGGCGCCGCTCGACTGTGTGAAGCGGGGGCAAGCTGTCCTTGTAGTCGGCATTCTCCAGCACATAGGTCCACGGTTTGATGCGCTGCATCACGCGCTCAAGCGCACCAGGCAGCGGCGTCCATTGTCCGTAGTCACGGTTCAGGCAGTGGAAGTACTGTTGCAGGAACGCGCCTTTGCTGCGGCCCAGCATCTGCTGGTCGATGATCTTGCACTGGCCAAAGACATCCTCCAGCCCGTTCGCGGTGAACGAGCCGGTCAGCCCCCAGCGGATCTGCATGGGCTCAATCACTTTGGCGAGCGCCTTGTAGCGCAGCCCGCTCGGGTTCTTGAGCCGGGTCAGTTCGTCGAACACGATCACATCAAAGTTGAGCTTCTGTGTGGCGAGCCACTGAAGGTTGTCGTAGTTGGTCACCACCACCTGCGCGGCCGACGCGAGCGCCTTGGCGCGCTGGGTCGGCGTGCCGACCGCAACCGCGAGCTTGAGAGCGGGCGCCCACTTCGCACCCTCGACCGGCCAGACGTCGGTGCAGACCCGCTTAGGCGCGAGCACCAGCGCCCGCCTGGCGTGGCCCATGTCGAACAGATCCGCGAGCGCGGTCAGCGTAGTCGCGGTCTTGCCGGCCCCGACCGGCGCCAGCACCATCGCGCGATCGTTGGAATAGAGGAAGTCGGCCGCTTCTTCTTGGTAGTCGCGTAGCTTCATAGCGTCCCCATGAGTTCATCAACGTCCGACCGCGACCAGACCACACAAACGCGTGCGCCGACCGCGCGCATCTCTGATATCGTTTGGTTCTGAAGGGCTGACAGCCGGCCTGTCTCGGCCTTCACTTCCACGAAGATCACCACGCCGCCCGGCATGATCAGCACCCGGTCCGGCACGCCACGATGAGCGGGCGAGACGAACTTGAACGCAAGCCCGCCTCGCTTCTTGACCTGCTTGACCAGATGCGCTTCAATGTCCTTCTCCAAAATTTTTTCCTCCGACGAATGTTCAACAGTTTGGGGCGTTGCAAAGTTTTTGTCAACAGGTTAGGATGCTCGCTCAAACGAAGGAGTGACCATGACAAAACATAGCAGGATCGTCGGAGGCTCAAGCGCGGCTCGGGTGATCGCGTGTCCGGGCAGCGTGCAGCTCGTCCGGAAAGCCCCGCCGCAGGTTGAGAACCAGTACATGGCCGCTGGCACGCGGCTGCACAACGCGATCGCCGCGATGCTGATGAGCGAGCCGGTCGACCTGACCGAGTTCGACGACACCGAGCAGTCAAAGCTCGACTTTGCGGTCAAGTTCATCGACGCGCTGGAGGCCGAGGAGCCTGACAGCGTGCTGGAGTTCGACGTCGAGGCGCGGGTCAAGTGGGACCGCGTGCCGGGCGCCTTCGGTACGGTCGACTTCATTGGCCGGCTCGGTGACAGCGCGATCGTGCTGGACTGGAAGTTCGGCGACGGCGTGATGGTCGACGCCAAGGACAACGCGCAGTTGATGTTCTACGCGCTGGCCGCCTTCCGGTCGAACCACTGGGCGTTCGACGGTGCGGTGTTCGTTGAGCTCATCATCGTCCAGCCCTTTGAGGTGCGGCGCTGGGTGACCGACATCAAGCGGCTGTTGGACTTCGAGCAGGATCTGATCTCAGCGATCCGCATCGCGGAGTCCGACACGCCCCCGCTCAAGACCGGCTCGCACTGCCGCTTCTGCCCCGCGAAGGTGCTCTGCCCCGCGCAGACTGGCGAGATCGACCGCTTGGTGCGGCGCTCGCTCGCCGAGCTCGATCCTGCTGCGCTGGGGCGCGCGCTCGCGCTCGCAGACGACCTTGAAGGGTTCATCGCCAGCGCGCGCGGGCTCGTGCAGCAGCGGCTGGAGGCAAGTCTGCCGGTGCCTGGCTGGAAGCTGGTCCCAAACCAGGCCCGCCGGAAGTGGGTCAAGGAATCTGACGCGCTGGCAGCGCTTGCCGCTGCCGGCGTCCCTGAGTCTGAACTGCTGGAGCTCAAGTCTCCCGCGCAGGCCGAGAAGGTGCTGAAGAAGCACAAGCTCGCTCTGCCGGACGGGCTTGCGGTTTCCGTCAGTTCTGGCGACACCATCGCACCGGAGAGCGATCCCCGGCCCGCGAAGGTGCTTCTCGCGCAGCAGATGGCTGCTGCGCTTTCCAAAATCTGATCTGGAGTTCAATCATGTCCAATCTCGTCAAGTTTGGTTCTGCTGGTCTTCCCGCCGTTCAAAACCTCGCCGCTTCCCTGCGTAAGCTCGAACAGGCAGCGCCCTCGGTCATGGTCATCCTGAAGATGGACAAGACCGGGCACTGGGTGTTCGGCGCCGAGCAGGAGGAGGTCGAGAACGGCAGCCGCTGGGCGGTCAACCCGCTCTCGTTCGTGCATGGCTACATCGCCTGGGGCAAGGGCGAGGCGCTGGGCGAGATGATGGCGCCTATCACCGATCCGTTGCCGGAGGTCGGCGTGCCGCCCTCGGGCGCGGACCGTGGCTGGGAGATGCAGTTGGGCTTCTCGCTGAAGTGCATCTCGGGCGAAGACGCCGGTATGGAAGCGCGCTATTCGACGACTTCTGTCGGTGGCAAGCGGGCCGTGCAGCAGTTGGGGCTTGCCATCGCGACGCAGGTCGAGAAGGCGCCCGACCGCCCCGTGCCGGTCATCACGCTGGGCAAAGACTCCTACCAGCACAAGTCCTACGGGCGCGTCTTCACGCCCGTGTTCGAGGTGCAGGAGTGGGTCAGCATGAACGGTGAGGAGCCGGCCGCAGAGGATGTCCAGCAGTCGGACGCCCCTGAAGCAGCGCCCGCCCGTCGCGTGCGCCGCACAGCGTAAACAGCACAGCAGGAGGAACGGGGGCTTGGCCCCCGTTTTTTATCAGATGACCATCGTTCCAATCACATTGAAAGCCGCCCGCGAGTTCGTCGCGGCGCATCACCGGCACAATCGACCGCCGGTCGGCCACAAGTTCAGCATTGGTCTAGAGCAAGACGGGGTGTTGATTGGCGTGGCTTGCGCCGGTCGCCCGGTCGCAAGAATGCTGGACGACGGTCTGACGATCGAAGTCACGCGGACCTGCACTGACGGCACCCGCAACGCGAACTCAATGCTGTATGGCGCAGTCTGGCGAGCGGCTAAAGCGATGGGCTACCGTCGCGCTATCACCTATACGCAAGGCGAGGAGTCGGGCGCAAGTCTTCGCGCAGCTGGCTGGGTGCGCGACAAAGAATTAGCCGCGCGGGCGGGCTGGGACGCGCCGTCTCGCCCAAGAGCCGACATTGGGTCAGGCCATGTGGCGCGAGTGCGGTGGGAGATCAAGACATGATCTGGCTCGATTTTGAAACCCGCAGCCACTGCGACCTGCCGCAGCGGGGCGTCTACACCTACGCTCGTCACCCGTCGACGCAGGTGCTCTGCATGGCGTGGGCGCTGGACGACGGCGAGGTCGAGCTCTGGACGCCCGAGCAGCCGTTCCCGCAAGCGGTCAGGGATGCCATCCAGAATATGGAGGTCATCCGCGCCCACAATGCTGCGTTCGAGCGGCTCATCTTCTGGTACGTCCTGTGCCCTGACTTCGACGTGCCGGAACCAACGCTTGAGCAGTTCTACTGCACCGCAACGCAGGCGCGGTCGAACTGTATGCCTGGCAGTCTCGAGGACGCTGGACGGTTCGCGGGCGCGGCGATGAAGAAGGACCATCGCGGTGCAGCATTGGTCAGGAAGTGCTGCGTGCCGCCGTTCAAGCACACCGAGCAGGATCTGGCCGACCTGTTCGAGTACTGTCGCCAAGACGTGCGCGCGATGCGCGCCATCTCGCAGTCGCTGCGGCAGTTGTCGGAGGTCGAGCTTGCCGACTACCATGTCAACGAACGGATCAACGATCGCGGCATCCGGATCGACGTCGACCTGGCGGCCGCTGCGATGGCCTACGCGGCTCAGGAAACCCGCGAAATCCAAGCCCGCGTGCGCGAGGTGACCGAGGGCGCGGTGCCGACCGTGCGCTCGCCTGCCATGCGGGCGTGGGTGCTGGAGCGGCTCGGACCGCAGGCGCGCAAGCTCGCCGTGCGCCACAAGGGCGGCGAGGCCAAGGATTCGATCGACAAATCAGTGCGGGCGACCCTGTTGGCGCTCGCGGAGGAGCACCCCGATGAGGTACCGCCCGCTGTTGCCGAGGTCATCCAAGCCGCCGACGATGTCTGGGCGTCTGCGACTGCGAAGTTCGGCCGTTTCGCTGCCTTGGCTGATCCGGAGGACGCGCGCCTTAGAGGAGCGTTTGTTTTTGCTGGAGGGGCAGCTACTGGACGAGCGAGCAGCTATGGCGCTCAAGTTCACAACATCCCCCGAAAGTCCGCAAAAGATCCACTGACCGTGCGCGCTGCCATGATGCGCCGCGAACCGCTCGCGCCCGCCTACGGTAAGCGGGTGACGGACGTGCTGAAGCTCATGCTGCGACCGGCGCTGGTGCCTGCTCACGGACACGTCTTCGTTGTGGCCGACTGGTCGGCTATCGAGGGCCGGGTCAATCCTTGGCTCGCTGCCAGCGCGACGGGCGAGGCGAAGCTCGACGTGTTCCGGCGCCGGGCCGACCCTTACAAGGTCAACGCGGCGACAACGTATGGTGTCCAGTATTCGGACGTCACCGACGACCAGCGCCAAGTCGGCAAGGTGCAGGAGCTGGCGCTCGGCTTCGGCGGGGGCGCGGGTGCGTTCGAGGCGATGGCGCGCGGCTACGGCGTGCGCCTGCCCGCTGATCAGGTCGAGCGCAGCGTGCGCGGCTGGCGCCATGCGAACCCGTGGGCGCCCGTGTTTTGGTCCGACCTTGAGCGCGCCTACTGGTCCGCGATGCGCCACCCTGGGGCCGAGTTCGACGCGGGGCGGGTGACGTACCTCTACGACAACCAGACCCTCTGGTATGTGCTGCCCTCGGGCCGGGTGCTCGGCTACCCCTACGCCCGGATCGAGGGCGACGAAATCAGTTACGCCAAGGCGTCATGGAAGCCGGCAGCGGACGCGAAAGAGTGGCCGCGAGCGCGGCTCTGGCGTGGGCTCGCGTGCGAGAACGTGACGCAGGCAGCCGCGCACGACGTCCTGCGCGGGGCGCTGCGGGTGCTCGACGGCGTGGTCGCGCACGTCCATGACGAGATCGTGCTGGAGGTGCCCGAGGCCGAGGCCGAGGAGGCCAAAGCGATGCTCGAACGAGTGATGACAACAGCGCCCGACTGGGCGGCGGGGCTGCCGCTAGCAGTCGAGGCCAAAATCATGCGGAGATACGGGAAGTGAACGAGAAATTCATCAACTGGCTGATCGCGCTCGCCCCGGAGGGCGAGACAGCGCTCTTCATCAAACAGCGGATCAAGCCGAACGGCAAGCCGACCTATGTCGCGCACCTGCCCGAGCGCTACCTGCGCTCGCCTGACGGCGCCTGGTACGGGAACACCGGCAGCTTCAAACTTGAGCGGCTCGCGGCGGGCGTGCGGGTCACCCGCGAGAACATCGACTATGTGTTGCTGCTGATGCTGGATGACATCGGCACCAAGAGCAAGACGCCCCCGATCGAGCCGACTTGGAAGATGGAAACCAGTCCGGGTAACCAGCAGTGGTGCTACGTCTTTCGCGCCGAGGACGCGCCGACCAAGCAACTGTTCACCGCAGCGGTGGCGGCGATCGCGGCGGCGGGCTTCACCGACGAGGGCGCGACCAACTGCGTGAGAAATTTTAGGCTGCCGGGCAGTGTAAACCTGAAGCCCGAGCGCAACGGTTTCGAGTCGCGCTTGGTCGAGTGGCACCCGGCTCGCGAGTTCACGCTTGAGCAGATCATGGCGGCGCTTGGCGTGCCAATGCCCGACCCGACCGCGCTCATCGACCCGGTGCTGGTCGACGACGGCGAGTCGGACGAGGTCATGCAGTGGTTATCGGCCGAGGGGCTGTTGCTCGAGCGGCCGAATGCGGCCGGCTGGGCGGGCGTGGTCTGCCCGAATGCCGAGCAGCATTCAAACGATGACATCGAGGGGCGCTATTTCCCCGCTAGCCGCGCGTATAAATGCCTGCATGGCCATTGTGCCGACTGGAACAGCGAGCGGTTCCTGCGCTGGGTCGAAGAGCAGGGCG
>Ga0315909_10002171_pt1 | contig 25518 bp, 31 predicted proteins | sample LakEriMetagenome_11_FD_203527 | JGI IMG/M metagenome (GOLD analysis project Ga0315909, IMG submission 203527) | Freshwater fungal communities from buoy surface, Lake Erie, Ohio, United States - Buoy 2 MA125 | ecosystem: Environmental > Aquatic > Freshwater > Lake | place: USA: Lake Erie, Ohio...
CGTCGCAGAAATCTTTGATTGAGTTCAAACACCGCTGTAGATGCTCTGCTTCGTTTTTAACAATAATCGCAGCCGCAATGAGCGGTTGTGAACGGCTCATCTCGTGGCGGGAATACTTCCGTTAGGAGTAATCGGACTCACGGGTACGGTTGTGGTCGGAGCCGAAGTGGTTGTTGACTGTGAGGGACTCTGTACCTGCTGAATGTGATTCGCACTCACAACACAGGCGAGACCAGGATTCTGCTGATTGGTAAGTCCCTCTGAGTCATAATTGAAGTACCAATCATAAAATTGATTTCCACTCGGGTCTAGGTTTGATCCCCAATACAACTGAATGTTTCCGCTGCCGTCATACGACCAATTACCACTGGGGTCTAATTGCCACACCGGACCTTGGTTGTAATTGAAATTGGCACTCGGATCAAAGTTGCCGCTGAAGTCGTAATTCCACATGATGTTTCCGCTGCCATCAAGCAAGACATTGCCACTAGTGCCACACTGCAGATTTCCGCTCGGGTCTAAAGCAAAGTTTCCGCTGGCATCACGGAGGAAGTTTCCGCTCATATTGTCGTAAATGAAGTTCGCGGATTCATTTGGGTAGTTGCCGCTCGGATCAAAGATTTCAAATTTGAAGTTGCCGCTTGAGTCAATCAAAGATGCCGGACGAATCGGGGTGCCAGCGATCGCGGACTTATTGGCCTTACCCATCACAAACGAAGCTACGGTCGGCGCCGTAATTCCGGCCGCCAAAATTCCCAGAATGAACTTGCGTCGATTCGGGTCAATCTTTTGTACGACTTCTTCGGGTAACTGATTTTCCGCCATGGGTAACAGTATAGAAACTTTGAAATCTCTCATTACATTTATTGGCAATTACTGCGCACATTTTTGGTGGCATCGGTCGTTGGTTATTCAACGCCAACGAACGGAGTACCCATGGCATTTATCGGAACCGCGCAACTCATTCGCCAGACCACCTTGCAGACCGCCCTTTTCAAGGACTGGATCGTGCAGGCGAAATGGCGCAACTTCTGGGGTTCGGGCGAGCACTTCGACTGGTGGGCCTTTCCGATAGACGCAGAATCGGGCCATGGCGATCGCTACAACGTCACTCCGGCACTCAACGAATTGCGAAATAGTGCGGCATTTCTTGAAGCTGTCCTCGAAAACGCCCAATTGCTTTCGATTGGTTTGGGCTACAGCCTCGAGTTCAGCCAAGTCATCGACCCTGCTCGTGCCGACAAGTACGCAGTTCGCCTCTTTAAATGTGGTCGGGCCCTGCACCTGTGGGGTATGCCGGTCGCCCATCGGGCTTTTGTCGGCTGCGTTGAGTACCTATTGGACGGTCATCCCGAATTAGCTAAAACCCTCGCTGGCATACGTGCTGACGAAACTCCCGAACTCAATCCACTTGGTATTGATCTCGTAATCCCCTCCGTACAACACCCACATGAAAGTATCTGACCATGGAAATTGTTCTCATCGTTGTCTTATTGGCCGTGCTCGTTGCCGTCGTGATTGTCGGCCGATCAATTCAAAGTGGACTGCGACCCCAGGTCACCGAACCTGCTCCTGTCGTTCCAACAGCTCCACAAATTGATCCCACAGCTCTCAAGGCTGATCTTTCAAACACAGTTGCCGATGCTTTAAACGCAGCACTACTTCAGATCTCAAATCAGGCTCGCCATGACCGTGAAGAGTCCATTCGTATGGCCACTGATCTGATCACCAAGGCCAGCAACGATCAACTAGGTGCGCGCGCCGACGTCATCAACTCAACAATGTTGGGTGTCAAAAGCGAAGTCGCCGGTCAATTGCAAAAGATTGACGATGCACTCAACACCTTGCGAGTAAGTAGTGCAATTCAATACGGAAATATGGAGCAAGCAGTTTCTGTGCTTTCAAAGCGAACCGAAAATCTCAACGATGTTCTTTCAAGTTCGCAAGCACGCGGTCAGTGGGGCGAGCGTCTGGCCGAAGACATGTTGCGCAAAGCCGGATTCATTGAAGGCATCAACTATGAGAAGCAAGAAATCATCAATGGTGGCGGAAAGCCCGACTACACCTTCAAGATGCCTCCCGATCGCGTTTTGTATATGGACGTCAAGTTTCCGCTAGATAAATACGCTGAATACATCAATGCCGAAAGCGATGCGCTGAAGGTACAAGCCAGGTTGGCTTTCTTAGCCGCAGTTAAAGGACACGTTGACACACTCGCCAAACGCGATTATGTCGATAAGTCAAATGACAACACGATTGATTATGTGTTGATGTTCGTGCCCAACGAAAGCATCAGTGGTTTCGTACACGAAGCGAGCCCAAGCCTGATTGATGAAGCATTAGATCGCAAAGTAGTTTTGTGTTCACCACTCACGTTGTATGCGTTCTTGGTTGTTATCCGTCAAGCAGCAGACAGTTTCCATACCGAACAGACAGCAGCAACCATCATGCAGCGAGTGAATCAATTCGCTAAGCAGTTTGATGAATACACCGGTGCTGTCGACCAGGTGAGTAAGTCATTTGGCAAACTACAAAATGAAATTGACTCAATTGCCACTGGTGGCACACGGTTCAAGAAACTGAATGTTCCGGTTCGTGAAATAGAAAAACTCCGCAAGAATCAGGGCATCCCCGAACTTGAATCTGGTCAACCAGCAATTGAAGACGACCTATAGGACTAGTTCAGGGTCGTCATTAGAGGTTGAACTCCACAAGTTCTCATCCTCATTGGTCCACTCCGCCCAAGCTTCACGGTAGGCCAAACTCAATTCATGTTTTCTGAGTAACTGAATTGCGCTGACTAATACTGCAGAACGAGTTTTCAGTCCGTTTCTGAAGGCATAGTCGTCTAGGTAAGTAACCGCATCTGTCGGAAGAGTCACGTTTAACTTCATGGCTGAACTTTATATTCAGAATTCATAAGTAAACCTGAACCAGTACTTTCGGATAGTGATGATCAAGAAAAATTCTCACAGATGGTGCTTCAACCGATGACAGATTGTTCGCGTTCCCAACGAACTCTTTGTTCATCGGAATCACCACTCAGATCTCGCCAAAGTTCGACCATCTTGCGACTTGGCGAAGCATCGCCCCAATCGTCATTGGCCAAGGCTCGGCAATACCCCTGCCACTCGGCACGTAAGGCCGACTGATCCTGACGTTCGGAATGAAGTCGCATGCGCTGGGCAACCAAATCTTCATGGCCGGGCACGGCGAGCAATCCTTTGGCTGTCGCCCAATAAACCCCATCAAGATCGGCGACCTCGGTACACATCTCGGCCATCATCTGCGCGGCCCGAACTACCAAGACCGCCGCGTCGGTCGCCAGACCCGTCGAATCACACCATATATATAGACACGTTTCAAACGGCACCCCTCGGACCAGCCCCAGCCCATGTCGCAAGACTTCAACCCCGCCGTCCTCGGGCCACCGGCGCGCATGATCGACACATGCTCGCAAAATCTCAACATCGCTCACAATGCCGAGGTGCAGCGGCAACTCGTCCGTCAGAGTCACACCCAACCATTGCTCACCTTCGGGCGGAAGTTCGGCCACCGTCAAACTACGTCGCACATCTGATGTGATGTTTGAAAACGTCGCATCTTTGATAGGTGTATGCCACATTTCGGCACGGGCCGACGACCGGCGCTGTTGTGAAGAATGCATGGCTAACCACATCACTAACTCTTCGCTTTTGCTCTTTTCGAATTCCACCCGCTTGCCACACATATGCCGAACTTCTGGTCGACCAAGAACAGATGCCACAAAGGTGTACTGAGGAATCGCCTTTTCGATTGCTGGATGTTGAGACGTGCTGATCCACCGTTCGATTGGCCAGGTCTCAATCACGTCTCCCTCGCCAATGAGTGACTTAATCACATCGATCTCATCGGTAGTACAACCAACCGGGGTGATGTTCACTCCACTCGGATACAAAATCCAGTTGCCGCCTTCACATCGCAGTCCTGCTCCACCATGTGAAATCTTCCCCCGAAATATCACCGGGCAATCAAACTGCGTGGGTTGCTTCTCTAGCAACAAAACACTCGGGGACTCCCCAGAAGTCAAGGCACTCATCAGTTCGTGAGAATTATCCTGCGCGATAATCACACGCCGCCCAGGAAGATCAATCGACTGCTCGCTTACCAACGAGACAGCATGAGCAAACGGTGACAGCGACAAAGACTGCACTAGGCCATTCCAAACCTTTTCGACGAATTCATCTTCAGCATCAACACCAAACGAACCAACCACATCAAGATTGATCCACACTTCACCCACGGTCGTCGTGCCGATTGGAAACAACAAAGGCACTGCATCGTTCTTGTGCGCCAACAGAACCAGGGTGTCCAGTTCAACCGAACCACTGATCTCAATGACACGGGACGAGAACTGCGTCCATGGACCCTCTACCTGAACTTCTTCAACAAACTCGGCCTTCACTGCATCGCTTGATGTAATCACCATACGTAGCAACTTGATCATTGACGGCGAAAGTGTACGAAGCGCAAGATCTAGCCGAGCCATCGCAAGTTCATCAGTGGTAGCCGTCAGTGCCGACTCCATTTCAAGAGCCTTCACTTCTACAGAAATGTCTTGGCGTTCAGATTGTTGGCGTTTGCTTCGCAAGCGCATCAGTAATCCCACCCCGACTGCTGTTGAGATGAAGCCGATTATCTTGCGGTTGTTGTCAGAAGTAGTTTCTTGAGGAGCGGCACAGAACTCTTCGTTGTTGATGTCCTGCTGCACCGCCTCGGCCGAAACATGGCGTTGATTGATCAAGCTTGCCAACGAAACCATTGGTGTTGCCACCAACAAATACTTCACGAACCGCGATTGCCAACGCCGACGTTGCTCAGGTCCGCCAAAGCCCGAGCGAACAATTCGAACTGCCGTCACAAGGACAGTTCCCGCAATATACGCAAAGCAAAGCAGTGCGACGATCGAGACCACCATGACTATCTGGGTTTCACTCATCATCATGACTCGACCAATTCGGCTGAACGTGTTGCCGTTACGGTTCGACTACCGATTCCAGCGAGACGCAATAATGTCGTTTGCTGCGTCAGCGTGACTGTCACCGTGACGGTGCGCAAGCCAATGGTTACTTGGCCACCAATACCATGCGTACTCAAATACTCTTCAGCTGCGCGCCTGGCTTTGACCGGATCAAGTAATCGCCAACCCAATCGCAACAGTGTCACTTGTTGCGCTCCAACCCGAGCCGCATTCTCGGCATGATCGGCAGCTTCAACACGAGCAGCAACTATGCGTCCACCGTCAACCGCCAAGCCGGCAGTGACCATGAAACACATCGCTAAACCCAATACAAAAGCGGTAACGACACCCCGATCACGTTCGTTGGCCATGTCATCCACCCGCCCGATAACGGTCAATAACTTCTGTTGACGATGCCGCCATGCTCACTGTGTGTGCACCCAATAGCGACAATCCGTCATTCGACGTCTGGCAACTGACGGTGACTGTTACAGAAGAGGACATAGACGACCGGGCATATGTTGTTGCCACGCGCGGTCTCACGCACGACAGTCCGCTTGTTGACAGATCATCGAGAACTACTTGGTGCGCAACAGAACTCATCCGAGGCTGAGAGACCAAAGAAGCAGCGCGTGCACCTTGATCGGCGGCGTGCTTGAGTTGATTGATTCCTTGGCCTGCGCGTCCTGCATGCACCACAAACATCAACATCACAATCAGAAGGGGTGTGAGCAAAACCATCTCTGTCGCAACGCTGCCGCGATCGCGCATCATCGCGAGACCTCGGTGGTGAATCGCTCACGAGGTTCAATAACGGTTCGTCGCACCGAACCGGGAAAGAACGGAATGATCCGCGGCACAAGTGCTTCAACGGTAATCGACACCGTCTCAGTATTGATGGCAACCAGCGCAACCGCTGGACTCTGCCCCCCTGCTTCGATGACCAGATTTTCTGCTGCTTGCTGACCGCGTCGTGCTGCAACCTCGCTCGGGAGTCGGGCGACTGATGCAGCCGCTGCTCCTTCGGCAGCAGCAGCACCAGCGATGCTCGATGCATGAAAGTACAAGCCTGCTTGGATGGCGAGCATCAACAGCAGAATGACAACCGGAATCACCAATACCACCTGGGCTGACACTTCGCCTCGATCTCGTTCTTGAGATGACACATCAGCCCAAATTCAGATCATTGGCTTTATCGCGCACTTTGCCCGAAACGATCACTCCCACCGAAATTGCGAGGGCGATCAAGGACGCCGCCAAGACAACTGTCGTTGCGCTGACCTCACCTCGATCACGATCGGTTTCTCGTGACGCTTGAAGCCGAATGTTGTAGTACTGCCATAACTGCTTGAATTGTTCCATTTTTCTTTCTCCTTGTTTGTTGTTGAGAATGTGTCTTACGTACCGAACCCTGCACTGATCGTTTGCATTGCTGGGTAACCGAGCAGAATGAGAAAGCCCATAAACAAGAGAACCATGGGCAACCCCATTCGTTCGGTTGCAGCATTTGCATCAGCTTCAATTTCGGCCAGCTGCTTGGCGCGCATCGACGACGCTTTGGCTACTAGCGATGAGGTCATGCGCGCACCTTGTTCGCCACCAAGTTTGATGGTGGCTGCCAGTTCGGGTAATTCATCAATTCCGATGCGCTCACCTTCGGTTGCCAAGATCTCCCACGGCGAACGTCGAGTGGCGCGAGCGATATCGAGAGAGTCGGCAATGAGATGAAAGGTTGGGCCGTCGCCCACTCTCGACGCTGCAACCAATGCCGATTCAATTCCGGCTCCGCCAGCCAACATGATTGAGACCAGATCAAGATATGCCGAAAGTGAAGTGCGAAATTCGCGTCGCGTCGTTTTGGCTCGAGTCCGTAATTGCAGAACTGGCAACATAAATCCAACTACTGACAAGACCAACGAGGTGATCAGAAGTAAAGGAAGGGGAAGCGGTGTCCCGCCGATTGTGGTGACGACAATCATTACGAGAGGAATGACAGCAGAAGTCGCAGCACATATCAATCGTTCGGTGGTGATCTTGGCTGCTGAGCTTCTACACACAGCGAGATCGGTTGATGAGACAGCAAATCGTTGTTCAATTGTGTGGCGAAAGCTTTCAAACTTTGAGTTCGTCGCGGTAGTTCCGTAGCCATACTTTGGAAGCACTGTTGCTAGCACCGGCCTCCGCAACGACTTGCGAATAAGCACACATCCAATTCCAGCCACGAGTCCCCACAGAATCATGACAATGCTCCATCGGTACGACGGGCAATGAATCTCGGCGGAGCACTGAAACGTCCGAGCCTCTGAAGCAAAACCATTGCCGCAGCAAACATTGAAATCACCATTACCAACGCCACCATTCCTGTCGGCGATGTGTATGGCGCGAGATACATGGGATTGAACGCGATCAGGCCACCAACAAAACCAACAACGACCACCGCGATGATTCGAACCGCACTTCGTAAACGGGCGCGAGCGACCCACACACGTGTACGCATGCGCACATCATCACGACAACAGTCGGCCAAGTGACCGAGCAACGAGCCCATATCGCGCACTTGATTTTCTGAAGCCGTAATCAGCGCCGCCGCAACGAAGTCGGCGAGAGGGTGATTCACGGTTACTGCGAAATTTCGAACGGCGTCTGACAAGTTGGTGAAACCCAGTTCAGCCGACAGCTGTTGAACTGCTGGACGAATGGCAATCGGAGCGGTACTCGCCGTGACGGTAAGAGCTTGCTCGAGTCCCCTTGCACCGGCCATAGTGTCACGAAGTTGTTCGGTCCACACCGCAAGCGCTTCGACCAACTTGGTGTCGTCGACATTTCGACGCGAAGGTCGTGGCAAGGCTTGACCCGATGCCATCACCACGACCCCGCGCATACCGGCCAGGACAAGGAGCGTGCCCGTAGCCAGACCTAAACCAAGAAGAAGACGAATGACCACACTCATCGCCACGTCCCCGCAGTTTGCAACTGTGCATTCACCGAATCGTCATAGCCGTGTGTTGCTAAAAGTTCACGCAGGTCTGAAGTCATTGGAAACGCCGCTTCCGCCAAACCACTTCCATTGGCGACAAAGAGTTCATTCGAAACAATTCGTGGTCCATCACTGTCAACCACTTCACGAATACTGCTGATGCGCCGTTGACCATTAACTAGTTCAATATGGACCACTAAGTGCAGAGCATTGGCCAGCAAGAGATTGACAACATCAATCGGCAAACCGGTATTGGCCATTGATACATACGCCGCAAGCTTCGAAAAAGCAGACCGCGTTGAGTCAGCATGCAATGTACACATCGAACCGTTATTGCCTTGGCTCATCGCCATCAGCATCGGGAAAGCTTCGGCACCACGTACTTCGCCAACGACAACGCGGTCGGGATCCATGCGTAAGGCCATGCGGGTGAGATCGGCAAGATGAATCGCTCCGTGTCCTTCAATGTTCGCCGCTCGCGACTGAAGGGCGTCGTGATCAGGATGAAGTTGCGCGAATCGAGCAAGTCCGAGTTCGAAGGCATCTTCGATGGTGATGATGCGCTCGTAAAAAGGAATTTCGTTCATCAGCGCGCGTAACAATGTGGTCTTTCCGCTTCCGGTGCCTCCAGCCACAATGATGTTTCGCTTCGCTAGTACCGCTGCACGCAGAAAGTTTCTGACATTAGAAGTCATCAGGCCCCCACGAGTCAGCTCTTCTAACGACGAAAGATGAAACTGGTGTTTACGAATCACCAACGACGGTTGCTGGGAAATATCCATAACCGCAAAGAGACGACTTCCATCATCCAGACACAGATTGCATTCGGCAGTTGCAGCATCAAAACGGCGCTCTCCGTTGCGTGATCGTGAAGCAACATTTCGAACGAGGCGAATCAGTTCATCGTCGGTACTAACAATCGGATCAATTTCATGACGTGACCCGTCGGTATGTTTGACCCATACAGGTGAAGTGCCGCGAACGTGGATGTCGGTGATTACGGGATTGTCAAGCAGGCGCTGCAAGGGGCCAAAGCCGAGTACCGCATCAATGGCGCTTTTGGTGATCAATGTTTCGTCGTCAAACGATGGGGTATCGCTTCCGGTTAGCAAAGACTGAGTGACTCGTTGATCAAAGAATTGGCGAGCTGTATCGCGAGCCACTTCGTTTTCTTCGAGGGCTGATAGCTCGCCGCCCGCAGCCCGTCGTTGTTGACGCTGGTCAATGAGCGATGACGTGATCTGCGCAATCAGGTCTTGTAATGCTGAGGATGTATCGACGGCATTCATTAGGCAACAGCGCGTTCTACAAGTTCGTGAGTCTGATGTGCCATTGCAATCTTGGCGATTGTTAACTTAAGTGCCGCACTACTGCGACGATCAGATGGCAAAAGATCAGCGATCACTGGCCATTCAATTGCTTTCGCGAGTTCGTCAATCTTGTAGCGACCACCCGCGGCGAGAACCTTCCACTCGCCGAGTTCCTTCAGCAAAGGTTGACGATGCACCAACGCAACAACGTCGTCGAGATCGGTTCGACTAATGAGCAGTCGCGTGTCGGCGGCACGCATGATGTCTGAAGCGGGAGTGTTTGGTCGAACGTGCCCGACGTTGATGATGACGTCAGTTCCAAGTACCTGATCAAGGGTTCGGGTGTGTGGAGCAATGATTGATAGTGCAGCTATCACTTGTTCGGCTGACGGTGGAGCAACGACAACGCTCACATCATTGCGATACGTGCGTCGCAAAGATTGCGGATCAAGTGTTGATGTGGCTGGAGTGCGAACATGGGCTGCGAGTTCGGCAAGACCGGGTCGGATTTCCCAATTGTGGCGCGCCGCGAGTCGGCCTCCGTCAGGATCGGCTTCAATCACAGTGACCGGGGTCGGCCACATGGTCGCGAGATGTAATGAAATGGTTCCGAGGTCGGTGAGTCCGCCGGTGGTGCCCGTAACGATGATGCTCATATCAGCCCACCACCTTGACAAGATGAAGTTCGTCGTGGCCAACAAGTTCGTTGGCCGAAGCGATCACAAGCCGAAGCGTGACTGAACGATCACCGCTGAGTTCGTCTGGTTGTGAAATCTCCCACACCTGAACTTTTGCAGCGATTGACGTTGTGAGATTTGTTCCATCCGACTGTGAGTCGACAGCGATGACTTGTACGTTGTCTCCTGCTATGAGGTCGGCTGGGGCCTGTGACTTGGTAACAGTGATGCCGGCGAGACCTTCAGTTGGTGTGAGCGGCTCAACCGAGATGAGTTGCGAAGGGGTGAGGGGACTACCAGCAACGATGTCGGTGGTGAGGCGCATGCCAATGATGGCTGTAGCCGATGAAGTTGCGAGAAGGGCGATGTCGTCGCTCGAGGTGAGAGTGATGCTGCTCAAGTCAGAGGCTTGAATTTCGTGGCCCCGCTGAAGAGCTCGGGATGTCACAAGAACCTTGGTGCCTGCGGCGTCAGAGTTCTGCCACATGAATGATCCGATGATGCAGATACATACGATTAAAAGTCCGATGGCGAATTCGGGGATGCGGACCCCCTTGCGTTGAAGACCGGCGGTGAGCGAGGTGCCCATTCCGGAAAGGCGTTGCCGATAGGCGCTGCCCGGTTGACTGATGACTCCTTGACTCACTGGCTCCTCCGCTTTCACGATGTCGATGGACCGACTGCCCATTGATGTGTGCGAAGAAATCTGCTTCACGGCGCCTTGACGATGAATAGGTCATTTGACCCATCCCCTTCCCCGGTAATAACTCGCCACTTTGGAATCTGCTTGCCGCTAGGCGGTAGCCATCTTCCAAAGTGGGTAAAAAGTGGAACCAAGGCGCCACTCTGGACAACTGGTTCCACCTGTCGGAACTGGTTGTACAGAGTGGCAGAAAATGGGGGTTAGGTAGAGTGGTGGGCGATGAACGGTTCAGAGTCAACCCCTCGGACGCGGGCCAAGGCTCCGGCGGTTCTCCCCCAGTCCAACGACGATTGCTGGTGTGGTTCAGGCCGTAAGTACAAGCGTTGCCACAAAGGACTCGAGGGTCGCATCTCACCAGGCATCATCTCCCCCATGCGCACTGTCCCCGCGCACATCGGAAAGCCCCCATACGCCGACACTGGTGAAGTACCTCGCTGGAACGAACCTCGCGTCAAGACTCCCGACATCATCGAGCGCATGCGTTACGCCTGCGATATGGCTACCGACATCTTGCGACTTGCCGGCGAATACGTTCAGCCCGGCATGACCACCAACGACATCGACATATTTGTTCACGATCTCACCGTTGAACGCGGCGCATACCCAAGTCCGCTCAACTATCACCGCTATCCCAAGAGCGTCTGCACATCACTCAATGAAGTGATCTGTCACGGAATTCCTGACGACACCGTGATTGAAGACGGAGACATCATCAACCTCGACGTCACGTGTTATGTCAACGGAGTTCACGGCGACACCAACGCAACTTTCCTTGTCGGCAACGTCAGCGAGATTGATCGCAAACTCGTCAAAGTCACCGAAGAATGTTTGTGGCTCGGCATCGAAGCCGTGAAGCCCGATCGTCCGCTCAGCGATATTGGCAAAGCAATTGAAGACCACGCCAAGATTCATCGCATGGGCGTTGTGCGCGCTTTCATCGGACACGGAATTGGCGAACAGTTCCACACCGATATTCAGGTTCTGCACTACTTCGATTCGCGCAACAACATGATCATGAAGCCCGGCATGGTCTTTACCATCGAGCCCATGATCACTCTTGGCACCTATCAGTTCCATATGTGGGACGACGATTGGACTGCAGTCACTGCCGACGGCAAACGCACCGCTCAATTCGAACACACCATCTTGGTGACCGACACTGGCTGCGAAGTTCTCACTGGTGGCGACAAGGCTGTGTCGCCCCGTAAGCCTTAGTGGGCTTCGGTCTTCCCAAGTCGCTAAACACCTCATTCAACCCGTAGCGTGTTGACCCGTGGGCGAACGCTACGTCAATTTTGATCGACAGCAGTGGGCCGACCTTCGTGCGGCGACCCCGATGACCCTTCGGGAAGCCGATCTTGAAGATCTCCGCGGAATCAACGAGCGCATCGATCTTGACGAAGTCGCTGCCGTGTACTTGCCCCTCACCCGTTTGCTGAACCTGTATGTCTCGGCAACTCAGAATCTGCACAAAGTGAGCGCGACGTTTTTAGGAACTCTCTCACCGAAGGTTCCGTATGTCATTGGCGTCGCTGGTTCGGTCGCTGTTGGCAAGAGCACCTTCGCGCGTATCTTGCAAGCACTTCTCGCCCGCTGGCCAGATCACCCCAAAGTTGACCTCATTACAACTGACGGCTTTTTGCACCCGAACCATGTGCTTGAAGAACGCGGCATCATGAACCGCAAAGGTTTCCCCGAAAGCTACGATACTCGTGCGCTTTTGAAATTCTTGCGTGATCTCAAGAGTGGTCAGGCAACACTTGATGCCCCCGTCTATAGCCACGTTGTCTACGACATCGTTGAAGGTGAAAGTGTCACTGTCTGTCAGCCCGACATTTTAATTCTCGAAGGTCTCAACGTTTTACAAGTTGGTGCGCCTGGTAACGAGGCCACCGAATTCGTGAGCGACTACTTCGACTTCTCGATTTACATTGATGCCCTCGAAGCCGATATCGAGAACTGGTACGTGAATCGCTTCTTAAGTTTGTGCGATTCAGTCTTCCAAGACCCCAATAGTTTCTTCCAGCACTTCGCTCAATTATCTCGCGAAGACGCAATCGCCACAGCCCGCACCATTTGGAAGGGCATCAACGGACTCAACCTCAAGGAAAACATTGAGCCCACTCGCGATCGCGCTTCGCTCATTTTGCGCAAAGGCGAAGACCACAGAGTCTCTGAAGTGCGCCTGCGCAAACTCTAAATCTGTCACAATTGAACTGTGGCAAACTCACGAGCAAAATCAAAGAAGCGTCGCAAGAAGAAGGGCACCAAGGCTCGCGGGCCGGCCATCTTTTTGATCATCATTTTTGTCGCCGCTGGCCTGCTGCTCGTCAATCAGGTGAATCAGTCACCAAGTTCGAATACCACGCCCATTGCAATTGGCGACACCACAATCGTCTCGGGTGTTGACGTCAGCTCGGCCCCAATCAACACCGATGCATCTGGCTCGTCGGGTACTGATCCGAGCAATCTTGGCAAACCAGTGATCGTTCATAGCGACACACTTGGAGATCTTGATGTTGATCAAGTGATTGACGACTGGACCGGAGTTGAACCACCACAAATACCTGCAGAAATTTCCGTAGTCGGATCAGCAGCTCTTGAGGGTGAATACATTGCCGACGATCTCGCCGATGGAATCTACATCGGTTATCTGTTGGGTGCCCTTGACGAGAACGAAGAAGGCTTTGTTTTCGATATTCGTGATTCTTTTGAGATCGTCAAACCAGAGAACGAAGGTTTGAAGTTGTATCCCGCATATCTCGATTCGATTCTCTTTGTTTCTCTGTCAACTTCTGGCGAAGCGAATTCGGCGATTTCGGTGGCGAAGTATTTTGAGTTGGCAAAAAGTGATGCAAAAGAATTGCAAATTCCAAATGCTGATTTGTCAGCAATTGTGAAGGGAAGTCCCATGTTGCTCACCATCGTTGGTGGCGAAATCATTGCAATTGAAGGCGTTGACGCCCCGTAGTTAGCCTTCGGTCAGTTGGCCGCGGTCGCGTGCTTGCTTGATCAACATTTCGGTGTGACTCCACAAAGCCGATGATCCGTCACCGATTGGACTCAGTCGCTTCACTGCCTGCGGATAACTCACTCCGTGACGTTTCCACGGCGAGTCGTCTCCGGCATGGTGATTCAGCATCGCTGGCTGCATGCGGTCGACCGCATTAGCAAACTGGCTTTCGGGCGTTTCTTGAGCTTCGTATTCGTTCCACAATGATCGAAGGCGATCGCGTTGATCATCGGGTAATAAACCGAAAAGTCGGTCGGCGGCTTTTTGTTCGCGTGCATCTTTGTCGGCATAACCAGTCGTGTCATACGCAAAAGTATCGCCTGCATCAATTTCAACAATGTCGTGTACCAAGCACAACGCCAACACATGTGCGATGTTGACATCAACGTTGCTCCACTCTTGTAACACCAGCGCATACATCGCCAAATGCCACGAATGCTCGGCGGTGTTCTCGCGTCGTGAACCGCCGGTAATTGCTGTTTGTCGTTCAACTTGTTTGAGCTGATCGATCTCCATCAAAAAGTTCAGTTGTTGTTGCAGACGTTGCTCGGTCATGACACGTCCTTACGACAGAAGAGTTGCTAGAGCCCAGATGGCGGCAATGAGGCCGAGTGCACCCATGAAAATACTGCGGCTCAACGGTGCTCGAGGAAGGTCGTCGTCTTTGGGGGCCGGTGGCGGTTTGACGATGGCCAAAATGTTGCCGGCGAACAGTGCGCCGCCCAAAGCCAAGATCAGCCAGCCCATCAATGTTTTGGCGTCTCCGAAGAACATGTCTCTATTGTGCCAGCACCCGATGCATATCGGGAACTTTTCTCGTGTCACCACCTTGTTCAGGTCTTTCGCCGACCTAGAGAATGCGTCATACTGAACCTATGGGATTTCACCACGTTGCTATTGCCATCAATGATGTCCAGGCCAATTACGACTTCTACACCCAAGTTATGGGTTTCGAATTGGTGAAGACCGTGACCGCACCAACACCCGAAGGCGGGTATAGCAAGCACTTCTTTTATTCGACTGGCAAGAACAAATCCGGCGAACAGGGAATGATCGCGTTTTGGAATATTCACGTGGAAAGCCTTGAAGGATTCGAAACCAATCTCAACAAAGCCGCGGGCTTACCGTGGTGGGCCAACCACTTCGCGTTTGATTCACCGAATGCCGAACATCTCGAAGAGCGTCGCGAGAATTGGCGCTCACACGGTCACACGGTGCTCGAAGTGAATCACGAATTCTGTCGCTCGATTTACATTCGCGATCCCGAAGGCAACACTGTTGAGTTCTGTTTGAACCTTCGTGAATTCACCGAAGAAGAAAAAGTACATGCCTTGGAATTGTTACTTGACCCAAATCCACCCATGGAAAAACAGTTTGGTGCAAAAATTTGGCAACCCGAAGGTGACGCTCTCGTCATACCAGCGGGCTGATCACACCAAACTTTTCAGTTGTGAGTGTCGTATGGCGAATCGGCATGGAAATTCTTCGCCATATTGCGGAACTTGGTGAACTCACCGAAGAACGCCAACTTCACATTGCCAGTCGGTCCGGCACGATGCTTACCGATAATGACTTCAGCAACACCCTTTTCGGTGTTCTCTGAACTCTCGCCTTTTTCATTGCGATACATTTCCGGTCGGTGCAAGAACATCACGATGTCGGCGTCCTGTTCAAGCGAACCCGACTCGCGTAAGTCTGACAACTGCGGACGCTTGTCTTGACGGTCTTCAAGACGACGACTCAACTGACTCAACGCAATGACTGGCACATCAAGTTCGCGAGCTAAAACTTTGAGGTTACGGCTGATCTCACTGACTTCAAGTTGACGACTCTCGCTGTTGTTTCCGCTCATCAATTGCAAATAGTCAATGACGATGAGGCCGAGGCCGTTGTACTTAGCTTTGAGGCGTCGCGCCTTGGCACGAATTTCCATCACCGTGACACTCGCGTTGTCGTCAAGGAATAACAGTCGATTATCTAATCGACCAACTGCCACGTTGATTTTGCTCCATTCGGCTTCGCTGATATTGCCAGTTCGCAAAAGCTTTGAATCAACTTCTGCTTCGCTGGACAAAAAGCGCATTGTCAATTCGGTGTGGCTCATTTCGAGCGAGAAAACCAAAACCGGCAAGTTGGTTGATTGTGCAACATTGCTGGCAACGTTGAGAGCAAACGCAGTCTTACCCATGGCCGGGCGAGCACCAATGATGACTAATGAAGATGGTTGTAGACCAAGAATGATTTCGTCGAGATCGGTGAAACCAGTAGGTACGCCAGTGAGCGATACTTTGCTTTCGAAACGTTTCTCGAGTTCTTCGGTCGCCAAACTCAAGAGATCGTTGATTTGGCGCGTTGAATCAATCACCCGTTCTTCGGCAACAGCAAACACGCGCGATTCAGCTTCGTCGAGGGCCTTAGCTACATCGTCAGGTTCGGTATACGCAATCTCGGCAATTTCACTGGCGACACCGATGAGTCGACGTAACGCCGCTGTATCCATCACGATTTTTGCGTAACGACCAACGTTGCCAATAACTGGTGTGGAGTTTTGCAATTGCAGCAAAAAGTCGAGGCCACCAATTTCTTCAAGGAGTCCGATACGTCGAAGTTCGTCAGCCACGGTGACTGGATCGACGGGGTCACCGCCAGCCAACAACGCGCGCATCGCGTCAAAGATGTGTTGGTGACCAGGCTTATAGAAGTGCTCGACGTGAACGCCGGCTTCTGACACCGTGTTAACCGCTTCGCGCGACAACAACATTGCGCCAAGTAACGACTCTTCGGCGCTCAGGTTGTGCGGGGGTACGCGATTCATCATCGGTCGGGGCGCGTTGTCACGCTGATTCTTGGCACCCCACTGTGAACTACCCGATGAGTTATTAGTCATTACCTCTACCTTGACCGATGCACCCTGTTGATCGCTAGGGGTACAACCTTGTGAATTTCCTGTGGACAACTTTTGCATTCTGGGGATAAGCCCAGTTTCCAAATGAAACAGGACCCGAACCAGTTGGCCCGGGTCCTGTTCACATCATGAAATGTTCAATCGTGTGTTGCGGACGATGTCCGCCATCGTCACTTGGCGACGACGTTGATATTGATGCCGAATTGCACATCGTTGTGCAACTTGGCGGTGACGCTGTACTCGCCCACGGTCTTGATGTGGTCGGGAACCGACAACTTCTTACGATCGAGTTCGATACCAGTCTGAGCGAGCACCGCAGCAACGACGTCGGCTGCAGTCACCGAGCCGAACAAACGGCCTTCGGTTCCGGCGGCCTTGGCCTTGATGTCGATGACCTTGGCAACCAAGGTTGACGCGATGGTCTGAGCTGAATCACGATCGGCGGCATCGCGCAAGTCGCGACGACGGCGCATCGAAGCTGCCTGTGAAACTGCACCGTCGGAAGCATTGATTCCGAGTCCGCGAGGCAACAAGTAGTTGCGACCGTGGCCCTTGGCGACTTCAACGATGTCACCGCGCTTACCTAAGCCATTGATGTCAGAACGCAAAATGATTTTCATGATCAGCCTTCCTCGTTGGTTTCGATCTCGTCTGCTGCTTCGAACTCAACACCGGTCTCGAGATTCTCGATCACGGCGTCAATGTTCTGCTCTTCGACCTGGTCGACGGCTCCTTCGGAACCGCGAGGACCACGCGGTCCGCGAGGACCACGGCCTACTGAAGCAACGCGCTTGGTGTATGGCAACAAAGCCATTTCGCGAGCGTTCTTGATGGCGTTTGCGACTTCACGTTGCTGTTGCACCGTGGCGCCGTTCAAGCGCTGACCGCGGATCTTTGAGCGGTCGGACATGAAACGCTGCAACAAGTTGATGTCTTTGTAATCGACATAGTCGATTTTTTCTGACGCCAAAACGTTGGCCTTCTTTTTGATCTTGCGACCATTGTCTTTCGGAGCACGGCCCCGAACTGGCTTCTTTGAAGTGCTATTTCCCATGAACTTTTCCTTAAGTCGATACGTGAATTACAGGTGGATAATGAATTGTGCAGACTGGCTGCAGATCAGAATGGTTCTTCGTCGGCGTAGTAACCGTCATCGGCCGGGGCTGATGCTGGTGCTCCACTTGAGCGAGGAGCTTGACGTGGTGCTGAACCGCCGCCTTCGCCGCCGCCTTTTGCTGGAGTGCGCTCAACCGAGACGGTGGCCCAACGCAAGGTCGGTCCAATTTCGTCGGCGGCGATATCCACTGACGTCCGCTTGCCGCCTTCGCGAGCTTCGTATTCGCGAACATCGAGACGACCCGTCACCAAGACACGCGTGCCCTTAGTGAGTGATGCCGCCACGTTTTCGGCGAGTTGATCCCAGGCAACAACATTCATGAATGTGGTTGCTTCTTGCCATTCGCCGTTGACTTGATAGCGACGATTGACGGCGATGCCAACGGTGACCGTGGCCTTGCCTGACTGGGTGTAACGAAGTTCGGGATCTCGGGTGAGATTGCCGACGACGGTAATTGTGTTAGAAGCCATTGGTTTCCTCCAGTGGTTGCTGAGAGTGGGTAGGTCCGAAGACGAGGGCTCAGGCTGCGATGAGGCCGCGACGGGCCGCTTCGGCGTCGGGAAGACGCATCAACTTGTGGCGAAGGACATCGTCGGCGATACGCATTGATCGCTCGAGTTCGTCAAGTGCGCCGCCGGGAGCGACAACGTTGAGAATGGCGTAGTAGCCATCTTCTTTTTTGTTGATCGGGTAGGCCAAACGGCGCTTGCCCCAGAAATCAACTTTCCCGTGGACGGTTCCACCAGCGTCGGCAATGCCCTTTGAGACATTGGCAATCCACTGTTGGGCGACGACATCATCAAGTGAGCCGTCGATAATGATCATTAATTCGTAAGCACGCATCATAAGCGTGTAACTCCCTTCGGTCACGGTGTCGGCCTATCCGACATCGGGGCCCCTGCTTGGGGCAGGGTATGTACTGACTCGGAAAGTGTATCGGGGTAAAAGCAGAACCTCACGGGGATGACTCTGGCAAAGGGGTGTCGCACAGTCGACTCATATTGTTGACCCATCTTGTTGAGTCGCTGGTCGTTATTAAGTGATTAGGGGCGGGTCAGACGCACAAAAGAGGCCGCCAACAGGCCGACCCCCCATGACACTGCGCCATCGCGAGTCGTCACCGAACCGCCCTCACGCAGGTATCCCGTGACCGCCGCGGGTCGAAATCCCTGGAACGCCAGACCTGGTGCCCCACCTTTGAGACCCCACCACACTGAAATAATGCCGATCACCATGGTGGCGACACATACCGGTATTGCCAGGGTTTCTCGGGGCATTCGCGAGGCCAGCACCAGAGCAAAAACGGCGCTGAGTAGCAAAAGCACGCCAACTGCGGCCAAAGCAATAAAGAGATGTTGCATCACCCCGGCCAAGCCAATTCCGGCTTGATCGCCACAATCGACCATGGCTCGAGTGGGGGCCGTCGGGTCGTCGTAGGGATAAACCTGCAATAACTGACATGGAGTGCCATCGCTCAACTGGGGGAGACCATCAACGAACTTCACGGAAAAGTCGTCGGTGACTGAGCCAAACAGTAAGAGACCTAAACAGCTGATCAATACCAAAGCAAGGCCCGTAATGGCATCTCGTTGCAAACGACGACTGGCTTCGTACGGCAACCAACTGCTGCGCCGCGATTTTTTGCGTCCGCCTGACCCGAGTTTCAACATGGTGTTAGCCCACTCTCCGATCACTACGTTGCCCACCGATAGGAAGCACTCGTACCAAATGATGCCACTTGCAGCCGCAACATGCTTCAACGACATAGGCCGTGAATTCGTCGGGGCGACGATGGAATTCGGCAAGTTCCTTATTGTCAGCGATGACCTTGCCATGAGCCGGCAAACGTGCACCAAAGAGATAAGTCACGAGAACAACATTGGCGACCTCACAAATGGGACACTTCGTTTCGGTCTGCTTGCCGATTCCGCGGGCTGCCCGCATGAGTTCGGGGTGCGCATCACACACTTCTTCACGACCCAAACGGCCGCGGTGATACTCATTAATGAGGTGACGGCGAGCCATGCGGTGATCAACCAGACCCGATCGAAGCGCCGACATTCCACGCAGTGATCCTGTTCCGAAGGATTCGCGGGATTTTGTCATTGTCTCAAGGCTACTCCGTGAACGTATCGCTGTGAACTAATTCGACTTGGGTTGAGTCGCCCACCAAGAGTCCAGCCGGCGGCGAATTTCTTCGTCACCAACAAGTCCTTCTTCGAGGCGAATCTCGAGCATGAACTTCAGGGCCCGCCCGACGATAGGACCCGCAGGAACATCAAGATGTTGCATCACTGCGAGGCCATCTAGTTCGGGGCGCATCGCTTTCAATTCTTCTTTAGCTGTGAGTTCAATGATGCGTTCTTCGAGTTCATCCATACGTCGCGCCAGTCGCGCGGCTTTTCTTTCGTTGCGTGTTGTGCAATCGCAACGAGTCAAGACGTTTAACTCGGTCAACAACGGACCTGCATCATTGACGTAACGACGCACTGCCGAATCTGTCCAACCCATTTCGTAAGTATGAAAACGTAAATGCAATCGCACAAGTTCAGTAATCGCTTCAACGTCTTCATTAGGAAAACGTAAAGCAATCAGGCGCTTTTTCGTCATTTTTGCGCCTTTCACATCGTGCATGTGAAAGGTTGTGCCCTTGCCTTCTTGGAATCCTCGCGTCGCTGGTTTACCAACATCGTGAAACAATGCCGACAATCGCGTAATGCGAAAATCAAAATCAGCGTGTGCATCAGGACGCACATTTTCAATAACTGCAAGCGTGTGTGTCAGTACATCTTTATGACGATGAATTGGATCGTTTTCTAAACGCATCGCTGGAAGTTCTGGCAAGAAGTTGTCGGCGAGTCCCGTCTCAACTAAAAACCATAAACCAGCAGTTGGTGAATCAACGACAATGAGTTTGTTGAGTTCATCACGGACACGCTCGGCCGAAACAATTTCGAGTCGGTCTTTGAACTGGCGAACAGCCTCGACAAGTTCAGGAACTGGCGTCATGTCGAAGCGCGCGATAAACCGGGCCGCCCGAATCATGCGCAACGGGTCGTCGCTAAAACTGATATCGGGATCAAGCGGTGTGCGCAGGGTCCGGGTCATCAAATCAATGGCACCATTGAATGGATCAACCAAAGTGGGCGTATCGCTCGTGAGTTCAAGGGCCATCGCGTTGATTGTGAAATCGCGTCGGGATAAATCAATTTCAATCTCGTCGGCATACTCGACATCGGGTTTGCGAGTGTCTGGGTGATAAGCCTCGGCGCGATGCGTGGTGATTTCGTAGACCCGCTCGCCCTTACGTGCGCCGATAGTCCCGAACTTTTCGCCCTGGGTCCACACTGCATCGGCCCAACCACTCAGCAACCTCTTGGTCTCGTCTGGCCGAGCGTTAGTTGTCGCATCAAAGTCGATCTGGTCGCTCGCGTAACCACCCAAAAGGTCGCGAACTGTTCCGCCCACGAGATACAACCGTTTGCCCGCAGCTCGAAAGAGCGCGCTGACATCAGATAACTCGGCGAGCACAGGGGCAAAACGTTCAGGCACCACGGGCGTCAGGCTATGAGGTGGGCTCGGTACTTGGCGGGTACTTTTGATGGACATTTTCACATCCCTACAGATCGGCGCTTGACCTAGCCTTGTGACCAACCCGCCTAAGTTGAATGAATGACCCGGTTGAATGGATGACCCGATGGCTGAAATAGATCTTGAGGCTTTGCGCGCAACACAGCCACTCATCAGCGAAATCGCTCAACAAGTTTGTCAAGAGTTCAAACTCGACAGTGTGGTGTGGGGCCTCATTGGCGGCCAAGAATTGTTGACCTCTGGTTCAGCAGGTTCAATTACTGACCTATCGACTCGCTACCGCATTGCATCAATGACCAAGAGCTTTACTGCGGCGGCTGTGTTGAGTCTGCGCGATGAAGGCGGGCTCTCAATTGATACCCCAGTTGACGAATACGCACCTGAGTTAGCCACTATTTGCCGTACCGAATCTGGGACTCGCATTACATTGCGACATTTGTTATCGATGACATCGGGGTTGGCGACTGATGATCCGTGGGCCGACCGGCACCTTGATGCCACAGCCCAAGAAATGAATGATCTCTATCAACAAGGTGGGCTGTATGCATTTGCTCCCGGCACCCATTTTGAATATTCAAACTTGGGCTTCGCTTTGATCGGTCGAGTTGTCGAACGAGTCACGGGTCGTCGAGTACGCGACTTCGTCGACGAACGTCTACTCGCACCATTACACATGACCTCAACGACATGGGATCCCCCGCTCGATCAGACATGGGCCCCACCGACCCGCGTACAAGATGGTCTGATCATTCCCGACGGAGCTGATCCTTTGCGTGACGGTGAGATTGCTCCCATGGGCGGCTTATGGACAACCGTTGACGATTTAGCGCGTTGGGTGATCTGGTTAAACGAAGCCAATAGCAATACTGATTCGCAAACTGCCCGACTCAACGTCGCATCTCGTCGTGACATGCAAGCGATGCATACGTATGCCGGTGTGATTGCCCTCGATGGCGATAAGGCCCCAACCGGATATGGATACGGACTCATGATGCGCGACGATCCAGATCTTGGGATTGTCAATTCGCATTCGGGTGGGCTGCCGGGTTACGGCAGCAACATGCGTTGGTTGTCGGGTCGCGACATTGGTGTCGTCGCGATGTCAAACACCACATATGCGCCGATGGCGATCTTCACCCATCGTGTGTTGAAAATGTTGCACTCAGCCAATCTTGTGCCCGTGACCAAAATGAAAATTTCAGATGCTTTACAGCAAAGATCAGATCAATTAGTTGCATTGCTGAATCAGTGGGACTCTGAGAACGCGCAATCAATCTTTGCTGACAATGTTGCCTTAGACGAATCATTTGATCGACAACAAGCCGCTGCGGTCAAGATCATCACCGAACACGGTCCATTGGTGATCAAATCAATCACACCAAGCAGTCACGTGGAAGCATGCATTGAGTGTGTCAATGGCAAGAAGATTAAAATCTTGCTCGGTCCTCTTCATTCGGCGCCGATTCAGTGGTACGAAGTGAAATAGTACGAATTCATATCGTTTTATTTCCAGTGTGCTTTGATAACCGCGAGTTGCTTCATTGATTCCGCTGGTCCACCCGAGGTTGGTCGTTCATCACTGTGCGACTCGCCGACCATTGCCGCCAAAGTGCTCGCCGTTGACATTCGTAATGCATCAAGGTCGTACCCGCCTTCAAGCATGACCAATCGCCGCCCTGCGGGAACCAATTGCAAAATGCGTTGCATCATGAGTGGGTAGTCGGCCGAAGACAAACCCATTTCGGTAATTGGGTCATTGCGGTGTGCATCAAACCCGGCCGAAACGATGAGCCAGGTGGGCGCGAACTTTTCACTCATCGGCACAATCAATTGATCAAACGCCGCGAGATACACATCACCGGTTGTTTGGGGCGGCAATGGAATATTCATTGTGTATCCCGCTCCGTCACCAATACCTATTTCGTCGTACCAACCAGTTCCGGGATACAACGGCCATTGATGTAACGACACGAATAACACGCGAGGATCGTCGTAGAAAATATCTTGAGTTCCATTGCCATGATGCGCATCAAAATCAACAATGAGAACGCGTTCGCCAGCATCAGCAAGCGCCGCGGCGGCCACGGCGACATTTGAGAATAAACAAAATCCCATCGTCTCGGATTTAGTGGCGTGGTGACCAGGTGGGCGCACTGCACAAAAAGCTGAATCGGCTTGGCCCGCTTGTAACGCGCGAATCGCCGTGAGACCTGCACCTGCTGCCAACATGGCCGCGGTCCACGATCCAGAAGATGCTCGCGTGTCGGGATCAAGTCGGCCGCCGCCAGATTGAACGATGCTTTCAATGCGATCAACGTGAGCTGCAGTATGAACCCGGAGTATTTGCTCGCGCGTTGCCGGTTCTGGCACCAAAGGAATCAGTGCGTCAGAGATTCCGGCTTCACGCGATCCATCAATCACCGCACCCAGGCGTTGGGGTCGTTCTTGATGTTGCGGACCGTTGAGATGATCGAGGTATGCCTCGTGAGTGGCAAAGAGAATACTCATTGCTCAAAACGATACGACATAATGCGATACGACATAATGAGTTCGCTTCTATCGCGCAGCGCGGCGCTCAAAGGCGGCATTTACTTCATTTGTAATCGCCGCAGCCAGAATTTTGTTTCCGGCCAAGCTCAAGTGGAATCCATCGCTATAGCGAGATTTCTTACGTTTGCCATCACTTGGATCAATGACGTATGGCGAAAAGTTGCCATCAAGGCCGAGAAAGAGATTCCAAGTATCGAGATAAACCGCATCGGCGCCATTCGCCCGAGCCGCATCTATGGCATTCTTCGTCGCAGTTCTCAGGATTTCTAGGTTGGCTCGAAATCCTTTGGCTTTTACATCGGGTGTTCCGACCCAGATCAACGTCCGACCTTGTGATGTCACCAAGGTGACGAGTTCGGTGACGCGCCGTTCGTATTCGAGTGACCACTCAGGATCGGTCGTTGAATACGAGATTTCATTGACAAATAAATCTTGACCATCATTTGCACCAAGGCCAATCACTACTACGCCGGCGTTTTCTTGGGGAACCCACACATTGAGATGATTGGGCCAATCAAAAAATCCTGGTTGGCTTAATCCCGATGAACCTTTGGTCGCCAAGAAAGTTGTGATGCCTTGTTGATCGAGCGTTGATTTCAACAAGCCCCCAAACCCCGCAGCGAGCGAATCGCCATAGATACTCACACGCGGCGGACCTTGAATCTCAATCGTTGTTGCGGTGATCTCCGAAGGCAGTGTGGTGACAAGCCCGACTTCTGGAGCTACAGAAGTTGGTGTTATTCCATTTTCTTCTACAGATGAGCGAGCGTCGCTCGGACGAGAGTCAGAACTCACGGCTTGCACTGCGAAAATCACCGCCATCAACACAGCAGTAACGCCAAGACCAACCAGCATGCGGCGGCGGACGTACACCTCGCGTGGGAGAGGGGTTGAGCGTGGCGATGTCTCTTTTTCTGACTCGCTCATGTACTCCTACCCTCGCCTGTTGGTCGTGACCGATCTATCTGACCAATATATAGGTGGCTATGAAAGCGTTTTCTATACCATTTTGGCACTACCGTCGATGAGGTGATCACTGGGTTACGACAACGTCGACACGCTATGACCGCTCGACTTTTCGATGATGGAATCGTGTGCGCTCGAGTGCGCAAATGGCCGAGCCGTCCTGATATCGCCCATTTAGTGCTCACCGACCACACTGTCGCCCCGTCACAAGGCTCACTTGACGAGTGGACCAACTCGCTCAGAACCGAGGGTTACGGGTCAATTCGTACCGGTGCCTTGTCACAGAGTGCCGCGGCACCGTTTGAATTAGCCGGATTCCACGAAGTTCAGCAATTGGCACTCCTACGGATGAAAGCTCCGATTGCGCATTTGACAACTCGGGCAGGTCGACGACCCCACCATGAAATGCGCCCCCTTCGATCACAGCGTGCGCTGGATGTTGCCGCTCGCCTAGACCATTTGGCCTTTGACTCAGGATGGGACCTCGACGTTGCTGGTATTGAAGAAGCCTGTCGGGCCACGCCAGTTCATCGCATTCGATTGGCAGTCACCGCAACCGACGAGCCAGTCGGATACATGGTCACGGGTCGTAACGGATCAGCCGGATTCATTCAACGCTTAGCTGTCGATCCTGCTCACGAGGGCCAAGGTGTCGCTACTTCTCTGCTCCAAGATGGATTGGGATGGCTGGCTCGGCGCCGAGTGACCGA
>Ga0315909_10002173_pt1 | contig 25513 bp, 34 predicted proteins | sample LakEriMetagenome_11_FD_203527 | JGI IMG/M metagenome (GOLD analysis project Ga0315909, IMG submission 203527) | Freshwater fungal communities from buoy surface, Lake Erie, Ohio, United States - Buoy 2 MA125 | ecosystem: Environmental > Aquatic > Freshwater > Lake | place: USA: Lake Erie, Ohio...
CACTTCTACAAGAAATTTCCACTCTCTCTGAAAACAAGGAGTTTGACTACGGAATGACAGAAAGAGGTATTCGTAAGATTTTGTTAAAAAAAGGGGATAAAAACAAGAATATTCAAGATTATTTCATAAATATTAAAAATTCTCTAACAAAGAGAAGACAGGCACAATCTGAAGAAGAAAAAGAAAGAGAAGAATTCTCAATTGAACCGGAAGAACCATCTATCATACCTAAAAAAGTGTATAAAAAGGAGTTATTTGACTTACAGGTTGAGTTGGTTAAACTACAGGAGTGGTTAAAGTCAACCGGGAAGACCGCTATTGTAGTATTTGAGGGTAGAGACTCAGCCGGTAAGGGAGCAACCATCAAAAAATTCATTGAAAACCTGAATCCAAGATATTATAATGTCATTGCTCTTGGTGTCCCAACAGACGAGGAAAGGAAAAATTGGTTTGAAAGGTATAGAAAACAAATAAAACCCGGAATGATTAACCTTTTTGACAGAAGTTGGTATAATAGAGGTTTAATTGAACCAGTAATGGGTTATACAACTAAAGAGGAGTATAAATCTTTTATGAATTCAGTTGAAGGGTTTGAAAATAGTTTAACGGATGGTGGAAATTACCTGTTTAAGTTGTGGTTTTCAATTGAAAAGGAGACACAATCACAAAGATTTGAGATGAGAAAGAATTCCCCACTCAAATATTGGAAATATTCGGAGAATGACTCCAAAATGCAAGATATGTGGGACAAATTTACCGAATACAAGGAAAAATTGTTCGATAAGACATCAACTAAAGACCAACCTTGGGTTCTTATTGATGGAACAGATAAAAGAGTGTCAGGATTGAACGCTATCAGGTATGTTCTGAAGAATATTCCTTATACAAACAAGAAAGAAGAGGTAACAAGTCCCGAATTTCCGGAGGTACTTACTGTATTAAGACCTTAATCTTGTTTTTTATTGTCCATTTTCTCGATTTCTATGTTTTGTTGACCAATCCAAATGTCAAAAACTAATAAAACAAGAAAAACATCAATTTCTGATATATTATGTAGCTCTGGGCGTTGCATTTTTAATATTGCCCACCACAAAATACGGATGCCGAGATAGATTTTACCAAAAATAATAAGAATTGCCGCTAAGTGTTTCATATTCCGAAATATAGTGGTATTTATTGGTAAATCAAAGTATATGGATAGTATAAAAAGATTATTAAGAGAATCTTTACAAGAATTTATTGTTCGTCAGGATAATATAATTTATGAAGACGAATATGGTTCTGTTGAAATGACTAATTTTATCCCGAGTGATGATAGATTTTTGAATGAGGCTGAGTATAAAGGTAGAAAAGTTCAGTTGGGGAAGATAATGCAGGGAGATGTTAAGAAATTCAAAGTATACGTTAAGAATGACAAAGGAAATGTTGTTAAAGTTAACTTTGGATTTGGTGGCACTTCGGCAAAGGGTAAAAGAATGGTTATTAAAAAGAATAATCCCGCTCGTAGAAAGTCATTCAGGGCAAGACACAATTGTAACAACCCGGGACCAAGATGGAAAGCAAGGTATTGGGCATGTAGAACTTGGTAAAAATATATAATGCCAACCAAAATTGAAAAATCAAAATTGGTTGGCATTTTTTATGCCCTACCGTCATCCTCAGGGGAATCATTATTGATAAAATTTACCGTTGCGGTAGTTGTTAAATTACTACCCTGAAAATAATAAGAATTTCCATCTGGGCTCGTTATTGTTATAGTGTCATTAGGTTCCGGATAATCAATTGTAATATTTCCCATTGCTTCTAAATCTTCGTTTTCATATGAAACATCTACTCGCAAAGGCTCTCGAACTTTCAATTCATAATAATTACAATCTTTCATAACCTTTTCTTTTTCTCCTTCACTCAATAAATCAGAGTTCTTAGTTTTGGAGTTTGCGAGAGATTTTATAATAGGGAACAAAGAAAAATCAACATCCAAATTGAAAAAATCTACTCTCTTATCATCGGCACTCCAAAATGAGATTTCATTATCACCGTCATAAACTTCACTATACATTGCAAACTTATAACCGGTTTTTTTATTGATAAAATATACTAAAACACCTCTTGAAAAATATTTTGCAAAGTATTCTTTTTCTCTTTTATAAGTTGTGCACCATTTAGTACCTGAACCGTATTTTGATGACGCCTCAAATGAAAGTGGGCGAACTGCCAACCAAGTATCCTCATCAAGTTCCTTATGTATTTGTGTCTCTAAAATCTTAGAAGTTTCTTTAAGAGATGCTAAAGATACTGCACCTCGTACTTCTTCCATATTTTTATATGTTAAAACATCTTTATTATCAATGAGACCTCTTTCCATATAATCAATAAACTCTTTTATTGCCATTACTTGCGAATCACCAATTATGTCGAGTAAATGATTGAAAAGGTAAAGTTCGGTTGCCAATAAACCTGAAATATCATATCCTAGTGAAAATAATTTTTCAGAAACAACTTGCTTATAATCATCCATATTTGAAATTCTTTGATTAATTTCATCGGTTAGGACTTTAGAGAATACCGGAAGATACTTCCCACTTTTAGTCGGGTCTATTCTTCGAAATAGGTCAAAACAACTGAAATCAAAATGAGGATGTTGTTTTTTCAATTCATCAATTCGTGACATAATAATAATTTTAAGGTTTGAAAAATGTAAGAAATGTGAATTACATAATCAAATCAAAAAATTATTATTGCAGCTTGTTTAATCTATGAGAAACGTCTAACAATTTTGGACACCAAATCTTTGAGAGCTTCTGCCGCAACCAAAACAAGTCCGGACGCTAATAATCTGGCAACTATTAACTCAGTAACTTTAAGTGTATCAGTATTTTTGGCAGTGATTGATTGAATATCAGTTATAATCGGAATTAAAAATGAATATGCTAATATGTCTGTAAGGTTTTGAAGGGTCGTTTGGAATGATTTGATGAATCTCACAAAAACATTCCTAAGTGTTTTTCCTTTCTCTAAAACAATTTTGAAAGATTCAATTAATCCTTCTTCTTTAATTTTTTTTAGTATTGAATTACTTAACTCCCTGTTATCAAAAAACAGTGATACTGCAACTCCGGCCAAAATGAGAGCTGCTTGATTTTCATTAACATTAATCGCCCCTGTTTTTATGAAATTATCTAACGGCATAACAAGTCCTCCAACCGCTGGTCCCCAAGTTGCAAGAAATTTCAAATTTAATTTGTATTTTTGCTCAACTTTTCTGATTAGCTTCATATTAAAAGAGTGAAGTTTCCTTAAACTTTCAAGAAGTGACGGAGACCTAGCACCTTCAGATAGTAAAGAAAATTGTTTTTCAGTTAAAATAATTTTCATATAACATAAATATATTTATTTAATATTTATTACTATGGAAAATAAAAAAATAAATCCACCGGTGCAAAAAGGAGATAGAATTGTTTGTTGGATGATGCAAGACGATTCTGCAGTTCCCTCAGGAACAGAAGGGGAAGTTCTTGATGTTCAAGATGACCCATTTGAAACAGAAACACCAAACTCAAAGATTATTTCCGTTAAATGGGATGATGGAAGCACACTTTCAATTTTAACTTCAGTTGATTTTTACAAACTAGCTAAAAAAAAACTAGTTGAGTCAACTAGTTTAAGTGACTTCATCTCAAAAAACGAAGAAATATACCCTTTTTTTAGGTGGTCTTGGTGGTATAACTATTTAGAAACACTTAGACAGAGTGGTATTATTAATATGTTTGGGTCAAGTCCCTTACTTTATTGTGGTGCAGAGCATCTTGAAAGGTATTATGGTGAAGACCCACCTGACCAAGAAAAATTCGATGAATTACTCGAAATGGCAGATGATGCCAGAAATTATATGGTTCAAGGTTGTGTAGAATATTTGGAATCTAAAAATAAAGATATAAGTGTTGAGTCACTTAACAGTTGTGCGAGAAAAATGTCACAAAAAATTCTAGAGTTTTTTATATCAATTAAATAAATTAAAAATGGGACTTAAATTAAGTCCCATTTTTTTATTTCTCAATCAACATTGTCGTTGAATGTACCGGAAATCTTGCAACCGGGTAGTTGCTTTCCGTTCCCTCTTCATTATATCCTTTTTGAATTACTTCATAATAACCTTCTTCTCTTGGTTTTACGGTTGGGACATTATCGAAGGTGTAGATTACAGATGATTGTTGAGCAGCTCCTTCATAAACTCTAACAATTCTTGTCGTGGTGTTAAACACCAATGTTTGTTGTGTCATAAATAAAATTTGTTTTTAGTTAATTTAAAACAAAGATAGTGGTAAAATAATTACCAGTCAAATCATTTATTAAAATTGAGGTATTTATAAGAAAAATAATTATATGAGATTTTACAGTTTAGGTCAATTATCAAGAGAAGATAAAGACAATATATTAAATAAGCACAGGGAACTTTATAATGGATATAGAAGAGTTCACCAACCTGTGAATAATGAATCACCACTATATGTACAAGATTTTGCAAATGATAAAGCTGGAGTTACGGTAAGTAATACCGGTGAGGTAACTGAATATAACAATAAAATTTATATGAAAGAATCCAAAGGTGAAACTTGTAAAAATTGTGGGTGTAATATGAAGGAATGTAAATGTTGTAAAAAATGTGGTTCAGAGATGAAAGAGGGTGTTTGTGAACAATGTTCAAGCGGTGAAATTGAAGAGGGAATTTATGATGTTGAAGATTTAAATCCAAAAGAAAAATTTGATTATGTTGAAGAGGAAATTGATGAAATAAGTTTAGATAAATTAAAAAAAGGTGGTAAGTACAAGTTCAAATCACCATCATATGAAGATGAAATTGAATATTTGGGAAAAGATGAGTTTGAGAGGGGTAATCCGCACTATTCTTTTAGGGGTAAGAACGATACTTGGCATTCTATGGGAGATAAATTTGTCGATATGTTTGTACATGACGATGACGAAGAAAACGATACAAAATTTTATGAGCCAATGGAATCCGCCTTTAATGATGAGTTAGATGAAATTGAAGGTCCTTTATACTCAAAGGTGGACCCAGCATATAATTTCAAATCTGACGGACCAATGCAAGCCAAAGGTCCATATGCACAGAATGAACAAGAAGATGAAGATATTATTGATTTGGATGACTTAATGTCGGATGAAGACGAGTATGATACCGCATTCAGTAGAATGAAAAGAGGGTATGAGCCTGAAGACATTGATTACGAGCCAATCGACACGGTATTTAGCAAAATGAAAAAAGGTAATGAACCGGAGGACATAGAATGGGAAGATGTCGATGATGATATAAAAGAATCATTATTACTACAAAAAAATAAAATTACAGAAATGTTTAATAGATTTAAAAAATACAATTAAAAATTGACCCTCTTAAATGGAGGGTTTTTTAATTAATAGTGGATTTTCACAAAATCTGTGATATTTGTTATAAAAACAAATATTATGGAAATCAAAGAAATATTAAACTATAACCTCAACTTGGATAAATTCATCCTCGAGGTTTCATTCAGAACAATAGAAGACTCTGACGATACACAAAGAACAGACCATATAGATTATAATTTGGCGGAGGAATACGGATATGAATTAGAAACCGAATTATTTGGTTTTTTCGACGATGAGGATGACGAAGAAATAAGAGAAGAACAAGTAGAAATAGATGAAGATTTACTTATCGCATTCCTTAATGAATATTATATGATTAATCCTAAGTTTTTCCCTAAACCTGAGATTTATTAATTTTATTATATTTATAAATTATGGAATTAGATGTTGATGTATTAATTAATTTTTTAAAAGATAACACTAAAAAGAATTCTAAAACAGAATTCAGTGAGCAAGATGCAGGTGCGTCAGGAAGTGACTCTTCATCCGGAAGTGGTAAAACCCCAAAAAAGTGGGAATCAGGGAGAAAGTTTGGAAAAACGTATATGAATGACCCAAAATACGTTTGGAAATCTGATTTAGTTAGAGGGAAGGCTAATTCATTATTTTACGACATATAATATTATTATGAAAAGAAATTTAAGTTTACAAGAAGGATTGGAATCTATTGATAGAATCAAACTGATGATAGGGTATAATCCCTCTATGACTTTAAATGAGAATATTCAGACTAATCTCAACAAGATTAGAAAAAACATATTGTTGGAGGTTGAAAACAACCAAACTACAGGTATGTTCACAGATTTTATCCCCACAGAAGGAAAATCAAATTATTTTCCTACCGGAACCAAAATCTTAGTAAGAATTAAAGATTCAGACGGATATAAAACAAGTTGGCATATAGGAAAGGGAGGGAATAAAGATACTGAGAAATGGGTGAAAACAAATTGGAGGTCCAATTTCAATCCTGAGGGTGTATTTAGTTTTCAAACACCCGACCAAAAAAAATACCAAGCAGAATTCGGAAATAAAAAGTTAGATAATATAAAAACTTGGGATGAGTTTTATGTCACACCGGTTGACACCGACCCCAAAAATTGGTATTTCAAAGGATACTTTGAAGAACAAGGAAAACCATACGTCCAACCAAAACCGGTGGAAAAACCCTGGTATATGAAATCTTTAGATTGGTTAGTAGAAAATTGGCAATTGGTAGCCGAAATAGTTACTACAGTTGTCGTAGGTATTCTAACTATGGGACAAAGTTTAGTAATTCAAGCCATTTCACAATTAGGTGTTGCATTAGCATTTTCTATTGATGATATTGCCAAAGGTGACTATTGGACTGCCGGTATTTCGATGGCGATAGCATCAGTTCCAATTGTTGGAAGATTGGCGAAGTTTGGAACTAAGGCTCCGGCCCAATTTTTAGCTAAATATGGGTCGAAACTAAGTGGTTTGAAAGATAGTCCTGTTGCAATGAAATCCTTTTTTGAAGGATTGTCTGATGGTGAAAAACTTTTGTTTACAAGGGCATTAAAACAAACGTCAGGTGAAATGAAAAAAAATGTTTCTAAATATTTTGTGGACACGTTAAAAAAATCAGTGGAGAGGGGTACTATTGAACTTAGTAAAATCCCACTGAAACAAAAATTATGGTGGAAAGAACTTTTTGTCGAGGGAGGGGTTTCACTAGGTGTTGGATTAGGTCTGGGATTGGTAAAATCGATTGAAGAAGAGGAATCAAATGTAGAGGAAACCCAATCAACCGCAACAAAACAAATGGTACAAAGGAAAAAATACTTCTCTCAGGTAACCCCCCAACAAAGACAGGCAGCAAAAGATAGTTTTAGGGTTTATCAAAATATAAAACCTATAATGAGTAAAAATACAAATAATCAAACTAATCAAATATCAGTTAGTCCCGAGGAATCTGACGATAATTGGTAATTTTTTTTTCAAACTCTAATATTTATATAAAAAAAACATATGAAAAATCTAATTTTAGAAGAAATTTCAAGAATTTCTGAATTGATGGGAATAAATAATAAATTAATTTCTGAGCAGTGGTGGAAAGCAATTGCGAGTAAAGTCGTTGGAACATCTCTACAAGATGTAATCAACGCGGCTGATAGAGTTTTGGGTAAAACAATTACAAAACTTGAAGATTTAACTGAACTTGAAATTAAACAACTACTTAAAGGACTAGGAAAAGGTGAGGCAAGGACACTAAAATCTGCATTTGTTGATGCTGTCTCGTCAGAAATAGGTATGACCGTTCAAAAATTTGAAAGTAAAACAGTTGAAGCGTTGGGAGATGAATTATTAGATGCGGGACTAGACCCACAGGAAGCGTCAAATTATATTAAATGGTTTAAGGGAAAAACTGGTGCAAAACCATTGGAGGTTACGGTTGATGCCACCGATGTTGCTATGTCTGATATTGCAACAAAAACTGCCACTGAGATGATTGAAGATTTGTCTAAAGTAATAGGTAGAAAAGCTGCTAGTGATTTCAAAAGTGCTTTGGACCTCTTAGGAACGCCAGAAAAAATAATGAAAGAGTTTATATTAGACGCTACCAAAAAAGGTTATTTCAAAATGACTGTGACTCAACTACGCGGAGTTGAACAACAAATAAAAACTAGTTTGAATACTGCACAGAAACAAAATGTTTCAAGAATACTTAGTTGGTTAAAAACTACACCAGGAAAGATTGTTGGTACAACACTGACTTTGATAACTATAATGGTTTGTTGGTGGTCTCTCAAAAAGACAGACACCTATGTTGGTAACCCATTACAAGACATTGCACCAAACGTTGGAGACACAACGAATCAACAACAACCTAAACCTAAACCTAATACTGGCGGTGCAGACTTAAATAATTTACCTACCCCATAATTTTAATAATATGTCAGAACAAAATAGAGTAATACAATATCAAACGTTAAAATCCAACGGAGATTTAAATCAAACTATAAAAAATTTTACGGAGTTTAACAACTCTTACTATTCTAGTGAATCGTCATCGAACAGATTATTTGATTGGTGTCTTGTTAGTATAAATAAAGTTACAAGTGATTACTATTGGAAAAAAACATTCAAAGACTATGTAAAAACCTTTGCCTGTGACCTTCAGTGGGCAAAAGATGCGGGATACTGTGAAACATCAAATCAACAAGGTGGAGGCAATCAAGGAGGTGGTAATCAAGGTGGAAGCTCCTCGAGTTATTCATCCTGCAACATATCAAGTTCAGATATTGAAAACGGAACAACCGTCAGTAAAGGAGTGAAGTGTTCAATTGTTGGAGATATACAAAGAGCACTTCAAAAACATTGTTATAGTCTTAGAGATGACAATATGTTTGGACCGGTAACTGAAGGCAAAGTTGAAGATTTTCAAAAAAGTAAAGGTATTAGCCCTGCAAATGGTGTAGTTGATAGTGAAACGTGGGAAGAATTACAAAAATCACCATCAAGTCCTTGCTCATCAGGGCGTTCAGGTGGAAGTAGACGTAAATCAAGAGATTATGAACAAGATGGAGGAGAAGAAGATGTTCAAATAATTGACCTATAATTAGAAAAAAAAATATTATGAATAAGTTTATAATTGGCGAATCAGAGAGAAACGAAATATTATCTAAACACAATTTTTTCAAAATAGTCCTTGAAGAAAAAAAGTTTGATGAAGAGTCAAACTTAAAAAATATTCTAAAAGAACAAGAAGATTGGAGAAGGAGAATGTTCAAGGCTTGCGATATTTTACGTGATAACAGTGAGCAAGTACGTTTTAGAGGTTCAAACAAGATAAAACTAATATTGAATGACGATGTTATTCAAGATATCAACATTTCAAGTGGAAAAAGTTTGCCATTCAAAAAAGATGATTATTTAATAATTTATGAATCTGCAAACGGTTTTATGTATGATTGGTACAAGAAAGGTCAAAACGCGAGAAGCTCAACAGGTACCTGGACTTGTGGCGGCATCTTAACCAGTCAACAAGAACTTAAAAAACAAAAGGATGACCAAGCGGTAATTGACAAGAAAAAACAGGATGATTTAGATAAACAAAAGAAAGAAGAACTCGAAAAAAAATTAACAAAATTTAAATCTGAATATCAAGGTGGTGGATGGTCTGAAGAAAAGGACGTTGACCCAACTATAATTAGTATAAGTAATCCATCAACCTATACAAAAATATTTTATGATACAAACACAGGAACCGAAGGAACTACAGGGATTGCACTATATAGACCACTTAAAGGTGGAGTGTCTTCAACCACAACAAGACAAAAAGGTTTAGTTGATTATTTGACTAATAGATATGGTATTCAATATACCGGTCAAACTTGGGATGACCAAACACCGGCATCTGATATACCAACATGGTCCTTTGAGTTACCTCCATACGGGTCAGGTTGGAAACAAATCTCAGTAAGAGATGCGGGTAGTATTTATGGAATAAAAGACTTAAATATATTTGTATCACCAACTAAATTTGCGGAATTAAGAAGAGGAGGCTCTGAAAAAACTGTATCTCAGCAAAAAACACTTAATGTGACAAATAAGGAATGTGAAAGCCAAATTTTACAGTTTTGGAGTAATTATCAGTCGGGTATCTCAACAGATACAGGTGAATTTGAAGATACTGTTAGATTCGTTAGAGCTTGTAAGAGAAAATATTGTGGGACCGCTTCAAAAGGTAAAGAAGGTCGTTGTAATGGTGATTGGGGTCTTGGTTTCATCGGAGGAAATAGAAATAATAAGTTAGATAATATAATTGATTTCTTCTCTCGTCAACAAAATTATCAGAATAAACCTGTACCGCCAAGAGATAGTGATTGGAATATAGAAAATCCAAAATACAGAAAATTAGAACAACAATAAGTAATTAAAATGAAAAAAGAACTCAAACAAAAGTTGGTAGAGGCAAAAGAAATTAAAAAAACTATGCTCATTGAAGAAAAAGTTGTAGAAACTAGAATAAAATCTATTTTTGAAAACGAATCTGATATTAAGTATTTTAATGGTCTTCCTAAGAAAAAGAAATTACAATATTCTTTAGCCCTGATAAGAGAAATAGCGGAAATCAATAAATTGGAATTCATCAATGAACAATTCGATTTTATGGACATTCTGAAATCCTTATTCGGTAGAGCCTTCGGTGGAGTTATCGAGAGTGCCGCAGAACCTCTTATAGGGTCAATTTTGTCAAAAGTAGGTTTTAAAGATGATAGTTATTTAAAAAGAACTTTGATATCTCTTTTAACATCAAAACCTAGCGATTTAATCAAGGCATTCGGTGACTGTAAAGTTTTTACAAAAATATTTGTTAGAGCACTAATTGAGGCTTACGTAATGGGTCTACAAAAAGAATTTAATGCCGATAGTATGATTTATAATACAATAAGAAACACTTTGGGTGGAGTTGCTGAAGATACTGCTATAGTGTCAAGTATTGAAAATAAAATACAAGGTGCTGTTTGTGATATGTTTTCAGGATTCACCGATAAGGCTAAAGATGTCGTAGATAAATTAAAAGCTCAATCAGGTACTTAAAGATATTCATAGGTGTAAAAACCTATGTTTTAAACGGGGAAATAAAAAAAAGGGGGTATTCTAAATCTAAAAAAATGGTGTCTTAATTGACACCATTTTTTTTTGTTTCCATTTCTTCTATAACCTCTTTCCTTATTTTATCTTTGTATTCTATCAAAAACATAATAGAAAAGAACCAACCAAAACAAATTGATGTGAATGTTCCTAATAGGAAATGACAAATTGATAAAACTAACAGTGAATAAACACCATACTTTTTAAATAGGGTACCAAATCTTTTCATATAAAATTAATTTAGGTAACAAATATATATAAAATATAAAAGGGAGTCAAATGACTCCCCAAAAAGTTATTCACATTTTATATAAATTTATGGTGCGAGAGTTATCAATTCCCTTTTAAACCTTCCTCATATTTACCAAAAGGCCATCCTTTCGACTTATATAAATATCTTAAAAAAGTTTGGAAATTCAATTTCTTTTCTTACTTTTGTGGAAATAATACAATTATGACAAAACTCGCACTTACTTACGACGACATTCAACTTGTACCCGGGTATTCTGAAATTGAATCAAGAAAGAAAATTAAACTACATACAAATGTTACTAAACGTTATGGTTTAGTACAACCTCTTGTTGCATCACCTATGGATACGGTATGTTCAGGTGAAATGGCTGTTGAAATGTTAAAATTAGGTGGGTTAGGAATAATAAACCGGTTTATGACAATACAAGAACAATGTGATGAGGTTCAAAAAGTAAGGTCGTCACTTAATTGGGACTTATCAGAGATGTGGGGTATTATGAGAGAAGACTGGATTGGTGAAGTAAAAGATTTTCCGATTGCGGCCGCTGTTGGTGCTAATGGCGATTTTCTCGAAAGAGCGATTGAACTGATTGTACAAGGTTCCAATATAATTTTGATTGATGTTGCACACGGACATCATAAAAACGTAAAATATGCCATACAGAAAATAAAAGGACTCGACCCAAATGTAGATGTTATTGCAGGTAACATTGCAACCGCAAAGGCCGCGATTGATTTACAAGAGTGGGGTGCCGACGGATTGAGAGTTGGAATTGGTGGCGGTAGTTTATGTACTACAAGAGTTAAGACAGGATTTGGTATTCCAAACGTTACTTGTCTCGAAGAAATAATTAAAGTTGCCAAAGTACCGGTAATGGCAGATGGAGGAATTCGTTCAAGTGGTGATATTGCAAAAGCACTAGCTCTTGGTTCGTCTACTGTTATGATTGGTTCACTTATTGCCGGAACAGAAGAATCTCCCGGTAGTATCATTGAAAAACCAAATGGTCTTTTCAAAAGATATAGAGGTGCGGCATCTTTAGAAACCAAAATGACTCACGGACAAGAAACAAGAAATGTTGAAGGAGAATCTACGGTTATTCCTTATAAGGGTGGTGTGAAATATATAGTAGAGGGACTTCTTGATGGTGTTAAATCATCATTATCATACGCCGGAGCAGGCGAACTAAAACAGTTTTTCCCTGAATACGTCCGGGTAACAAATGCAGGACAAACAGAAGCTAAACCACATTTAATATAAAAATTATGTATTGTATTATCAAAAAAGTAAAAAATGAAAACGGAATTATCCTCCCTGTAATTGTTCTTGACCATCACGAAGAAGTTTTGGAATTTGAAACATTGGAAGATGCCGAGATAATGAAAGAAACATTTCAAAAGAATTCAGATTCTGGTCACGAATACACAGTAAAAAAAATCTAATATGGCACACCCCAACCTACACGCAAAATCATCCGCCAAAAAGTTTGGTGGAAAACCTGAGGACTATATCCACATTCACGAGTGGTTCGACGAGACCAAAAGTTGGTTTGGTGATTCACTACACAGATTATATAGACATCATTCAGAAGGAATATTTGAATGTGAAAAAAGATTTGGTAGTGAATTTACCAATAGTGATGGTAAAGTAGTTTATACTCGGTATGTTGGGGAACAACACGTTAAAGAAGATTGTAATAACCATATACCATCGGCAAAAGAATGGGTTGATAATCTTCTAAAAAAAGAGAGACCTCTATGGATGCTCAAGACAGTCAAATTGGAATTCACAGATTAAAATATTTATAAATAAAAATTATGCAAGAAGAAGTTTTAAGTCCTCAAGATATAAAAAATCTCAAAAACTTATCCAAGTATTTAAGAGGTTTTGGATATGATAATGCATCTGTCAGAGTTGAGCTTGATAGTACAGATTATACTCCCGATGATTTAACCGATTATGTAAAGGAAAGTGATTTTGACACAACATTTGAATATCCTGCTCAAGATGTTGAAATACCTTCTGTTTTTCAGAAGATTTTTATGAAAATGATTGTTGCCGGAAATGAAAAAATAAGACATTTTAGTCCGGATACAGATTACGTAAATTTTCAATATGTAAACATCGATATTGACGCAGTTAGAAATGAAACTTCTTTGATTTATAATTGTTATTATTATGGTAGAGGAGAACCGGAAGGATATACATACGAAGGTTCGGAAGATGAAGATGTTCAAAATATTTTAGACATTGTTAAGGACGCTTGTGGAGAAAGTCCTGACATAAGAGTTAACTATCAAGGAAGTGGAGATAGTGGATATCTTGAAGATTATTTTGAAGATGGGTCAAATGAAAAGGTACCAAAAGACGTTGAGGATTGGTGTTATCAGGTGCTTGAACAATTTGGAGGTTGGGAAATAAACGAAGGCTCAGATGGTTATTTTATATTTAATACTATTGATAATATTGTTGACTTAACTCACACGTATAACACAGAAGAAGATGAGTCGATTACTTTATTTGAAGTTGAATACTAAAAAATAAAATAATTTTAAACCCGGGCTTTGATAGTTCGGGTTTTTTGTTTTATATTTGTAACATAGTTCTTTAGGGTATATGGCTTTGTGGCGAAATTGGTAGCACGCGAGGGACTTAACGGAATCTTTAGAACATCGAGCCGTTAATCCCTTGGGCCGAAAGGCCCGTGTCGGTTCGACTCCGACCAAAGTCACTTCGGTCCCGTAATTCAACGGATAGAATGACAGATTTCTAATCTGTACATAGAGGTTCGATTCCTCTCGGGACTACAAATTATTATGAAAAGAAAACAATTTATAACGCTAACAATATCAGGTAGTTTAAATAAATTACATCTTAATAGTTGGATGATATGTGCTATAAGTGAGATAAATGAGTCCACTAGAATTACAACTATGGAAGGTGGTTCATATTATGTTAAAGAGAAACCTGATGAAGTAATTAAAATGGTTGATTCTGCACAGAATCTAACGTATTTTAATACGGAGCAATAAAAATATAGGTTGAACGGGGAATGGATTAGGGTAGACCGAAATCCGGAGGTGCACCGAAAGTAATGCCGTTCATAAAAACAGATGTCCACTCGCCCATCTTCTGTTTTCCTTACTTGGACCCGTAGCTCAGAGGTAGAGCAAATGACTCATAATCATTAGGCCGGGATATCGTAATTCTCCGGGTCCACAAATACTTATAAAAAAAGGGGGTCAGTATGAGACAATTTACATCTCTCACAGGAAAAAAAATAGATAACCTCGTAGAATATATCAGGAATTATCTATTAGACCGGGAAAATGTTGAGATTTTGATTGGAGCTGACTCTCAGTGTTATAGAAATTATAAGACGGTTTATGGGGTTGTAATTGCGTTATATGAGAAGGGGAGAGGTGCCCACGTTCTTTGTTCAAGGGAATCTGTTCCGATTGAAAAAAATACTCCGGCAAGATTACTTACTGAAGTGTGGAAATCAATTGAAATTGCTGAGTATCTTAAAGATAACGGACTTCCAAAACCAAAGTATATTGATATTGACTTGAATCCTGACCCCAAGTATAAATCAAATCAGGTTTTACGTCAGGCAATTGGACTTGTTGAAGGGATGGGATATAAGGTAAGATGTAAGAACTTAGGTGCTATGGTAACATACGCAGCAAATCATTTGGTAAGAATTTAAAAAAATATTTGGCAGTTCCGAAAACTTGTTTTATCTTTGTGAAACAAAAGGGTCGGATGGCCGAGTGGTTCAGGTGTTGTTCTGCAAAAACAATTAGGTTGGTTCGAATCCAACTCTGACCTCAAAAAAGCGGGTGTGGTGAAATTGGCTATCATACCGGTCTCCAAAACCGATGTTCCAAGTTCGAGTCTTGGCACCCGTGCTAAAATTGGAAGTGGTCATTCTAACTTCTTCCCCCCGAGTTTTGAAGCTGGTACCTCCGTCCCTCGATATGACTGAAAAACTACTAAAATGCCGCCATGGTCAAGGGGTTAAGACGTGTCCCTTTCACGGACAAATCACGGGTTCGATTCCCGTTGGTGGTACCCTGAACTTTTTTGTACCCTTGGCATATTTATCATAAAAGATATTTATGCCAAGACAGAAAAAAAAGATACATTATATGTACAAAACAACCTGTAAAATTACAAACAGGTTTTATGTTGGAATTCACTCGACAACAAATGTTGATGATGGTTATTTGGGTAGTGGGAAAAGATTAAGATATTCCATAAGGAAATATGGTAAAGAAAACCATATTAAAGAAATATTAAATTTCTTTGAATCTAGAGAATCTTTACTTGAGGAAGAGAAAAAAATTGTGAATACTGATTTAATCAATGATGTGTTTTGTATGAATTTGAAAGAGGGAGGAACCGGAGGATTGAATGGTTTACCAAAAAAAACTTTAGATAAAATTCGTAATGGGGCTTCCGAATTTGCAAAAAAACAGTGGAAAAATACGAATTTCAGAAAAAAAATGACTAAAATTTTTAGGGAACATAGTATTGATAGACACAAAACAGGAAAAGTTAATTATAGTACAACTAAGGGTAAAAATATAAGTGAGGAACATAAAAGAAAAATAGGGGATAAAAATAGGATAAACCAAAGTGGTGAAAAAAATTCACAATATGGTACTTGTTGGATAACAAATGGGAATGAAAATAAAAAAATAAAAAAAGATTCTGTAATACCACAAGGATGGAATAAAGGTAGAATTAAAAATTAAATTTATAAGATATGAAAAAGTACATTTTAGCGGTTATTACCGGTTTTATGTTGATGTCGGCAACCCTACCCCAATTCTTTTATTATAGTGATATTAGAAGAGCAATTGCGGTACGAGGTTCAGAACAAGGGACTGTTATTGTGAAAAACAACAATGGTCAAGCAGTGATGACTATGCAGTATCCTGCTAATACAAGTAGATGGGTTAGTGTGAGTAGGTTGGCACCGGGTCAATACACTGCGGTAACAACAGATGGTGGTACAATCTCTTTTTATAAGAGACCGTAAACATCAAAAAAAGGTCCCATAGTTAATCGGCTATAATATCCCCCTGTCACGGGGAAGTGCCGGGTTCGATTCCCGGTGAGACCGCGAAGATACACAAGAGTGGTGGAAGTAGGTGTGGTCGACAACACCGGAAGAAAGACACAACCCCATAGTGGGGTCGATAAAGGGCAACCGAATCGTGAAGGTGCAAATCCTTCCTCTTGTATTTTTTTCTTGACTTAATAAATAAAAACACCTATCATTAGATAAATAAATAAAAAAAACAAAAAAATATGATTTATACAAACATCATTTTAACACTCATTCTACTTGTATTGTTAGGTACAATTGGAGGTCTAATTTTCTTAGGAAAAAAAATCGGTAAAATTCTAATGAGAATGGGACCAATGTTTAATCAACAAAATCCTATGTTCAATAACCCTTTTCAAGGAAATGAAAACGGTCCCGACAGTGAAAAATTAAAAGAAATGTATGACAACATTATGTCAAAATTCAAAATATAAAATATTTATAATTAAAACCAAAAAAAAAAAACAACTATGAAAAAAGTAATCGCGTTATTCGCAATCGTTGCATTGGCTTCTTGTGGTGGAGGAAACTCAACTGAGACAACTTCTACTGACTCAACAAGTGTTACTTGTGATACTATGAGCTGTGCTAAAGATTCAGTTAAAACAACTGATTCTACCCACGTAGTAAAAGATTCAATTAAATAATCTTTTGATACTAATTTAAAACCCACCTTTTTGGTGGGTTTTTTATTTTATTTTAGAAGACCTTCGAAAGTAAAAATATAATCCAAAAAATAGTCCCGCAATACAATACAAAACGAAGTTCGCCCTCCATAAACTTCCTGTCCATAATATCAGAGAATATTGTACGGCATCGAACCCAAATGGATTTAAAAATAATGCAATCATTAGGCAAGCTTGAGATATGTTGTCGTGAAGTGTTGCCCTCCACGTTTTTCCGTTTTCGGTCATTATCCATACTTTGGGTTTGAAAGTTTATGCCAAAATGACTATATTTTATAATAAATATTTCATTATGATAGATATACAAAAAATACTTGAAACGGAAGGTCCTATGAGAAAATATGAGGGTCTTGCACCGGAGGGATTCATATTATTATGTGAAAAAACATTAGAAGATTTGAAGGATTTTGAAACTTGGAAATCTTGGAAGAATGGAGATATAACAATCAAAGAGTTAAATAAAAAAAATTTCCCATCATAATGACTATTTATCATTATGAAATACCCACAGACAATTAATGAAGAAGTTATAAGAATCAAAGAACTTATGAATTTGAACGAAGCTTCAAGTAGTTCTAATTCTTTATTTGGAGGAACTTCTTTTACTTGGGGTGGAGGACCCAAAGACCACGGGTCAAGAAAACTTGGAAACTGGCAATCAGATAATGCTTGGGATATAAAGGCGGGTGAAGGAACTCCAGTTTATGCTTTAGATGGAGGAACAGTCACAAAAGCTCATTTTGCACCATACAAAAGAGTGATTTATGGTTGGCAAATTACAATCCGTGGTAAAGAGAATGACATATTTTATACACATTTGAGTGAGAAAGGTCCTAAAATTACAGTCGGTAATAAAATTGAAAAAGGAGATTTAATTGGTATAATTGGAAAACCAAAAAGTAGTTGGCCAACTCACGTACATATCGGAATAGGTCCTGATGATAGAAAAGACGACATATCAAAATATTTGAGTAAAAAAGGAGAAATAAATAAATACGTACAAGGAGCGTCATCTATTTCTACAGACTCATTACTTGGTAATTTTGACCTAAAGAGTATTTATGATAAAATCATATCATATTTAACAAAATAATGAAACTCAATCTACAAGAAGACATAAATAGAATAAAAGAATTGATGAGTCTTACGGAGAGTCAGAAAATTCAATATCCTTTGGATGGTAGTCGACATGTTAATTCGGGATATGGTTGGAGAAATATTGGTGGCCGTGCAACCAAAAATCATAAGGGTGTCGATTTGAGGGCAAAAGATGCAAATATAAAATCTCCTTTAGATGGTAAGGTTACAGTTTCTGATATGAATCATAATCCACTTTGCGGTGGGACTATTGATATAGAGCACTCGGACGGGTACAAGACAAGATTTTGTCACGTGCAAAAGTTATTAGTTAATAAAGGTGATACTGTTAAACAAGGACAAGTTGTTGGTATATCAGGTGGTGGCGCTAAAGACCCAGGTAAAGGAAATTCTATGGGTAAACATCTTCATTGGACTTTGATGAAAAATGGTGTACCGGTTGACCCAATGAACCACTTAGATAATAGTGTTTCAGTTATTGATACAGAGAAAAATCAACAAGGATTTAGTTTCGGTAATTTCAGTGATTACATACAAAAAGTTCTTAGTTATATTTTTCCATTTATGAATGAACAGTTTAGTTCAAGTGTTGGATATGGTGTTTATACCAAAAGAAATTCTTTGGTGATACCAAAGAAAAATAATAACGTTGTATATTCACCGACTAAAGGTAAAATTACATTAAGTAATTGTTTAAGATTGGAATTCATATTCGAAAACCAAACATACTACTGCGATTATTGTAATTTAACAGTAAATCCACAATTAAGGTCCGGTGATAGAATAGATGTAGGTGAAAAACTCGGTACAATAGAAAAAAATGATGTGGTTATAACTTTCTATGATAACAGAGGTAGAGAAGTTGGGTTATCTAATTTCCAAAAAAAAGAAGGTTCGACTAGTACTGATGTTTCACAAGGTAGTACAACATCATATCCATCTTTCGTTCAAAAACCAAAATCTCTAAGTGTTAATCCAAGAAAGCAACAAACACAACTTAGTGTATCTCCTATGAAAAAACAAACCCAACTCAGTGTAAACCCCAAGTCAACACAAACACAACTTAGTGTAAATCCGATACGATAATAAAAAAGGTTCCATCAGGAACCTTTTTTATTATGGTGGAGGTGTTGGCTTCGAAGCCAAGTCTTGTTCGCCATTGAATCGAAAGACTACACGTTTAGTCAATTATTCACAACTGACAAATAGGAAGTTACAGATTAAGATAATTACTTCCAAAAATCCCCAAACCGGATTTAATGAGCCGTCTGATTTGCTCCAACACACTTTTCTGAACTGAATCACGCGGTAGGTGTTAAACCTCATGGACTTCTGTTCCTAGGTTATATGTCCTAACCGACCCGAAAGTTGTTCTCTACTTAATTAAGCAGCAACAACACTTTCTTCTCTAATCAAAGAAAGAGCAGAAAGCTTAGCAATTGTATTGCCATTTGTGTTTTGAATCATATTATAAGGAGTTAATCCTGCTCCTACGTGCCTTTCAACCCCATAAACGCCAATCAATTCCATTTCACCCCCATAAATAAAGAACTTTACACAAATATAAGAATAAATATTCAATTTCCAAACTGAAATACTATTTATAAAGAAAACTTTTTTATAGTGGAAGAAAATAATAGTCCGTTTAGTGATTTTTTTAAAGCGTTAAGAGGGTTCATTAAAGGAAAAGTAAGCTCATATGAATTAGAAAATTCAGACCGGTTTATATACGATGTAAGATATATTGGAAACAATCCTGGCTCGGCGGAAATACTAATAGATTTTAGAAGTGATTACGACTGCTTGGAGTTTTTAGGGTTTGATGACGATGATTCACACTTTATAAGAAATGTTACTTCCGGATATTACGAATTTTTTGATTACCATTCAATAAAAGATGATTTCAAAGAAGGATATGGTGTTTTTTATAGTTTAAACGATGAGAATAATGAACTATTAAAAAAAATCTATCTTTTATCTACCGGAAAAAAATTGGATACAACTGACCGTTTTGGCGATAGAGAAGATATTGCCAAATTTCTTTTAAGTGCGTTTCCTGGAGAATCTGAAGATTTAATGGACCTATACGGGGTTTTACGTAATGAGGAGGCTCAATCAGGTGCTGAAGGATATATTGATAGAGAATTGACTGAATATCTACAAAAACTAAATATGAAGTTTGAAGACAAATATGAGACGGTTTCCATATCTGTTGCCGGAATATACAAATTAATTTCTTCTATTGGTGACACAAGTTTATTTACATTAGATTTAGAAGATTTTCTTAAAGAAATTATCAAAGAATTTGACAATACCCGTCCAGGTCGTTTTTATGAAGACATATACGAATATCAAGGGGAAGGTGATATAAGCGGATTTAACAGGGGAGTTGAGAGAATTTTCGAGCAAATTTTAGATGATATTGAAGAAGAGGGTGGAGAAAGGCTTGAAATTGTAAAAAAATTATCTGAAAATTTTGAATTTGACAAAAGGTATCCTTTACCTAAAGATACTACATATACCTTCAAAATAATTGAAGTTGAAAGAGTTACAAATAAAATTATAATGGAATTGACTGACCATAACAAATGGAACGGTAAAAAAGTCAAAGTATCATATGAAAATTTTCATAACTTTCTTTACCACCCCGAACTTTTTGATTTATCAAGTATTTTTGATTAATTTTTTGTTTTTTAATTTATTTCACTTACCTTTGTATTCTAAAACCTAATAAATGGAACAAAATTTGAATTTTCTTAAAGAAATTTTAAGTATCCCAAGTAAAACTTATCAAGAGGAAAGAATGGTTGCGTATATCGCAAATTGGATGGTTGATAACAATATTGAATATGAGATTGATATTAACAACAACATTTACGCAACAAAAAAATCTGGTGATATCCCTAAAGACTTTTATTTTCCTTGTGTGATTTCTCATACGGATACAGTTCACAATATTGACACAATTAATGTTTGTGAAGAACATCTAAAAAATGCTCAAGGTGAAACTAAACTATCACTTAAAGCATATAACGATAGAGGATTACCTACCGGTATTGGTGGAGACGATAAATGTGGTGTATTCGCCTGTCTTACTTTACTTAAAGAACTACCTTATCTGAAAGCCGCGTTTTTCGTATCTGAAGAAACCGGTTGTCACGGCTCAAAAAGAGCGTTACCTGAATTTTTTGAAAATGTAGGATATGTCATTCAATTCGATGCACCGGAAAATTGGATGGTTAGTGAAGAATGTTCAGGAACTGTTTTATTTAACAGGGAATCAGAATTTTTCGACAAGTGTAACCAAGCACTTATGGAAAGTCCGACGGCTAAAAGTGTCAGATATATGGTACATCCATACACTGATGTATATGCACTTAAAAATCTATTTGATTTTTCTTGTATCAACATTTCGATTGGATATTATAACTACCACACCGCAAATGAGTATGTAGTTGTTGAAGATGTTTATAATGGTATTGAAACCGGAAAAAAGATGATTAACTTACTTGGTTATAATCTTCATTATAAGATTGCAAAAAATAAAATTCACAAACAATTATTGTCCTAATTTAAACCCCACCCTAAAAAGTGGGTTTTTTTATTTTACAAGATATTTATTTTAAAAAATATATAATGGCAAAAAAAATAATAAGACTTACGGAGTCAGAACTTGTTTCCTTAATAAAAAGAACAATAAATGAAGCACATCCTGAACCAGTCATAAAGGACGAAAGGGTTTATTCTATAAATTTCCCTGAGGGACAGTTTAGAATACCTACACAAACAAGAGAAGAAATTGTTAGAATGATTCAAGATGATTTAGAAGATTCTTTACCAACTTTAGAATATTTTGTAAGCGGTATGGGTAAACAATATGGTCAACCGATTCCGAAATTCATCAAATTAAGTGTGGGTACTTCATCCACAGGAACACAAGAAGTAAATGCAAGATTATCCCAAAATAGATTAAACGAATTGAAAGGTATAGTTAAACAAGCATTACAAACTTCTTCCACTTTCCAAGGAAAGAAATTATCTCCCGAAACAATAGAAAGATTCATACAGGTTGTTACCGATTATAGACCAACAAGTGTTGATAGGGATTTTTATGATTATAAAACATCTAAACCTGAAGATGAGGAAAGGGACGCCTATATTACCATTGACATTTTGGAAACAAAAGGTTTATCGTCAACAGACATTGATAGTGCTTCTGATACTATGAGAAGTGGGCGGGGATGGTATTTTATGGGGATGGGAGATTTAGACCCTAAAAAAATTGTTGATGCTTTAAGGAGAGTTGAAACGTACACTGATATTACAGATATGGAAAGAGAACTAAGAAATGAAGGAGGTCTCGAAAATTTTCTTAACTCTGAATTATCTAAAGGTGGTGATGAAATGTATTGGAAAAAGGCTGCGGTGTCTGCATTAAATAAAGCGGCAAATACAAGTGGTCGTAATAATGTTGCAACAATAAGAAATAACCAAATTGTTATTTACGGTATAGAATAATTTAAAATTTTGATTATAAGATATCCCCACCCTAAAAAGTGGGGGTTTTTAATTTTTTAATATATTTATAATAAAAAATTATTATGGCAAAAATAGTAAGATTGACAGAATCAGATTTAACAAGAATTGTTAAAAAAGTAATTAAAGAATCAGAAGAAGAAGTGATTTCTCAAAAAGTTGAAGATGTAATTGATAATCCAAAAGTTGAGCACCGCATAGACAATATGTTATCAAACCTTTCAGATGAAGATTTGGAAGAAATACAAGATACGTTGTCAGATTTAGGTATTGATGAGAATTCGGATGTGAGTGAGGTTCACGCAAAACTTTCACAACATTCAGGTCATCATTCAAATGAAGAAATGACAGAATCAGGTGAACCGTCAAACCCAAAACATAAAGTTAGAGAAATTTTACATAGTATTGGTGCGGGTAATATTGCCGCTTGGGGAGGTGTTCCTGCCGCAATCGCAATTGGTTCCGCAATAGGGATGCCTTTAGGATTTGCAATTAGTTGGGGTGTATCAGGATTATTAGTAGGTATTGCAAAAGCAATGGGGAAAAAATAAATTGTTTATGTTTGATAAAAAAAAAGGGGAATTAATCTTCCCCTTTTTTTATTTCTTGTTTTTTTTCTTTAGAATTGATTTATTTCGATTTATTATAAAGCAGTATTTATAAGGTATGAAAATTGTAATAACTGAATCACAATATGGTATAATTTTATCCGAACAACCAGAAAGTGTTATGGATAGGAGGTTAGGTATTCAAGATAAAAATATGAAAGCCCTTGGACTAAATCCATCGAGCACTTCTGATGTAAAAAAATATTCTGAGGATGTATATGGTAAAACTTTTACAGGACATCAGGTCGCGACTATATTACAAATAGGAACTGCTTTTATACCTGTCGTTGGCCCATTCATTTCGGCGGGAATCGGTTTTTTAGAAGCAAAAGCTTATTGGGATGAAGGTAATAAACAGGAGGCAACTTTAGTTGCAATTTTTTCATCACTACCATTAATTGGTTCAGTAGTTATGAAGATACCTGGGGTAAAGGAACTTGGTCAAAAAGGTATGGCTGCGTTAGCATCTAAGATTTCTAAATTTGGTGAAAAAATAAAACCAACCAAAGTAGAACAAGAAGTAATTCAAGGTATTGGACAAAACGAAGAACTCATTAAGAGTGAGATAAAAAAAACAACCAAGGGTTTTGACCTTGAAAGACCTGCAAAAAAGAAATTATCTTGGGATTATGCTAGGCGAAAAATTACGGATAGCCTCGAATTTATTGGTAATCCAAAAGGTGGTAAGGACAATTATGTGGCACAGGTAGTAAATACTTTAGACAAAAAACAGGAAGTTATATTAAGGAAAGGTAAAGACGAATTAGGTGAGTTTTATTTTATGCAAGCAAAAATGGAAAACCCAAGAGATGCGGGAATTGCTTTCAGTGAATTGAAAAAGTTAATCCCGTCCGGAGCAAGATTTGGGGAATCGGCAACTGGTTCTTTGAGTACAGATTCATTCTATTCGATGCTGAGAAGAACGAAAGAATTTATTCCTAAAGTTAAAAATTATATAAAACTGAATGGGGATGGGGTAAAAAGGTTTCAATCTTTTATAAAAAATCCAATAAAGTCTAACGAATATCCAAATATTTTAAGATTCAATAATTTAGAGGATGCCGAAAAACTAGTGAAAGGTATCAATGATGAGATAAAAAAATATGGAATTCAGTCAATTGCAAAATCACAAAAAAATAATGAGGGTCTTTATGAAATTCTTATACCGAATATTCAATTTATTATGAAATAAAAAAAGGGGAACATTTGTTCCCCCTGTAAAAAAATTAATTAATTTTCTTTTTTCTTTCTTGTTCTTTTTGGTTTAACTTCTTGGATAACATTTTCACCAACTACAACCTCATCATTTACTACATCAATAAACCGTGAGTCCCCTTCTTTAACGTTTCCTTTCAGTATTTCTTCGGATATCAAATCTTCAATTTTATCTTGTATTGCTCTTTTAATCGGTCTTGCTCCATAAGTTTCGTCAAAACCAACTTTATGAATAAGGTCAACAAGTTTATCATCGTAAGTAAATGTGTAGTTCATTCCTTTAACTCTTTCAACCAACTTATCTATCTCAATCTTTGTAATTTTCTTAACATCATCAGAACCAAGTGTGTTGAACATAATTGTATCATCAATCCTATTTAAGAATTCCGGGGCGAAAAAGTTTTTCATCTCTTTCATCAACATTTGTTTCTTTGCCTCCTCATTACTGTATGAGTTTGAGGTAAATCCAATACCTGAGCCAAAATCTTGGAATTTCTTAACACCTAAATTGGTTGTAAGAATTATCAAAGTATTCTTAAAGTTAATTTTCCTACCCAAACTATCTGTTGCGTGTCCGTCATCAAGAATCTGAAGAAGTATTGTGAATACATCCTTGTGGGCTTTCTCAACCTCATCAAAAAGGATTACACAGTATGGTTTGTTTTTAACTTTTTCAGTTAACAATCCACCTTCTTCATATCCCACATATCCGGGAGGAGCACCTACAAGTTTGGAAACCGAATGTTTCTCCTGATATTCTGACATATCAACTCTGATTAGTGAATCCTCACTACCAAACATTTCTTTCGCGAGTTGTTTAGCCAAATATGTCTTACCAACACCGGTTGAACCAAGAAATATAAATGAACCAATTGGTCGGTTGGGGTCTTTGATACCCAATCTATTTCTCTTGATGGATTTTGCAATTTTAACAACCGCATCATTCTGACCAATA
>Ga0315909_10002174_pt1 | contig 25511 bp, 39 predicted proteins | sample LakEriMetagenome_11_FD_203527 | JGI IMG/M metagenome (GOLD analysis project Ga0315909, IMG submission 203527) | Freshwater fungal communities from buoy surface, Lake Erie, Ohio, United States - Buoy 2 MA125 | ecosystem: Environmental > Aquatic > Freshwater > Lake | place: USA: Lake Erie, Ohio...
GGGCAGCAGATTTGAGCTGGTGCATTTGGAGATGCGTCTCAGCGACTATGGTGCGAGTCTAAAATTACCGCAAGATGAGTTGATGCGGCTGCCTCGCGCCGTTGACTCCATGTATGTAGTCTTGAAGAAAGTGCCTTATGAAAACACCCGCATGGCAGCGTAAAGAGGGAAAAAGTCCGAGTGGCGGTCTAAATGCCAAGGGACGCGCCAGCGCCAAGGCCGAGGGCATGAATCTGAAAGCGCCAGTGAAGTCTGGTGACAATCCGCGCAGGGCATCATTCCTTGCGAGAATGGGCAATATGGCAGGCCCAGAGATGAAAGACGGCGAGCCAACGCGCTTGCTGCTGAGTTTGAAAGCGTGGGGCGCGTCCAGTAAGGCTGATGCGCGAGCCAAGGCCAAAGCAATATCTGCGAGGAATAAGGCAAAAAAATGAGCGAATTACCTATCACCACCGACATTGGCGCAATTGAGCCAATGGATGACACCGAGTTGCAGGGCATTGTCTCTGCCGAGCTGGAGGACGCTGTCAGTTACATCGACTCTGATGTGTCGCCGATTCGCGCCAAGGGTACTGAATATTACCGCGGCGATCCCTTTGGCAACGAGGAAGATGGCCGTTCTCAGGTAGTGGCGATGGAGGTGCGCGACACTGTCAGCGCCATGATGCCAAGCCTGATGAAAGTCTTTTTCAGCTCTGAGAATGTGGTGGAGTATGTGCCGCGTGGACCAGAGGATGTGGCTGGCGCACAGCAGGCAACAGATTACGCCAACTACATATTCAGCGCCGACAACAATGGTTTCATGACCACCTATGCGTTGTTCAAGGACTCGCTGGTGCGTAAGTGCGGCATCGCCAAGTATTGGTGGGAAGAAAACGAAGAGGTCAAGATCGAAGAATATTCTGGCCTTGATGATCAGACTGTGCAAATCCTGATGCAAGAGGATGCCGAGGTCAAGATCGTGGTCAGCTATCCCGATCCATCGATGCCGATGGAGATGATGCAGCCACAGCCTGATCCAATGACTGGCTTGCCTATGCCCATGCAACAACCTATGTTGCATGACGTTCAGATCAAGCGTAATACCAAAGATGGCCGTATCCGCATCATGGCCGTACCTCCCGAGGAGTTGTTGCTTGATCGCCGCGCAAGATCATTTGATGATGCTGGCATCATTGCCCACCGCCAAATGGCGACAGTCTCTGACCTGATTGGCATGGGATATGACCAAGATGAGATCGAAGAGAACATCAGCAGCACCGACTTAGACAGCAATGACGAGTATTTGGCGCGTCAGCCTTTGAGTACCACCTTTGGCGCTGCGGACAGCATGAATCCCATGCAGCGCAGGGTTTTGTACATTGAAGCGTATATGCGCGTGGACTATGACGGCGATGGCATCCCCGAGTTGCGGAAAATCTGTTGTATGGGTTCGGGATACACCATGGTGCGGAATTTACCCGCCAGCTACATCCCATTTGTGGACTTCCCTTGCGACCCCGAGCCACACACCTCGCCTTTGGAAGCAATGTCGATTTTTGACATCACGCATGACATCCAAGAGATCAAGTCCGAGATCATGCGTAATACGCTGGATTCTCTGGCGCAGTCAATCCACCCGCGTACAGCGGTGGTTGAGGGTCAGGTCAACATTGACGATGTGCTGAACAACGAGACTGGGGCGATCATCCGCATGAGAGCGCCAGGCATGGTGCAGCCATTCTCAAGCCCATTCGTTGGACAGGCCGCATTCCCCATGCTCGACTACATGGATCAGATGCGCGAAGACCGCACCGGCATGAGCAAGGCGGCGATGGGCTTAGACCCTGATGCGTTGCAGTCAACCACCAAGGCAGCGGTGGCCGCCACAGTCAGCGCCAGCAGTCAAAGGCTTGAGTTGCAAGCTCGCATCTTGGCCGAGGGCATGAAGAAGCTCTTCAAGGGCATTCTGTACTTGATGACCACACACCAAGACAAGCCACGCATGGTGCGTTTGCGTAATGAGTGGGTGCAGATCGATCCTCGCGCATGGGACGCGAGCATGGACGTGTCGGTGAATATTGGCTTGGGTAATGGCGACTTGGGTGAGCGTATGCAGGGTTTGACCATGATCGCTGGCAAGCAAGAGCAGATCATGCAGCAGTTTGGTTTGGGTAACCCTGTGGTGACACCCGCCATGTACATCCGCACCATCCAAAAGATTGTGGAATTGTCAGGATTCAAGGACGCATCAAGCTACTTCCAAGCCCTGCCTGCTGACTTTCAGATGCCACAGTCTGAGCCAAAGCCCACACCCGAAGAAGTGCTGGCACAGGTGCAGGCTCAGTCGATCCAAGCTGACATTCAGAAAAAGGCTGCCGAGCTGGAATTGAAGCGCGAGCAAATGATCCGAGATGACGATTATCGAAGAGATCAATTGGCGCAGGACTTAATGCTCAAGAAGTATGAACTTGAGTTAAAGTACGGCGCACAGATAAGCACTGCTGAGATTGAAGCGCAGCAGTCAATGGACAGAGAGGCAATGCAACAGCAGACGGCTCTTGTGCAACAGGCGGTGCAAGCCGCCAACCAAGTACAAGCGCCGCCAGTTGAGCAAGTGCTACCCATCAACCTTAATGGAATGGTTTAAATGAGTGATGAAGCAGTACGCAAAGGTCAAAAGGCTCACCAGTTAGCCAATGACGAGGTTTTCTCGGCGGTACTGGAAAAGATGCGAAATGATCAGTATTGGGTTTTTGAGTCAAGCAAACCCGAAGAAACCGCCAAGCGCGAGATCGCCTGGTCAATGCTAAAGGCTATTGAAAACTTCCGCATTGAGGTCACCAAGATGGTGGACAACGGCAAGGTGGCGCAACGCGCCATTGAGCGAGCGCAAAAGAATCTTGTTTAAATAGGAAAATAGACCATGCAGACAGTAGCACCAACGCCAGCAGGCAGTGCAGCACAGGGTCCAATGAATGTGGCTGAAGCAGCCAATGCACTTGAGGGATTACTGCCCGATGAGGGACAACAGGAAGACCGCGAGGCGCAGTCGCCCGATGAGGGCGCGGCGGTAGAAGAAGAGTTATCAACAGATGCAGACGCGGTTGATGATGAAACAGATGCCGAACAATCCGAGTTAGATGAAGACACCGAGGAGCAAGAACAGCCACAAGTCTTCTCCGTCAAAGTTGACGGCAAAGAAGTCGAAGTGACGCTAGACGAGCTTCAAAAGGGATATTCAAGGACTCAGGATTACACACGCAAAACGCAGCAAATCGCAGAGGTGCGTAAGACTACCGAAGCTGAGTTGCAGGCAGTGCGTGCCGAGCGTGAACAGTACGCTCAGTTATTGAGTGCGTTGGAATCACAAGTTCAACAAGCGGCGCAGCCAAACATTGATTGGGATCGTCTTTATCAGGAAGACCCCATCGAATGGGTACGGCAGCGCGAGGTGATGCGCGAAAACCAAGAGAAGTCGGCGGCTATTCAAAGTGAACAGCAACGACTGGCTCAGTTATCGCAGCAGGAGCAAGCACAGTTCATGCAGCAGAGATTGCAGCAGGAACAAGAGGCTTTATTGGCGGCCATCCCTGATTGGAAAGACGCTAAGAAAGCTCAAGCTGAAAAGGCTTTGCTTGTTGAGTTCGGTCAAAAGATCGGATTCACACCAGACGAGTTGAAGAGTGTGGTGGATCACAGGGCGGTCTTGATGCTGCGTAAGGCAGCGTTATACGATCAGATGATGTCCAAGAGGGGCAACATCAAGCCAGTGACTAACAACGGCCCTCGGCCTGCCAAGCCTGGTGCAGCAGGAAGAGTCTCAAATACGACTGAAGCAGTTCGCGCACAACAGCGCGTCGCGAAAACTGGCCGTGTCGATGATGCGGCCAATGCAATCTTCCAACTTTTGAAATAAGGAATAAATCATGGCTATCGTAACGAACACGTTCACGACCTACTCTGCAAAGGGTATTCGTGAAGACTTGAGCAATGTCATCACAAACATCGCTCCCGAAGAAACTCCCTATATGTCCAACATTGGCCGCGAAAGCGTCACCAATACTCTGTTTGAATGGCAGACAGATACATTGGACTCTGCTGCTGCTAACGCACAGCTTGAGGGTGATGATGTAACTTTTAACTCAGTGACAGCTACTGTTCGCTTGACCAACTACGCTCAGATTTCACGCAAGACTATTGTCTTGTCAAATACTGAAGAAGTAGTAAATAAAGCAGGCAGACGCTCAGAATTAGCATATCAAATAGCTAAGCGCGGAAGCGAGCTAAAGCGTGACCAAGAGTTTGTGATGTTGAACGGCGGCATTGCTGTTGCCGGTAACACCACCACAGCTCGCGTGACTGCTTCTTTGCAGGCTTACATCAAGACCAACGTGGACTATGACACCACCAACGGCGTAAATCCTAGCTACACCACCTTGCCTAACTCAGCTCGCACTGACGGCACTGTGCGTACTTTCACTGAAACCATTCTCAAGAATGTGATTCAAAAAGTATGGACACAAGGCGGCACACCTAAGATTTTGATGGTTGGTCCTGTCAACAAGCAGCGCGTGTCAGGTTTTACTGGCATTGCATCAGCTCGCTACAACATCAACGGCGGTGATCGTCCTGCAACCATCATCGGTGCAGCCGACATCTATGTCAGCGATTTTGGTCAAGTTCAAGTTGTCCCCAACCGCTTCCAGCGCGAGCGTGACGCTTGGGTGATCGATCCCGAGTACGCAAAGTTGACTACCCTGCGTCCTTACCAACAAGTTGAGTTGGCAAAGACTGGTGACGCTGAGAAGCGTATGCTTTTGGTTGAATGGGGTCATAAAGTTCTTGCTGAAAATGCCCACGGCTTGGCAGCAGACTTGGTTACTTCTTAAACGAAGCAAAGGAGAGGGGGGAGCAATCCCCCCTTTTTTACATGGAAAAAAGAATATTCAGCGAAGACAAAGATCAGGGCATCACACGCTATTGGCACTACAACCCTGAGACTGATGAGGCAACGATTCAGACCCAGCAGGATGTAACAGACATCATTGAAGAGAACAAGCAAGAGTTCAATATGGTTGATGAACGTGCTGGCTGGAAAGGTGAGTTTCACCGCGTTGCAAGCATTCCAATGTCTATATATGCAAAGCTCAAATCAGAGGGCAAGCTCGAAGATCAGGAATATATGAAGCGTTGGCTTAATGATCCAGAGAATAGATTTTTTCGTGTACGACCAGGACAAATATGAAATACATCGCAGTATGCACACCAGCGCGTGACATGGTTCACACCATGTTTACCTATGATCTTGTCAACATGGTGGCTAACCACACATTGAACACCAATGATGCCATCAGCTTGAAAATATCGCAGGGGACGCTTATCGCCAATCAGCGAGCTGAATTGTGCCTAGATGCGATGCGTGAAAAATGCACTCATGTGCTTTTCATTGATTCAGATATGCGGTTTCCACACGACATGATTGAGCGTTTGCTGCAACATGACTTGGACATTGTGGCGACAAACTGCGCTCGCAGACGTATGCCTACAGGACCAACCGCACAGATTTACAAAGAGAATGGCGAGCGTGAGCTGGTATATACGATGCCCGAATCAACTGGCCTGCAAGAAGTTGGATCGGTTGGCATGGGCGTGATGCTGATCAAGGCCAATGTCTTTGCGGCTTTGTCAGAGCCTTGGTTCGAGACTCCATGGCGGCATGACAAACGTGGCTACATTGGCGAGGATGTTTTCTTCTGTAAGAAAGCCAGAGATGCAGGCTTTAAGATATGGATTGATCACGATGTGAGCAAGGAAATAGGCCACATTGGGATGTTTGAATTCAAGCATGACCATACTTGGGTGATGCGTGAAGTCCAAGAAACTGAAAAGGTTACCTGATGGCACTCACGACTTATGCGGAGCTGAAGACCTCGGTTGGCGACTGGCTCAACCGCACTGATTTGACGACTGCCATTTCAGACTTTGTCAGCTTGGCAGAGGCTCAGATTGAACGCCAGTTGCGTACACGCCAAATGATTGTGCGTGCCAATGCAACATTTGCGGCGGCTGCTGAGTACGGCACAGTGCCTGATGACTTCTTGGAAGTCAAAGCCATCAAGATCAATACCAATCCAGTCACCAATCTCACATTCCAAACCATTGATGCAATGGATGCGCTGTCGAATACGACTTACTTGTCCAGCGGCAAGCCTTTGTATTTCAGCATTGTTGGCGGTCAAATCCGACTGCTACCAATTCCTGATGGTGCATACACCGCCGAGCTGGTCTATTACGCAAAGTTGGCTAAGTTATCAAATACAAACACCACCAACTGGCTGCTGACTCAAGCGCCTGATGTGTATTTGTATGGATCGCTTTTACAGGCTGCGCCATACTTGCAAGACGATGCGAGAATCACTGTATGGTCATCGCTGTATCAGGCAGGACTGGATCAATTGCAGATTGCAGATGATCGTGGTTCTACATCCGGCGGCGCGATTATGGCAAGAGCAAGGACATTTGGATGATAGTCAACACCACCAAGGGCGAGATGGATGACTCATTGCTTGAGAAGCGTGAGGGTTCATTGGAAAACGATACCGAGACAACGAGCTGGGTAGAGTATTGGCTTGATGGTGAGTTGGTGCATCGATCTGTCCACATGGCGCTAAAGAGAAGTGTCTTTGCCGATGGAATCAGTCAACAAATCTAAGGAATAAATCATGGCCAATACGCAAGCAATGTGTACCAGTTTCAAGGGCGAGCTGCTTGTCGGCCACCATAACTTTGGCACTGGCGTAGTACGCGCTGCCACCACAGCAGACACTTTTAAGGCTGCTCTGTACTTGGCCTCTGCCACTGTCAACGCGTCCACCACAGCCTACAGCTCCACAGGTGAGGTGACAGGCACAGGCTACACCGCAGGCGGCGTTACAGTGACATTTGGCACACCTCCAAGCACCAGTGGCACTACAGCCTTTGTGACTCCCAGCGCCAGCATCAGCTACTCTGCTGTCACTCTTTCTACAGCCTTTGACGCGGTCTTGATCTATAACTCGACTCAGTCAAACAAGGCAGTCAGCGTCCACACATTTGGCAGTCAGACAGTGACTGCCGGCACGTTCACGCTGACCATGCCGACCAATGATGCAAGCACTGGCCTGATCAGGCTGGCTTAACTAGGGCAGCGGTATGGCTGCTTATGGTTCTGGCTATTACGGCCTTGGTGTCTATGGCATAGGAAATGTCGTTATCAGCGGCAATGCGTCTACTGGTGCTGTTGGTACGCTGCTGGCCGACAGATCAATCCAAGAAGATGGGACTATTGCCACCGGCAATGTAGGCACAGTTGGATTCACGATCTCCATTGCCATCACAGGCAATGCGTCAACCTGTGCTGTTGGATCGGTCTTAGCGGCATCAAGCAAGGCGCTTACAGGTAATGCGTCAACCTTATCAGTTGGTAGCGTTACTCAGTCTGCTGCAATTGATCTATCAGGCAATGCGTTAACTGGTGCTGTTGGCACTGTTGGCCTGACAAGCGCAGCGGCCATCACTGGCAATGCGTCTACTGGTGCTGTGCAAACGATGCCATCAGAGGTCATCACTTTCCAAGCAATTACAGGAAATGGTGCAACCGGCGCTGTTGGCAGCGTATCAAATGTCATATCCATAGGGATAATTGGGGTTCAGTCTATTGGCGCTGTTGGCATCATCATTGGATATGGATGGGGAGCTGTACCAGACACATCCGAGAGCTGGACACCAATTTCAGACACATCAGAAAGTTGGACTGATTTGTCGGACAATTCAATCACTTGGCAAGAGGCCGCATAGGAGTTTTCAGCATGGCAGATACAACCACCACAAACCTATTACTGACAAAGCCCGAAGTTGGCGCGTCAACAGACACATGGGGTACAAAGATCAATACCGACCTGGATGGCGTGGACGCTGTCTTTGCGGCTGCTGGTACAGGTACATCAGTTGGCTTGAACATTGGATCGGGTAAGACATTGACTGTGGCTGGCACGATGACAGTTAGTGGGACATCCAATTTCCCTGGAAGCGGGATTTGGAACACAAGCGGCAATGTGGGGATTGGTACGAGTTCGCCAGCAGGGAGGCTGGATGTTTCTCAAAGTACAGCAGGAGTTGCTAGACATTATTTGCGTAATACAAGTAATTCTGTAGGCGCATACACAATCCTTGATTTAGTAAATGATAGCGGAAATAATATTGGTGAATTCTTTTGTACCAGTAGCACAAACACAAGTGCATTTGGAACAAACGCTACTGTCTTGCAAGCCGCAACTTCTAACCCTTTGATACTTGGTACAAATGGCACAGAACGTATGCGTATCGACTCCAGCGGTAACTTGCTGGTGGGAAAAACTGCAACAGGATTAGCTTCATCAGGCTTTGAGGCAAACGCATCGGGGATATCTGCAAGCAATTCTGGGGCAGAAGCAGTTAATTTCAACAGGAATACATCAGACGGGACAGTTGTAATTTTTAGAAGGTCATCTTCTGGTGTTGGAACAATTGGCGTTACCACTACTGCTACCTCCTACAACACCTCTTCCGACTACCGCCTAAAAAACACCATCGCACCAATGACAGGGGCATTGGCAAAAGTTGCTCTGCTCAAGCCAGTTACTTACAAGTGGAATGTAGACGGCTCAAGCAGTCAAGGATTTATTGCTCACGAACTGCAAGAGGTTGTTCCTGACTGCGTTAATGGCGAGAAAGATGCTGTTGAAACATACACAGACGAAGATGGTAACGAGCAAACTCGACCTAAGTACCAAGGCGTTGATACATCATTCTTGGTTGCCACATTGACTGCCGCCATTCAAGAACAACAAGCCCTCATCACAGCCCTGACAGCACGAATCACCGCATTGGAAAGCAAATAATGGATAACCAACAAATCTTCAATGCCATATTCAGCATTGCTGGATTCTTGGCGGTCTATGTCATCAATTCTTTGACTCGCACAATTCAAAAGCTGGAAGACAAGGTCAACGACCTACCTCACAGCTATGTGCAAAAGGATGACTACCGATCTGACATTGCAGACATCAAATCCATTCTGAAGCAGATCTTTGACAAACTAGACAGCAAGCAAGACAAGTGATGTGGACCCATTCACCCTGGCACTGGCTGCCATTGCGTCAATCAAGCAAGGCGTTGCGCTTTATAAGGACATAAAGCAAACAGGTGGTGAGCTGGGGAAGATCACAAAAGAGATTTCGGGTTTCATAGGTCAGTTTTTTGAGGCGCATGAAGAAGTAAAGAAAGAAGCAGAAGAGCAAAAGCGCAATCCTCCAAAAACAAAATCTCTTAAGGCACAGGCGCTCGAAAACGTGTTCAATCAAATTGAACTTGAACGCCAAGCAGTTGAATTGAGAGAGTTTCTGATTTATCACGTTGACCCAGCCTTGGGTGCGGTTTGGTCAAGGTTTGAAGAAGAGTATGCAAGACTCAATGAGGAGCAAGAAAAGGAAAGGCTAGAACAGGAAGCAAAGGACAGGGTGGTGGCATGGCAACGAAGAAAAATGCTAAACCAACTACAAGACAGGGCGTTGGTAATGGCGGCAGTGATGATCGTTTTTATATACCTCCAGCTCCTATTCCTAGCAATCCATCAAATGAAAGTAGCGAGATGGGATTCATAATTGCATTCATCTCAATGGTGGTTGTCTTTGCGCTGCTGTTACCCATCATTGGCGCCATGTACTTGGATATCCTTGAAACGAAGAGAGAAACAAAGCAGCAACAAGAGCAAGTTAAACGATTGATAAATAAGGTGGAGAAAAAGGAATGATCCCAATTGTTGCGTCACTGCTTGGCACATTAGCCCAAAACGGCTTGGGTTTACTCTCCAGCGCAATACAGGCCAAGGGTAAAGAGGTGGTGGAGAACACGCTTGGTGTCAAGATTCCAGACGCACCTACCCCTGAAGATGTTAGCAAACTTAGACAGCTTCAGTTTGACCATGAAGAAAATTTATTGGCGCTTGGCATTGAAAAGGCAAAGCTAGAGCTGGCCGAGCTTGATCTGTTGGCAAAGGCTGCTCAGTCTGATGCAGACAACATCACAGATCGCTGGCAGGCTGATATGTCTAGCGACAGTTGGTTATCCAAGAACATTCGGCCTATGTCTCTTATAGCCATCTTTTTAGGCTACTTTTTGTTTGCCATGATGTCTGCCTATGGATACAACGCAAACGAGTCCTACGTCACTCTGTTGGGCAACTGGGGTATGTTGATCATGGGCGCATACTTTGGCGGCAGAACAATTGAAAAACTTGCTGATATGAGGAAGAAATGAGCTTAAACACCGAACAGGCTGCATTCCTACTGGATATGTGCAAGTTGATTCAATACGCCACAGAGCAGGGCTTTGTGGTGACTGGTGGCGAGTTGGCTAGAACGCCCGAACAACAGGCTTTGCACTTTAAGGCGGGGCGTTCCAAGACTATGAACTCCATCCACTTAAAGCGTTGCGCCATTGATCTGAATTTTTTCAAAGACGGCAAGATCATTTGGGATAAGTCAACCATTGCACCACTTGGCGCGTTTTGGGAAAGTCTGCATCCAAAGAATCGCTGGGGCGGTAACTTTAAGTCATTGGTGGACTGCCCACACTTTGAGAGAAACGTCTAATGGCGCTCAATCTTGGTCAGCAGATAACGACACCAGCGCAGCCAAACCTTGGCTCGCCTGCGCCTGCCTATGACCAAGGATTCTTTGGTACTTCATTTGGTGGCTTGAATGTCTATTTCACCAAGCTGACGGCGATCTTTGCGGCGGTCCTTGGACCGCGTGGCGGCAAGTACATCAACAACCCATATGGCGCGTTTCAAGACGGCACAGATCAGACGGCTGCCAATACAACAACGGCCTATGCCATCACCTTTGACACCACCGACTTCAGCAATGGCGTGACATTGTCGAATTCGTCAAGACTCAATGTATCTCAGGCTGGCTTGTACAACTTGCAATTTAGTATCCAATTCAAAAATACCACCAATGACGGCCAAGATGTGGATGTATGGTTTCGCAAGAACGGCACAAACATTGACAAATCAAACAGCAGATTTCATCTATCACAAAGAAAATCATCAGGTGATCCCTCTCACTTAATTGCCGCGCTGAACTTTTTTGTCAGTCTGTCGGCCAATGACTATGTGGAGATCATGTGGAGGCCAACAAGCACTAGCGTCAGCATTGAGCATTTTGCCGCCAGCAGCTCGCCCACAAGACCCGCAGTGCCATCAGTCATTGCCACACTTTCTTTTGTGTCCAATTTGTCAGTAGAAACCGCATAATTCAGCTATGGCACTCATACCCTTAAAGATCCCACCTGGCGTGTACCGCAACGGCACTGAGTATCAGTCGACTGGGCGGTGGTTTGACGCCAACTTGGTACGCTGGTTTGAGAACACTCTCAGGCCGATTGGAGGTTGGCGCAAGCGTTCCAGCAGTCAAATGACAGGATCATGCCGAGCTTTATTGACTTGGCGCGACAACAGTGGAGATCGATGGATCGCTGCCGGTACGCATTCCAAGCTCTACGCCATGAACGAGGCTGGTACGCTCAAGGACATCACGCCAACAAGTTTTACAGTAGGCATAGCTGATGCCGCAACCAAGACTGGCTATGGGTACTCCACTTATGGCAACTTTGCCTATGGTGTGGCGCGTCCTGATAACGGCACAGTGACACCAGCAACGACTTGGAGCCTAGACACTTGGGGCGAGTATCTGATTGGATGCTCTGACTCTGATGGCAAGCTCTACGAGTGGCAGTTGGGATTCTCAACGCCAACGCTGGCAGCGGCCATCACCAACGCGCCAACAGGTTGTCAGGCTTTAATGTCTACCGCCGAGCGTTTTATCTTTGCCTTGGGCGCGTCCAGTAACCCTAGATTGGTGAAGTGGTGCGATCAAGAGAACGATACTGTATGGACGGCAGCGGCCACCAATCAGGCGGGTGACTTTGAGTTGCAGACAGTTGGCTCATTGAAAGCAGGCAAAAAGGTGCGCGGCATCAATTTGCTGTTTACTGATGTTGATGTCCACACCGCCACATTTGTGGGTTTGCCATATGTCTACTCATTTGAAAAGGCTGGATCAGGCTGTGGATTGATATCCTCTCAGGCTGTAGCGGCCATCGACACTGCCGCTATGTGGATGTCTACATCAGGCTTTTGGATGTTTGACGGCTATGTCAAGCCTTTGCCTTGCGATGTCTCTGACTATGTATTTCAAAACATGAACTACAACCAAGTCAGCAAGGTGTACGCCGTACACAATAGCAAGTATGGTGAAGTGTGGTGGTTCTACCTATCCAGCGCCAGCAATGAAGTTGACTCCTATGTCATCTACAACTACCGCGAATTGCATTGGAATATCGGTTCACTGTCTCGCACAGCAGGCACAGACCGAGGTGTCTATTTGCAGCCATTGATGGTTTCGTCTGACGGCTACATCTATGAGCATGAGGTTGGCTATGCCTACGATGGCGGCTCTGTCTATGCTGAGTCTGGACCCTATGAGATTGGCGTTGGTGAGAACATCGTGTCAGTACGTCAGGTGATCCCCGATGAGCAAACTTTGGGCGAGGTACAGATCAGCTTTAAGTCTAGGATGTATCCGACATCAACAGAAACGACTCACGGCCCATATCCAGCGTCACAGCCCACCGATGTGCGGTTTGCTGGGCGTCAGGTAAAAGTCAAATATACAGGCGCAGTTTTGGAAGATTGGCGCGTTGGCGTAAATCGATTTGATGTTGTGACGATGGGTAAGCGTTGACAGACGAAGAGGATTTGCAGAGGCTGCGCCATCATGTGGAGGCGGCACTAGAATACTCTGGTGGAACTCATGGAATTGAGGACATTGCAGAGGGACTCAAAACAGGTAGATTTCAACTGTGGCCTGCTGATGACTCTGTGGTGGTGACTGAGATCATTGTCTACCCGCGACTCAAGAATTTGCACTTCTTTCTTGCCGGCGGCAACCTAGATGAACTCAGGCTGATGCGACCACTCATTGAGGCTTGGGGCAAGCAGATTGGTTGCACGCGAGTTACCTTAGCTGGCCGTAAGGGTTGGGCTAAGACATTTTTGGCAGATGAGGGATATGCACCAAAGTGGCATATCTTGTCTAAGGAGTTGATATGAGTCAAGGTGGTGGAGATATATCTCCAGCGGTTGTTGTGTATGGACCTGATGGAAGGGTGTATGGCAGTCCTGCGGCTGCTAGAGCTGCTGGCGTGAATAACGCGACTATGTCTGCGCCTGTTGGAGTTCCAACTATGGAATCTGGATTACTTTATCCTAAAACAATTCCAACTGATCCATATGGAGTATCGGAGCCTTATCTTGGGGCAATTCCAACTTCCCCATATGGTGAGAATAGTCGCTATCAGCAGATCATGTCGCAGATGCAGCAAGCACCACAAGGTCAGAATAGTCGCTATCAGCAGATCATGTCGCAGATGCAGCAACCACAGCAAGCACCACAAGGTTTGCTTGATGCAACTGGCGGTTATCGTCCTGAGATTTACAACATCACGCCAGAGCAGAATCAAGCGATCATGAAGTTTAATGCTGCTGTAGAGCAAAGACTTGGCGGCGGTGGTAGTTCTAGTGCTGCTGCACAGCAATCAGCAGCACAAGCGGCGTTTGCTCAGATGACGCCAGGCGAGCAAGCCTCAGTGCAGGCCATGACAGTACCAAATCTTGTCAACTTGTTGATGCCATTACCCATAAAAGTTTTAATGAATGTGATGGGTATAGATGGGCCTGGCGTTACCTCAAGCGGCGGCGTCAGCTCCACCAGCGGCAGCCCCATGAAAGGCATTGCCAGCAAGGGTACTGTTGGTCAAGTGGCTAATGCCACTACTACGGCTGGCCTTGCAATTGGTAATGCTGTTGGCGGTAATGTTGGCACTACTGCCGGCACTACTGGCGGTGGCTTGGCAGGCATGGGAAGTGGCGCAGCAGGAGTTGCCGCCACAGCAGCCGCCACAGGCAGTGGCATGGGTGGACTTGGCGGTGGTGGCGGTGGCTCAAGTGGTGGCGGTAGCAGCGGCGGCGGTGGTGGTGGATCAGGTATAGGCGGCATGGGTACAGGAGCCGCAGGCGCAGCCGCATCAGCAGCCGCAGGCACTGGAGGCGGCGGCGGTGGTGGTGGAGGCGGTGGAGGTTGCTGCTTCATCATGCTTGAAGCTCGCTATGGTGACGGCACTATGGATGCTGTTGTTCGCAGATACCGCGATGAGAAGATCACCGACCACAACAAGCGTGGCTATTACAAGCTGGCCGAGGTCTTTGTGCCACTGATGCGCCAATCCAAACTATTCAAATTTATGGTGGCTAAGACCTTTGCCGATCCTCTTGTCTCTTATGGCAAGTGGCATTATGGGCAAAACAAGCATGGCTGGATATTTAAGCCAGTTGAAAAATTTTGGATGAAAGTGTTTAACACATTGGGCAGCGACACAAAGTTCATTCGTGAAAACGGCGAAACGATTTAAGGGGTAAGACATGAGTAAAGACAGCGGCGGCAGCCAAACAGCAACAACCAGCATTGATCCACAGATCAAAGAGCAGTACCTCCGAAATCTTGAGCAGGCAAAAAGCGTTGCTGGAGGACTTGGCGTGCAGCAGTTTGCTGGATTTAATCCTTTGTACGCCGCAGGCGAAGAGCAGCTTGTCAACCTTGGACTCAAGCCATTTACTGGTGAAGATATTCAGCAGTTCATGAACCCCTATGAGCAGCAAGTCATTCAAAACACATTGGGCGACATTGAGCAGTCACGCCAAATGGCTGCACTCCAAAATGCACAGCAGGCAACAGCGGCCAAAGCGTTTGGCGGCTCGCGTTATGGCGTACAGCAGTCGCTGACAGATCAGGCGGCATTGCAGCAGGCCGCCAAGACAGCGGCGCAGATGCGTCAGGCTGGCTATGGTACGGCTGCACAGTTGGCCATGAATGCTCGCAACTTGGGTATGCAGGGGGCGCAGACAGTCTTAGGTCTTGGCGGTGCTAGACAGCAGCTTGAGCAGGCAAGGCTTGATGCAGCTCGCAATATTGGCTTGCAAAAGCTCGGCGTTGTGCAAGGCGCGTTGGGATTGCAGCCAGCAAATGTTGGCGGTATAACTACTCAGCCAACATATCGGAATCAAGCTGCTGGCGCTTTAGGTGGTGCGGCTGCTGGTTATCAATTGGGTGGACCAGTTGGTGCAGGCATTGGTGGTCTGATTGGATTACTGGGGTAAACAATGTCAACATTCTTAGATCAATACAACGCAATAGCTGGTCCTACTGGTTTTCAGCCACTAGCACCATCAACAGCAGCGTCACCAATGAATTTTGGTGGCTTGCTCTTTGGCGGTGCTGATAGTGGCCTCAATGAGTATCTGACAGACGCACAGCGCCAAGCGATGCAACGCCAAGCGATGCTGTCAGCGGCGGCTGCACTGCTTAAATCAAGCGGTAGAAGCACCACGCCAGTTTCTCTTGGTCAGGCACTCGGACAAGGCTTAGAGGCTGGCGCAGCAGGCTACCAGCAGGCGCAGCAGGGTGCAATTGCACAGTTGATGACCAAGCAGAAGCTGGATGAGGCGAAGCGCGCACAGCAAGCTCAGTTGGCTTATCAAAACTTTTTAACTGGTCAGCCTACAGTTGGCGCGGAGATCACACCAGAGCAGGCTATTTCAGCGCCTGGCATGGCGCTTGGTCCAACAGTAGAGCGTGCCGCCATGATTGGTCAGCCTGCGCCTAGCGTTGCGCCCAGTGGAATGTCGAATTTGACACGCGAACAGCGCATGATGCTGTCGGCGTTGCCTGCTGCACAGGGCATACCTGAAATGCTGAAACTTACTCAGCCAACAGAGAAAGCAAGACTGCTGGCAGAGCTTGGCATGAAACCTACTTTGGAAAACTTGCGGATGCTTGATAAGCCAGAGGCTGACCCTGAGAAGATCAGGATTCTCAAAGCACTTGGCATGGATGTGAATCTGAATAATTTGCGTCAATTAGATAAGCCTGAGTCTGCACCCCCCGAGGTGCAATTGCTCAATGCTGCTGGTGTACCAGTGACATTTGAAAACATTATGAAGTTGAAGAGATCAGGCGCTGCTAGTGTCAGCGTTGACACTGGTCAAAAGGGTTTTGAGAACAAGATGTCGGCCAAGAAGACATTCATGTCAGAGCCTATTTACAAAGACTTCACCGACATGAGATCAGCCTATGGTCAAGTCACATCAGCGTTGGATCAGGGTACGCCAATTGGTGACGTTGCTGGCGCCACAAAGATTATGAAACTGCTCGACCCTGGCTCTGTTGTGCGTGAGTCTGAATTGGGTATTGCGATGGCGGCATCAGGCCGTATGGACAGGTTGAAATATTATTTTGACAATTGGGCGTCAGGTAACAAGCTCACACCAACACAGCGCGAAGACTTCAAGCAATTGTCAAATGAGCTGTACGCGGCTGCTGGGCAGGCTTACAACCAAAAGCGTGGCGAGTATCTTGACTTTGGCGCAAGCACTGGCGTTGAGCTTGATAAGGCGCTTGGTGCGCCTGCCAAGTTGCCATCAATTGTCAGAGCGCCTGGCGGCGCAGCCAAGCGCAAACCTCTGACAGAAATTTTCAACCGATAAGGCGCAGTCATGGATGACCTAAAGAAACAGATTGATGCGGCTAGAAAAGAGGGCTACCAAGATGAAGAGATCATGGGATACCTGTCAAGCCTGCCTGGTGTAGACGTACAGATCAATACCGCCATTGAGAACAACTATACGCCAGCAGAGGTGTTGAAGTTCTTGTCTGAGCGTAAGTCGCCTGCCTATGAAGCTGGTGCAAAGAAGTCGCAGATGGAAAAAGGATTCTTGGCGGCCATGCAGGGTCCGACAATGGGTTTCTATGATGAGATCGCTGGCGCTGTTGCTGCGCCAATAAGAGCCATCACCGAGGGCGTCCCACTGTCTCAGGCATACCAAGAGCAGCGAGACATCATTCGCGGCGCTGTTGGGTCTTACACCAAAGAAAATCCATATACATCTGCTGGGTTGCAAGTCGCGGCCACCTTACCCACTATGGCGATTGGCGCACCAGCAAGGGTTGGACAAGCTATCAATCGTGGCGTGGTTACGCCTGCTATGGAGGCTGTATCTCCAAGGCTTGCTCAATTACAAAACTACTTAACGCAAGCACCCGCAGCAGGCCAAGTCATGGGTATGGGTCAGCGCATGGCGCAGGCTAGTGCTACTGGCTTGGGTTATGGCATGGTTGGCGGCCTTGGTACATCCGAGGGAGAAACCATTGCCGACATCAGCAAAGATGTTGCAAGGGGCGGTGTAGTTGGCGGTGTGGTAGGTCCAATATCTCAGCCAGTCATGTCGGTGCTTGGCGCTGGTGGCCGTCAGATCGCTGCGAGAGTGTCACCAGCAAGAGCTGAAACCTATGCACAGCAAAAGGTTGCCGAGGCTTTACTGCGCGACACACCACCCGATCTGCTTGAAAGCGCATTGGGAATGTCGCAGGCTCGCATGGGCAAGTTGGGCGCAGAGGCTCGCATTGCTGATGTGGGTGGTGCGAATATGCGCCAACTGTTGGACACCATTGCAACGCTGCCAGGCGAGACAAAGCAAGCCTTAGAGCGTGCCATCAGAGAGCGCCAAGCTGGACGCGCTGGCCGTCTTGTGACTGCCGCTGATACAGCTTTAGGCACTCAAGGCGCACAGTTCCAGCAGAGCATTGATAACTTCAGCGAGATGCGCCGCATGGAGTCGCGTCCTTTCTATAACGTCATTGACCAAGCAGTGGTGCAAGTTGATGATAAATTGATGAAATTGTTGAAGCGTTCAGAGTCATCGCACAGTGCTGCCGAATTGCTGTACCGCACAAAGACTGGTCAGACGATTGATTTGTCGCAATTGCAGCCAGGCCAGCGTGTGCCAATGAATGTGCTGGACACATTGAAGCAGTCTTTGTATGACTCAGCTCAAAGTCTCAAGCGATCAGGCGCAAATCAGCAGGCCAATGCCTATGATGATGTGCGCCAAGAGTTGATCAAGACATTGAGCGATAAGTCGCCAAGGATTGGCGGTAAGTCTGCCTACGCTCAAGCGATGGAGAAGTGGGCAGGACCATCACAGATGATGGATGCTGCCGAGCTTGGACGCAAAGCCATGACTGGTGACATTGTCAACTTCCAACAGGAATTGCGTGGCTTGACTGATTCTGAGCTTGCAGCATTCAGCGTTGGCGCTTTGCAGGCTCTACGCCAAAAGACAGGTACAGAGGCTGGACAGACATCATTGCTGAAGATGTGGAAAGAGCCAGCAACGCAAGAGCGACTCAAGTCTGTATTCGGTAAGGACTATCGAGAGTTCGCGGCAGCGGTTGCAAGAGAAGCTCGCCTTAAAGGTATGGAGTCTGCTGGCCGTGGATCTCCAACAGCGCCACGCTTGGCCGGCATGGCTGATCTTGATGTTGCACCAGTGATGCAGGCAGGGCAGGCGGTTGCCACAGGCAATGTGCCTGGCATGGTCACATCAGCATCTAACCTATTTGGTCAAGTCAAGACGCCCGAGGCAGTACGCAACCAAATGGGGCGCATCCTGCTATCACGCGAACAGCAAAAACTCATTGACCTGTCAGAGTCAATTCGCCGATTAAATGAGGCACGCTCACGCGCTGCTGGAGCTGGTGGTTATATCGGTGGACAAACTGGAATAATTGGGTCTAACCTCGCAGGACAATAAATCATGGCAACTCAATTCTCAGGACTACTTGGCGATGCGCTTGGGTATATGCAAGACCCAAACAGGACGCAGGCGCTGCAAGGCATTGGCGGTTTGCTTCAGTCTGGACTTACATCAATAGATGAGTCACAAGAGAAGTTTCGTGAGCTGCAAAAACGCGCATTTGGAGATAGAAAAAATCCAATGAAAGTGACAAATCAGGCGGCATTTGATCAGCTCACAGAGATGACCATGTCAGGTCCAATGGCGTTTGCGCCTGTTGGAATGACCAAAAAGATGGCTACTGTGATGAATCCAGAGAGAATTGCTTTTCCTGATATTTACAAAAATCCTAGAGAATTGGTTCAGGAAGCTGCAAGTCGTGTTGCGCCAGAAGATCCTTTGCTTAAACAATTATTTAATGTTTCAAGACAAGATTTGTTTGATATTTCTCAGCAAGGCACACGCGCTGGCAATATCACTGATGCGCCATTTAAAACTGCAAAAAATCCTAAAGGTGCTGCTCATGCACAACAGGTAATGAATCCACGCAATGTACAGCGTTTGCAAGACATTGTGGCCGAAGCAAAGCAACAGCCTGAGTTATACAAAGGCATGGCATCTTGGTACACCATGGACCCGCTGTACAAGCGATTTGTGGATATTTATGGTCCTGATCGCGCTATCGGTGAATACAACAAATTTAATACGCTAACAGGTATGGCAAGTCCTGGCAGCGAAGTTCTTACAGAGTTGAATCGCGGCACTGCTGCCAACATGATGGATACGCTTGGTCGTTTTGAAGACTTTAGAAAATTTGGCGGTGTATCTGAATTTAAGCGTGGCGCAGACTTCCCGCCTGAATTGGCTGGCGTGATTGGTCATCCATATCACAGCACTGCACAAGCCGGTCCGATGGGTAAGTATCTTGCAAGCGGTTTGCTTGAAATGGATTCAGCCAAAGTACCAAGCTACATTGTTGCGTCTGGTGTGCCAGAGACAGGCTTTCAAACAAGATTTGCTGTTGGTGACGCACATTTTTCAAGACTTCTTGGGTTGCCAGATGTACGCGGAGCAACTACCAAAAAGGGAGTACCAACAATACCAAAAGCTAGCGCTTCTGTGCCTGAGATGGTATCAATTGCACCATTTTTTAGACAGAAAATTGCCCAACCAATGGGTATTGAGGCAGTGCCTGCACAAGCTGTTATTTGGGGTGCAGGATCAGGCGCTACAGGCGTTACTTCACCAATTGGCGCACCAAAGCTAGAGCTATTGGCGCAACAGATTGGCGAAACCGCAAGACGATTAGGTGTTTCTCCTGAAACAGCGCGAGACATGATTATCAGAGGTCAGACCTATGCTGGCGGCTTGTCCAAAGGTGGTTTGCTTTTAGATGATTGATCATCAACCCAGTCAATGATCCAACCAATTGCTTCTTGAGCAGTTGGTATTTCACCTGACGCAGCCTCGACTTCATCTGCCTGCTCAAGCATTTCATTGAGGAATTTTTTCAGTTTCTCTTTATCCATTTGCATCTCCAAACAGCGCAGCCACCAGCGGATCGCGCTTGATCTTCCACTTCTTTGCTCTTTCCTTTGCCATGCGAAAAGCATGATCGTCTAAGGACTCCTTGGCTCGCCAGCGTTTGAGCCTCTCTTGCGCCGTCAGAGGTTTAGGCTTGACGGCATCAGTGCCAATCCCATAGCGGTACACGGCCACCAGCACATTACCTGATCTGCGCCATTCCTGTATGTGGACATCACCCTGCACGCGCAACTTGTTGATGATGATCTGAGCTGACCTCTCTGTGCAATACACCTTGGCGGCAACCTCTGGCGCGGTGCATCCAACGCGCTGTAAAAGCGAGACAATGCGGGGGAGGCGAACAGATTTCATTCAAATATTGTAAATGACTATATGGTCAAGCGTCAATATTCTTCTTTTTGTCATCTTTTTATGTGTTAATCCACTACATGAAGAATGTGCCAGATATAAGTCAGGCGAAAGAGTTTCATGGCTACATGATGAAGTGGCAGGAAATATTATCTTTGGGCGATTGGCGTATAGAGAGAGTTAATAAGATCGCCAAGGACGCAATGGCGTCAATTGAGTTTGATGCACCAGCAAGGCTTGCAAGCTACAGGCTGGGGTCATTTGGCGGTGAAGAGATAAACAGCGCCAGCCTTGAGATGACGGCGCTGCATGAGTGTTTGCACATCCTTTTACACGACCTTGTTGAGACAACGGCAGACAGGAATTCGACAGAAGAGCAGCGAGAAATGGCCGAACACAGGGTTATCAATTTGCTTGAAAAACTTTTATTGAAAGACCATCATGGGCGGTAAAGCAGTTTATAGCGATCAAGAGTTTATCGAGCTTTGGAATACTTACGAGTCAGGCAAGGCAATGGCAAAAGCCATAGGCATGGACTTGCGTAATATTCTGAGGCGCAAAAGCAATTTAGAAGCTAAGTATGGGCAACAGCTCAAATCAAAAAACAATAAAGCTCAGACAATTACAAACAATTCAGCAAGAAAAGAATTGGGGATTGAGAATGGCGTTGTTCTTGTTTTTAGTGACGCTCACTTTTGGCCTGGCATCCATACGACAGCGTACAAGGGACTTCTTTGGGCGATTAAAGAGTTTCAGCCAAAGGCTGTCATTGCCAATGGAGATGTATTTGATGGCGCTTCTATCTCTCGCTATCCTCGCATTGGATGGGATTCAACGCCATCAGTAATCCAAGAGCTGAAAGCCTGCGAGATTGCTTTAGGTGATATTGAGGATGCTGCCAAGAAAGCCCGACATAATGTCAAGCTAGTGTGGACGTTGGGTAATCATGATGCACGATTTGAGAACAGACTCGCTGCTAATGCGCCGCAATATGAATTCGTGAAAGGGTTTTCGCTAAAAGATCACTTCCCGACATGGGAGCCATGCTGGAGCTGCTGGCCGACTGAGAATGTAACGATCAAGCATCGCTGGAAAGGCGGTGTACACGCTACACACAACAATACTGTTAACGCTGGCGTGAGTATCGTTACAGGCCATCTGCACAGCCTCAAGGTGACACCCTTTGCCGACTACAACGGCAACCGATTTGGCGTTGATACAGGCACTTTGGCAGAGACTGATGGACCTCAATTCATAAACTATCTAGAAGACTCGCCAACCAACTGGCGGTCAGGCTTTGCGGTACTCACGTTCCATGAGGGCAAGCTGCTATGGCCTGAGTTGGTACACAAGTGGGATGAGGGCAAGATTGAATTCAGGGGAAAAGTTTACGATGTCTAGTTGGCTAATTGCATTTGTAGGCTGCATATACCTGTGGATCGGGATTGATCAGATTCGTAATGGTCAGACTTGGATGGGGTTTACTTTTATTGGCTACGCATTTTCCAATGTCGGGCTGTTCATGATGGCAAAATAAAAAGGGGGTTATTAGCCCCCTTGCCTATCACTCAATGCGTTCCCACACTGTTCCGTCCTCGGCGTAGTACCAGTCACCGATTTCATATTCATCTTCTTCAACTTCTGCCACTTCTTCATCGCACTGCATTGCAGCGTATTCAGCAGTTACGTCATAGTCAACGCACCAGCCGTGGTCCTGTTGGAACTCAATGAATTTTGCAATGATGTTGGCCTTGTCAATGTCGAATGTCTTGATGGTCACAGACTCTTCTTCACCAAACGAATATTCGTTAATCTCAATTTCCAGCTTGTACATGAAAGACTCCTTTAATGGCACGATTGCCAATTAAAATCCTATCGCTAAATTGTGACAAGTGCAATTATGAATTTTGCTTGCTAGGCTTGGCGTGAGAGTAAACAGTTACTTGCTGCTTAGACTCAAGTCCTATCTTGGCCTGCGCTGCTTGTCCCCATGCTCTGCCTTGCGCTATTTGGCGCATTTCCTTGTCTCTTGTCCAGATTGATGGTGTGCCGTCATTCCAGTCGAATACGTTTTTCTTCTCATTCATTTGTTATTCACCTTAATCTCTTTCTGAATCCCTGCACTCATTTGCAGGAACATCCGCATCCACTTCACACCGCCAAGCCTGACATATTCAGCGTACTCTGATTGGGTGAGGCGCAGCGTGATGGCGCGTCCCAGCTCTGTCTTCTCTTTCATCATTCAACCTCAAAATTTAAAAGTACCCACACAAAACAAAACAGCGTGATGATCATCACTGCCATGCCAAACAAAGCCATCAGGAAGAAGATCAGGACTGTTTCCATTTGGCCTCACTTGGTGGAGTCCAGCCAAAGCGCCGCCAAGTGGCCTGCACATCAGTTGGCTTAGTAACTTTGGCGGGTGGGTATGCAGGCACATAGATAGATGCGACCTTGAGTGGTGTCCATACTGGCTTATTCATTTTTGCACCGCCAATAGTTCCATCTCCGCGTCCTTGAGGCGGTCCTTGATGCACTTCATTTCATAGTCCAACTGATCGATTTGGCGTTGCATACGCTCGCGCTGAAATGACTCGCCATGCGTCCAACCAAGCACAGTGCCGCTGGTGATCGTCTTGCGGATGAGCTGCTCCATCTCATGTTGAGCCAGCACGCGGATGCCTGACTTGTTGGCTGACATGAATCGAAGCACCTCGGCATCTATTTGGTCTTGCATCTTGACGCTCATGATGACCACCATGCGGCCAGTAACAGGGCAAAGCCAACGCCGATAGCGATGGCGGCGAGGAAGTCAAGGGCAGAGTCAGCGCGGCGGTTTAAGCGCCTTGCTTGCTCTTCCATGTAGGGGTGCTGGGTGTGGTTCATTTAGATGTCTCCTTAAAGGTGGAGGCCGAAGCCCCCTGGTTGATTAAGCTGCGGCTCTCTCTTCAAAAAAGCGCTTTGACTCTGTACCCTGATCGATGTAAGCGTCAGAGCCGTAAGCTGGATCGACTTCAAACCAGCATGATGCTGTCAAGGCTTTACCTGATGCCAAGGCTATATTAACTTTGGCGGCCAAATCTTCAACGATTGTTTTCGCAGTCTCACGAATATCAGCAAAACAAACTTCGCCAGTTTCTTCGCACTCCTCAACTTTTACGCCAGGGAAAGTTTTTTCGTGACGAAAACGGCGACCAGCTGCGTTTTCAATTAAGACATAGTATTTTTCAGCGATGAATCGGCGGCCATCGCAGGCGATACCGGCTTCGTACAGATCAGATACTGCGTATGCTTCGTAAGTTGCGTTCATTTGTTTTTCCTAGAAGTGAAGTAATTGAGGACTTAAATATATCACACTTGATGAAGTCATCAACAACTATTATTTAAACCATACAAACTAGTCAACTATTACTGTTGTAAACTTAGCATCGGCGGTGTTTTCAAGGTCACCGCCAGTTGCCTTTTAGGGGATCGGTTCGCGCTGATCCCCTTTTTTTATCTTAAACTTGACGCTTTCAACAAAACATGGTTAACATTCTCCACATGAAAACGATATCTCAAGAAGCACTATCCGCAATTCGCCACAAGGTTGAGGCTGCTGGCTACAAGATGAGCGATGTCTGCCGCGTTGCGGAGATCGATCAGGCGCAAGTATCCCGCTGGATGTCGGGAACGACAGAACCCCTGTATGGCAGTGTAATGCGCTTGGATCAGGCAGCCGATGCCTTGGTATCAGCTCGCCTCACAGTCCTTAACAAAGCCATGGAGGACGCCGTCAAATGATGACCACCAACTTCAAACCTCGCCGCATCATTGGCATTGACGTTGGGCTGAACGGCGCAATTGCCATGATGCAGGGCGAAACCCTAACGGGCATTTTCGATATGCCCACAGTCACTTTGAATCGCAATGGCGCAGCCAAGCGACAGATCAGCATCCCCGAGCTGATCACCATCCTCAATGACTTTAAGCCTGATGAGGCGTACATAGAAAAGGTCTTTGCAATGTCAGGCCAAGGCGTCACCAGCGTATTCAGCTTTGGGCGCAGCCTTGGCGCGATTGAGGGTGTCATTGCCGCGAGGTCCATTAAGTCCACACTGATCACGCCACAGACATGGCAAAAGGCGATGGGCGTGACAGGAGGTAAGGACGGCGCAAGGGCGCGTGCCATGGAGCTTTTTCCTTGGAACGTGGATTACTTCAAGCGCAAGAAAGATGATGGCCGAGCAGATGCGGCGCTCATTGCTTGTTGGGGACTTCGACATGGCTGATCCATTCAAGATCACCGAGCCAACCTGTATTAGTTTCAGCGGTGGGCGCACCAGCGCTTATATGCTTTGGCGTGTTATTCAAAGCGGGGGGGGCAACTTCCATGCCAAGCCGTTGTCTGTTTTGCCAATACTGGCAAGGAAGATGAGGCCACTTTGAGATTCGTAAAAGCCTGCTCTGACAATTGGAATGTTGAGATTCATTGGGTTGAATTTCGTGATGCAGATCCAGCCTTTGAGCGCGTCACATTTGAAACAGCCAGCAGGAACGGCGAGCCATTTGAGGCGCTGATTAAAAAGCGCAACTACTTACCAAACCCAGTGACCAGGTTCTGTACTTCAGAATTAAAGATTCGCACCATTCATAAGTATTTGAAATCTATTGGATGGGATGACCATAACGAGACAATGGATTGGGTAGGTATGCGAGCTGATGAGCAACGCCGCGCCGCCAAGATTGCTGACAAATCAAGGATTCCTTTGGTAACTGCTGGCGTTACAAAAGAAACTGTCGGTGACTTTTGGCGCAACCAATCATTTGATCTTGAGCTGCCAAACATGAATGGCGTGACCATGCATGGCAACTGTGATTTGTGCTT
>Ga0315909_10002176_pt1 | contig 25508 bp, 19 predicted proteins | sample LakEriMetagenome_11_FD_203527 | JGI IMG/M metagenome (GOLD analysis project Ga0315909, IMG submission 203527) | Freshwater fungal communities from buoy surface, Lake Erie, Ohio, United States - Buoy 2 MA125 | ecosystem: Environmental > Aquatic > Freshwater > Lake | place: USA: Lake Erie, Ohio...
TAGTTTGTTCTAGTACCCACTAAAACAAAAAACGCATACGTTGTATTGTATGCGTTTTTATTTAGTCTTACAAGAGAAATAACAGATTTTTTTGACTTATTTTGCCATTTATCGTAAACCAGCAATTCTCAACATTGCATCAATTCCTTCTTCGAAATCGTCCTTAGTATTAACTATTTTTGATTGTCCCGATGGTTGAGCTGATTGTCCTGCTGGTACTATTCCTGCTTTGCTGCCTGATTGGGCAGGTTTATTATCCATATAATTACCGTTAGCTTTAGAATTTGCTTTTAATGGTGTTCGATCCATATAATCATTTTTGTTAGAAGATTGATCTGGAACTTGGCCTGCTAGTTCTTGAATACGTTTCATTTCTGCCTGTGTCATTAGCTCATTCATTACACTCTTGGCTTTATCTAGTGCTTCTTCGCCGAATTTCTTTTCGACGCTAATTAATACACCAGTTGGACCTTTTGGCGAATTCCCTTCTTCGTCAAACATACTCTTAACGAACTCAACTACTTCGTCTCCGCTGTCTTTATAACCGTCTCCGAAGAATTCATTTAAATCTAGTCCAACACGTTGAATAGCATCACCTAATGTGACTTCTTCGCCAAATAGAGTAAAAGTATCTTCGGCTGTCATTCCTGCTTTCTTTGCTTTTTCGATTACACGCTTAATATTTTCTTGCATAGCTACACCTGGTGTCATCGGCATAGCTGGAGGAGCAGCTGGTGCTTCTGGTGCTGGTGCTTCTGGTGCTGGTGCTTCTGGTGCTGGTTCTTCTGCTGGTGCTGGTTCCGCTTGTGTTTCCCCACCTTCTGGAAAATTGACTTTACTTAAGATATCTGTATCGTTTTCTTCGTCTTTAATTTTAATATAATCTTTAAGTATAGGTCGTACATCACTTTCAGGACTTACATCTGCTAATTCTTTAAAGATATCGAACAGCTCATCATCATTAATAATGTCTTTAAGACTTTCTACAGCATTACTACCGTCTGGACCTACTGGAAATTCTTGTCCTACTAAGTCATTCAATTTTTGTACCGCTTCTGCTTGCTGATCTTCATCATTACTAAAAATATCTACTGTTTCACCGACTAGTCGATTGAGATATCCTTCGAAGTCTACTAATTCGTCAATTTCGTCTTGGATTTGTTCAGTAGTATCTGTTATCTCTACTCCACCAATATCTTCAGGATTAATAACTTTAATTGGTATATTGTCTTCTCCTACGAGTTTATAGATATAAGGGAATACATTTTTTAGTTCTTCGTTAAATGTTTTAATGGTTAATCGATCTACCCAGTCGTTAATAATTTCTTCTGGGATTTCTTCGTTCGACTTGCCTGTAAATGATTCGGCAAATTCTTTGTAGTATGAACTTTTTTGTAAATTATGGATTTCTTTTTTAACTTCTTGTATTCTTTCCATCACTTTACTATTAATGTCACTCATAGCCTCTGATACCATCGAATTTCGTTCGACGTAAGATTTGAACATTTTTAATTTGCTCATTTCTTCACTGAGTCCAATAATATGTGTACCTATATCATCATAACTAGTTCCGCCATGACCTACATGCTGGGCAAGTGCTCTGGCGCCATTAAGGTGTTTATATGGATAACGGAAACGCTCCCCTTGATCATTTTCAATGAAAATACTTTCAATATGCATAGTTCTTCCAGCAGGTAAATTAAGATTCACAGGCTGTGTGTGCTTAATAATAATTTTTGTTTCGCCTAAATCTTGATAACTGGTTTTGCTGGTTCCCCATAACTTACTTTCGGTCATTTGCGTTTCTCCATCTCTTTTGTCTAATTGATTTAAGCCAATGTCTCTAATTTGATAATTCAAAAATTTCTGTTTAGCAAATTCTCTTAACTCACGTACAAAATTAAACCATAGTTTTTTTACACGATCGGGCTGATCTGATACAATATCGTTACTAAACAACACGACCATTCCGTCGTCTTCTGATATATCAATTTCTATTGATCCTAAATCTAAATGTTTTTTCTTAAAATCAAATTTAAATTTTCGTGCTAAGGCCGGTTCATCTGTAGGGTCAGACTTTTCGTCCTCTAGTTCTATACTAGGAAACTGTGTCCTAATTTTAGCGAACAATTCGTTGGCGATTAAGCTTAGATTCATATCCATAGTAATATTTATCCTATGCTAGAGGAAATGAAAATAGGCATTGGTAGCTCAAAATCTTCATCAGATAAGCTTTCATTACTGCTAAAATTGTCGAAAACTCTAGAATCCCAATCTGCTAGCACTTGACTCATCCTTACAACAAGCAAGCAAGCACTTACTAGATCGTCCTGCTCACCTTCTTTTGCTTTAAATGTGATCCCTTTAGCTATAAATGCTTTTAATTCGGAGATTAAGGGCTTACTATTAATGGTCATTTTACCCGATTCTATTAGATATTTTAACCTAGCACTGGCAGAAATTTTACTATTGTGAGTAGTATTGAAGCCTTTACGAAACTTACGCACATGGCCTTTGCGTATTGGTTCGCTTACAAATAGTCCTGGAAAATTTTCTTCCCCTATGTCTCTAATACAAACAAGAGCCGCTTCGCCAACAGTATTGTTTTCTACGCTCCAATAAATATTCCTACTATTTTCGTCACCTATTTCATCTTGAATATATTTTAAGATTTCTTTAAGAACACGCACTTGTCCTTGTATAGGTGTTAAATTATGCTGCCATTCTGCTATCTGAACAAAATTAGGTAATTCAAAAACTTGAATACCAGCACTATTACCTCCTGTACCTAAACTTGGATCTAATGCAATGGCATAGATATGGTCACCGTCAGGTTTTTTATACCACCTAGTTTGTCCCATATTCATTATAGGACTTTTGCCCTCTAACCCTGCCAGACATATACTGCTAACTAGTGTTTCATCGTAAATTAAGAATTCGCAATTATATTCTCTACGGAATCTTTCCTCACCAATTCTGCTTCGTTCTTGTACAGCCCATGCATCATCTCTGTCAGGATGCTCGTCCCATTTACAAGTAAAAGGAAAAAATCCATTAGTACCTACGTCTTGCTCGTTTCCAAATTCATCAAATTTTTTGTTTGCTTCTTTCCATATTGTAGCAAATGTATCTTCGTCGCTGTTAGGAGTACTGGTAATGATTGCTTTACCACCAGTTGCCAGTGTTGGAGAAATTGAAGTCCAGAATTCGTCAGCGATATTAGGAGGCACAAACGCAAACTCGTCGCAGTATAATAATGATATAGACATACCACGACCTGTATTGCCAGTAGTTGTAGTAGATATAATACGACTACCATTATCGAATTCAATACTACCTTTATTATAGTTAATAACACCACAGCGAACATGATCTGGGCATAGTTCGTAAGCGTATCGCACACGCTGCATAATTTCCTGCGATCCTGTATACTTGTGAGCTGAAATTAATATAGTCTGATCAGGGTGAAACATAGCATACCATAACAAATATCCGGCAGCGCAGGTAGTTTTACCCATTTGTCTAGGTAGCATGTTTATGTTAAATCTGTGTCCGTGATATGCGTCTAAAAGCTTTTCTTGATAGGCGAAAGGAACAAACAACATTTTTCCTTTTACTGGGTGCTGTATGTAAAAGAAATTTCTTGTAAAATAGTGGTATCCGTCTTTGTCGTTAGCACATGCTAACAAATCTTGAATTTGTAACTCAGTAAATGTTTCTTTTGTATGTGCTTTCTTAGTTAAAACACCATCTAAACTTTTGCTTGCCATAATATTATTTACAATAAAAAACCGGGCATACCGCCCGGTTTGAGTGCCTGTTTACACTATTACTTCTCTCTTACTTCTTTATATAGTCTATCTAATCGAGAAACAATATTTTCTAGAGCCATAGGATTATCGCCGCCAGCAACAGCAGGATAAGATCCTTTAGGATGATGTAAGTCGTTGCCTGTATCTTGTGGAAAGTTGCCTTGTCCCATCTGTACATCTGGACTATTAGCGTATTCATCACCTAACACTGGTTCTTTTTTCATCATCAAGGCCGGACTACCGATCTTCAAATCTAATCCGTCATCATGGTCGTTATGGTCGTTATGGCTATCATCAAACCCGTCTTTTTCAAGATTACGAAGAATATCCATTAAATCTCTAATGCCGCCGCTGCCTGAACCATTCATGCTAATATTCATACTGACATTATCTTGTTGTTTGTTCATACTAGGCATGCTCATAGGACTCATACCGCACTCATCCATCTCTTGTTGGACTTCGTCTACTAACTGATCCAGACTTTCGTCTTTTTTACCCATGGCTTGTTTAATAGCCTTATCTTTGGAACCCATGTACTCGTCTTTTCCTGATTCGACTTCTCCATCGCCATCATAGTCTTTAGCAGCTTTGTCTGATTCTTGTACTGGTTGATCTAATTCGGCCATGCGAGCCATTAATTCTTTAAAGTCCATTTTATTTTCCTTTTCTTGGATTAGGGTTACCTGATAGTCCTTTTAAGACACTTTTAGCAGGGCCAACTTTATCAGTTGTTGATGTTTTTTCTTTTGGTGATGACTTAGCCAAGATCTTTTCGTTAACACCTTTATATTGTGTAGGCTGATATTCTTTACTTGTTTTTGATAATTCTTTTAGAAAACTTGCTACATGTTTATCGCCTACTAAGTTTTGATTATTTTCTTTAGCATAATCTTTAGTTAATAATGATTCTTTGTTAGTATCAATTAAATTTTGTGCGTTTAATTCAGCTTCTTCCTCTTCTTTTAGACTTCTAACACGAATACAGCAAGGATCTACTCCAGTATGTTCTGAAACATACGATGTAAGAACTTGACTAGTAGTTGGATAATCTAAATCAATTTCAAATACAGTAACTTCCATATTTTCTAGAGTAGGAAAATCTACCAATTTAGCTTGAATTGGAGTAGTCTTTCCTTTATTGAAAGAGGATACTTGATATTTTTGGAGAGCTGCTTTAGCAGCGTCCTCAAAGTGCTCGGGTAAATTGCCCGCAATTTTAATTTTAAAAGAGTATTTTTTCTCTTCTGTACTTTCTATTAGATATTCTTTATATGATTTCATGTGTAAATCCCGATACTATATTTATTTCATACTCTTAAGTTTTTCAATTAGACTATTACGATCGGATATAATAACTCCTGTACCTGTAATATCTGTATCATTGTCAACTTTGGAGTCTTGATCAATCTTCTGCTTTTTAAGCTGAAGTTCGACCATCTTTAATTTTTTGTCTATTTTAGCTGCTTTTGCATCAATAGCATTTTTCAGCATAGTGCTAGCCACTTCAAATACTCGTCCTGAATACCTTGCTTCTACGTTCATACCTAAATCCATTAAGTCATCGAACGCATCTGTAGCACGTTGGGCTAACTCATCGAATTCTTTATCGCTAATATCACCTAGCCCTTTAACCTGAGGCAGGGCAGCAGCTATTTTATCAAATTCACCAATATCTCTAAGTAAAGGCTGAGCCGCTTCTGCTGCTTTTTCTTTCTCTTCTTTTTTAATAATCTTTTTACTTTCAGGTAAGTTTAGTATTTCTTCTAACTTTTTCATACTCTTACTTATCCTAGACGACCATTTACAAATAAATCATTTTCAGTTAGTACTCTAAATTTTATACCTTGTCTACTACACCAACTTTGGGCAGCTCTCCATTTGACCTGATTTTTAGCCCATTGTAATTGGTTGTTTCGATTTTTTCCTGCCCTCTCAATTAGTGTTTGACTTTGCGGTTTTACTTCAATTAAATCTACTTGCATTGTTCCGTTCTTATCTGCATATTGAATAAAAAAGTCAGGAACATATACAGTATTACGGCCAGTAAACGGATCTTTATAAGGAATTTTAACAGCTTCGCTAGCCCACTTAAGAATTCTTGGGTCTTTGTCACAGAATCTCATAAAGTGAAATTCCCAACTACTGCGATAAGTAGGTTGTCGATTTCCTACATACTTGTCCGGATTAGTTAATGTAAATTTTCCGTTAGCAAACTTACTCATTGTGCTATATTGCGGCTTTCGAAAGTTTCTTCTATAATTTGTGTTTTATAGCCTAATGCTGAAGTTTTTTCTCTGTATAAATTCATTATCTGAGTAACAACTTCCCCTAATTGTGTTTCGTCAAGTTTTTTTAGAGTATCAACGACTACAAAAGGATTTATATTATCTATTCTACATTGAGTTAAAATTATAATAGCCGTACTTTTTGCTGATTGATCTTGAAAGCCTCTTTTTAAAAAGAATCCAACAACAGCATCTATCTGTGCTGCTGGGAATGTCATTTCGTGCGTAAAAAATTTATCGAAAAAATTTCTTACTTCTTCTGCGCTATCTGATGATTCAGAAGGAGGCAGATTTCCGTTGACGTTCATATTATCTTCCTGTTAAGTTACGTGACGCAGCAGGAGTAGACCCTCCCCCTGGATCTGATATAGGAAAGGATGTACCCTTAACTCCGCTAATTCCTTGATTGGCAACTCGACCTAATGCTCCAGTAGCGATACCAGTAATTTCTGCTGATACGCCCCTGTTACTTAATTTGCCAGCATTGTTGTATGTATTTGTAGCAAGAACAGCAGTGCTAAGAATATTTCCTAGAGTTAGTTCTTGAGGATTAGTTAACATCCTTGATACGTTTCCAAACACAGCATCAGCGCCAGCTAGTACACCAGCTTGTCCAAATAGTGATCGTGTGCCGCCACCTGCTAATGTTAATGGACTTGGCACTGTATCGTAGTGTTCTAAACCAAAACCTGGAGGATCGTTTTGTCTCACTTGGCCGTTTTCATAATATACTGCTTCGTATGCTAATGTCATACCTTGCTCACTAGGAGCAGCTCCACTATAATCCAAACTATCGTGATTCCAATTAGTGATAACTGGATTAACTAAGGTATAGCTATTCCAGAATTTTTTTGCCATTTGATAAATGGTTATTTTATTAAAAAATGGATAGGAACTATTATTATCAAAACCAAATGGAGTTCTAATATGGCTATAATTCAGCATCGCTGTTCTATTATAAGCCCCAGGAAATTTAGCACTTATACTGTCAGCGTAATAATAAGCATAGTAGTTTTCCCACAGAGTTCTTACCACTCCTAAGTTATCATCATGAAACTTAATAGAAACAGGCTGATATTCTAATTTTGTTTGTATGACTTTTTTTCTATTATATTGATTAGCTATGTCAGTTGTTATACTAAATTTAGGTAATTCTGCTGACTTAACCAACATGTTAATTTCATTTTTATGTCTTTCAGATAAGTTAATAGTCTTTAAGGCATTGTTGTTTATACTAAACACACAATGAAATTGAAATTTTTGTTTAGGAGCTAATCTTAAATTGTCATCGGTAAATAATCTCGCAGCGTGGCGAAAATCCCCCATGATTCCTTTAGGATTGGTTAAACCGCTTATAAATTGACCGAAGTGTTTTGAGGACATAAAAATATTTATCTAATAGTATTAACTGCGTAGTTAATAAAAACCTATAAAAAAGCAGCGTTTCCGCTGCTTTTTTTATTAAGCCAATGTACCTAACGCTCGTCCTGCTACAGCAAAGATTGGACTTCCGTCTCCTGCTGGTACTAGTATACAGTTGTCAGCTTGAATACTTAAGTCGATTGTTTGTGGTGTTGCTTCAGAATAACTTAGTGACTGATAGTTAGCACTTACAATAAAGCATCCATAACATTCCCAACGCTCTAAACGTCTAACAGCAGTTCCGTTACCGCCATCTAACATTTCAATGCTCATTGTGAATTTGTAATCACTAGAACTAGCAGCAGAACTTTGCTCTAAGAAGTCAAATTGTTTCTGTAACTGTTCGCCAATACGTCTACTAACTTCACCTGTTACGTCATCACGCAATGTAACCGCAATAGGAGCCCATGTGTGTTTACCCGCATAGTTAATTTTACTGTTGTAAACATCAATAGTTTGCGGAGCAAAACTAACGTTAGGTCTAGAAGCAGTTTGGACCTGCTTGGTTAATTCCGAGTTAGACCCAGTGGCGCCAAAACCTTCGAAAAATATTCTATAACGATATTTTAGTTTTGGCATCAATGTGCCTTGTGTTTCTCCGCCGGATAGCGGCACTGTAAATCTGTTTAATGATGTAATTGCCATTTTATTTTTCCTTTATTAACCTAACGCTGCTATTTCGCCAGTGTTCTTTAAGCGTAATGGAATATAGATAAATTCAACTGCTTTAACTGGCTCAATTGCGATGTCAAGATACAACTCGTTACGATCAATTCTACTTGGAGTGTTGTTGCTTTCATCGCAGACAACTACAAAATCATATAACGCTCTTTGACCTACTAATTCTAACAATAAACTATCTGCTGCTAGTTTAATTTCATCGCGTGTAAGTTTATCATTAGGTTCAAAGATATATGGTTTAGCTAATTTGTTTAATTGACTGCGTAGATAGATTACTAAACGAGCTACATTGATACGATCAAGAGCACTAGCGCCTTTAGCACGAGTTTTCTGTCCATAATTAACTAATCCTGTTCCTGTTAAGAAAGTAATTGGATTAATTTTTTGTTCGTATAGTGTATCACGTTGTCCTACGTTTAGAGCGACTGATCTAAATTCGCCTTCTTGACTATCAACATAGCCTACCGCAGTAGCATTAGTAATACCGCCCCTACGAATACCTGCTGGAGCAAACCAAGGATAAGCAACCTGATCATTTAACGCAATCGTGCGTAAAATCATATGACTTGGAGGAACAACTACATTGTTACCAAAATTGTCGCTAGTGAAGCCCCATGGATAGAACATTGCCATGTACTCGTCAAAACTCACAGCTCCTAAGTCGTTATCTTCGAAAGCTAGTCTTTGATTTGAACCCCATGCTAGTAACGATGTAGCATCAGGAGTTAATCTAGCCGGACTATCTCCAATAACTAGTGCTGTTAAGCCTCTATCATAATTTAAGCTAATCATTTCCCCAATTAACTCTGGATAACCTGGACAAGCAATTAGATTAAAGATTCTACTTTCATCGTCTCTAATATCTTGGTTAGCATTAGCTGTGGCTTGTAGTTCTTTAACTACAATAGACCGTTGTGCTTTACGACCAAAGCTGCCAGATCCGTCTCCTTGATTTGGGCTAGATGTAACCCAACGATGTGGATAGTATGCTTCCATTGCTTCACCAGATCTTGGATTATCAGCAGCGATGTCGACGTAATTTCTAACAAAACGTTTTACATTGAAACCACTACGACGTAGATTCCATAGCAACATACCTCTTGGGTATAAAGCAGGGTCTGGGCAGTCTGGATCTACATAGTCACTAGATAATAAATCTACAATAGTGCCTGCTTCATCACTATTCGCTCCAGCTGTGTTATAACGAGCATCTGCGAATAAAACACCATCTTCTGTACTTTGGTCTGTTTTATCTAACAATTCCCAACGTTTTGTAATTGGAGCAGTTAATTCATTATTAAATCTGTAGATTTGAGGGAAGTTTTCGATGTCATCAGTACTGATCCATAAATCTCCAGTTACTAATGCTGTGCCATCACTTTGTGTTTCAGGAACAGTGGCGCCTACAATTGGACCATTTGGATCGGTGCCGTTAGCAAAGTACGGAGCAGTAGCTGATCGATAACCGACCCAATCACTGCCATCGTGAATCATAATATCAATCTCGTCAATTACACTACTGTACCACAAACGTCCGTCATCTGTCAAACTGCCTGGAGCATCACCGTTAGAAACATAAACTAAAGGATGCCATAAACTGGCTACAAAATCATGTAGCGGATCCCCAGCAGGAGCATCTGATAGATTAGCGGTACCTGTACCGAATGTATTATTACTAGGTTCGAAATCATAAGCTGTGAATCCCATGTCAACTAACGGAGTATTTGTTCCTTCTGTTAGTCTGAAATCGCCGCCCCTTGTATGAGAAATTACTAAACGATTTTGGCTATCAACACTTGCTACAATATTTCTGAATCCAGCAGCATTAACAGCAGTTGCTACTCGTGTAGCATTATCATCTGCTGCGCCAGCACCTTGGAAGCTTACTGTCTTGAAGCTATATGTGCCATCTTCATCGTAGTCGCCTAATACACTAGTTCCTACTAAACTTTCAGCAATTCTAAAAGTATAACTAGTAGCATTAGTAAATGTAGAAGCTGTGATTTTTGCACTTACGATTGAACATTCTCCGGCTGCTGCTCTTCTAAAAATTTTAAAATTACCTAACATAGGTGTAGCATCAGTGCCACTATCTTCGGTATAATTTGCTTGAACGTATAACGCACCAGTTGAAAGATTTGTACCGCCTCCAGCTTTATCTAAATTAAAGAGTGCTTCATGCCCATTTAAATAGATCGGTGATTCTACAGCTACCCATGCTTCAGTAGATGCATTCCAACGTTTAACTCTCCATCGTGCTCCTAAATTAGGCTCTGTAGTTTTAACCCAGATAGATCCAGTTGGACGAGGTCCTGTAGTATTACTTTTCCACTGAGGAACTTCAGTGTGTTTACTAATCTGCATTTTAGCACCATAATATGTGCCTGTTTTGATACCTAAGGAACTTGATGCAACACTAGCAGCAACTAAAACTCCTTGAGTACCAGCAGCAATAATAACAGCATTAGATTGTGTACTGTCGCCCCCACTTGATGCCATGCCATTAGTATAAATTTCTAATTTATTATTATATGCTTGAGCATAGATAGGACCAGCCCCTACTCCAAACGCATTATTAATATCTGTGGCTAAACTGCTAACAGTAGTTCCGCTGGCAGTAATTAATACACCGTTAATATAAAAATTGTCGCCTGCTGTGAATGCTGGATTAGATACTGTTCCTGCTACCACAGCGATAGATTTGTGCCAATCTTCACTGCCTACATTGACCCATGTGCCTGCTGGAACACCTGAGTTAGGGTTCCCTTTACTTTTATACCATAATGTGCCTGGATGACTGGTTGTCAAAGCAGGTGTATCTGAATCTACATCTGTCATCACAACGGCATAGTCGCCAATAGCACCAATACTACCCAAAGGACCTTCTGTAGAAAGATCAACTTTAGTTGAATCAGTGATTACTAAGGGAACTTTATTGGCAAATTTTTGACCGCCTGTGGTGCTAATTGGAGCACCGTTCCATTCAAAAATACCAAACAATGTAGTACTGGTATCCATCCAATGTGTGCCGTTAGAAGGTAAAGCGATTGGAGGATCTGTATTAGCATCTAATTGTGATAAATCAATATCGGCACGTACTACAAAAGCACGATTACTGACTCCTAACAAACTATATGCTGCTTGTAATCCATATTCGTTCTGTTCGCCAGCATGGATAGGATTATTACCAGCATCAGTTTTGAAGATCGGATCTCCAAAAGTATCTGCTAAATCTCTCTGGCTAGTTAGTAAGTAAACTTTTCCGGCATTAGCTTTAGTTGTGCCTGGAGCGATTCCAGTGCCTGCCGCGTTAGATTTGTTCTCCGCTGAAGCAACAATAATTAATGGTGTTGTTCCAGGTTCAGCTGGAGTGTAAAAAGATTCGTCAATAACTTTGACTTCTACGCCTGGTGAACTTAATGCCATCTTGCATCTCCTAATTTGGTGTTCTACTATTATTTATTGGAAAAACGCAAAATTGGCTACTTATGCCTTAAAGAAAAGGGGACAAAAAGGTCCAGTATAAATATTTTTATGACTAGACCTTTGTGTATTTGTAATTTAAGACCTGCTGCTGTTAACTATGTTAAGAATGGAAAGACCTATTATCGCAAAAAGTGTGAGATATGTCTTAAACATGGTGGAACTGCTCACGGAGTACCTAAGTGGTACAAGGACGGCTACAGGCAAAAATTAATTTGTGACAAATGTGGATATAAGAGTAAACACAAAGAACAGTTTAATGTTTTTCATGTGGACGGCAATTTAACTAACAGCCGTCCAGTAAATCTTAAAACAGTGTGTGCTAACTGTCAGAGAGTCCTACATAAAGAGGGCGTTCTATGGCGTCAAGGCGATCTTCAACCTGATTTCTAAGTTGATTGTATAAATCGTCTATAGTTCCGTTATTGTCTATTTCGGCATCAATGTGTTTATTGCCTACCCAGCTGTATTCGCTGGCATGTATTTTAGCTTCGTTTAAGTGCATTTTACTCAATGCCCACCGCATATTAGTAGGGCCTTGATTATGTGCTAACGCATCGTCATACCAGTCTGGATCAGCGCCTCGTTTAATTCTGAATACTTTTCCGCCAGCACTTTTAATTGATTTAATTTCGTTAGGAAATCTAACATCGGTGATAACAACATTATCGTGAGTTTTTCGAATCTTGTTTTCTAAACTAGCAATCCATATATCATTATGAAATCCATTACGACAAACTTCTGTTCCCCAGTACTGTAAAATATATCGAGGAGTAATTGGCTTGCCTAAACGTTCTGACCACCATTCATCAGGCTGTTCTCGCCATTCTCTACTTTCTTTAGTACGCCCTTCTAACAGTGTTCTGTCCCAGCCGAATACATTAGCTACAGCATCTTTCAATGTAGCAGCAAAACTGTCTCTTCTAAAACCGTGGAAATTAACGAGATAATCTGCGGCAGTATCTTTGCCCGATCCAATGAAACCTATAAATCCTACTATCATAGCACCTCCTAGTGCTATAATTTATATTATTTTGTCTAAAGTGTCAACTAAATTAGACACCATATTTGTTTGTCTTACGCGACGGGACAGGACTGACTTTGTTAACTGACTTTAACTCTTCACTTGGTCCACGTTTAACTATAGTTTTGCCCGAAATTCCTTGATTAGATTCGGCTTTGTTGACAATTTCTTCGTCGCCTTTACTGTACATCCAAACAGCAGGTACGTCTTTAGCTGGACCTTCGGTAGGTGTCTTTTTGTCAGGAGACCCTGCCATTGCTATTCCAAATCTATACATGCCATAGTATTGATCGATAGTATCATATTGCTTGGCGTGTGGCGCACTGGCTCTCATAGCTTTGGATATTTTCTTCTCTTTTGCTTCGCTTATAATTTCGTAAACTTTCATATTAGCCAATAATAAATGTATAGCCGGTGCCGCCTGCGACTAATGTTTCTAACTCTTTTTCGAGTTTTTCAATTTCTTCCTTACCAGCAGATTTTAAATCTCCGCCATTAAGTTGACCGGACCCGCCTGGACCGGCAATAGCGCCAAACTTGCTACGTGCTTCTCCTAGCATTAATTTACATGTAGCTAGAGTATAATCTTTTATCCATTGTTTAGCTAGATAGTCTTCAATAATTGTGTAATCAGGACGATAATTTTGACATCTCATCATGATAACTTCACCTTCGGTAAAAGGACGTTGTAGTATCCTTAAAACTTTACTAGTAGGAATCCACTGAAATTCTATATAACTACCAAAAATTTTACCAACCATTTCCTGATACCCTGCAAACAAAAAATAAGTGCTTATTCCACCTAACATTGTACTGTTAAGTAGATATGTATTAGTGTATGCTAGATTAAAAGGCTCAAAATTTGTACCTGTACCTCCCCCTGTTCTAGATCCTAGAGTTCTTCTAAAAACACTTTGAACATTTACAATTTCCTGGGGCAAGACGTAATCATTTTTGTCTTTTTCTAGAGTTAAAAATACATAACTTTCTTCTACACTATTAGGACTACGTTGCCTAAATTTAGTTAAAGCTTTTTCTAAAGCAGTTTCGTAGTGTATTGGGTCTAATTCCACGTCTATCATACCATCGCCTAACATAACACGACAGTAATCGTATACTTTTTGTTTTACTTCTTGTGGATTAGTGCTTCCTATTTCATTAGCTGGCATTCGTATCTCCCGTAGTATTTATCGCTAAATATTGTACTATGCCACGTATATCACTATTCCGCCCTGAAAAAGGGCACGATTATAAGTTTATAGACCGCCAAATAAGAGAAATGTTTACTGTTGGCGGTACGGATGTGTACTTACACAAATATCTAGGGCCGCAAAATACTCCTGTAGATCAGGCTACAGCAGATCAGCCGCACTACGATGTTATAAAAGAAACAAATATACAGGATCTTCTATTTTTAGAAAATCGTGACAGAAAGTATAGCGAAGACATTTACAGAATACGTGGGCATTATCAAGTACAAGATTTAGATTTTAACCTGAGTCAATTTGGATTGTTTTTAGATAACGACATGGTTTATATGACTGTTCATATAAACGATTTTGTAACTATTACAGGAAGAAAACCCATAGCAGGAGATGTTTTAGAACTTCCTCATTTAAAAGATCAATTTGCTTTAAACAATTACGATAAAGCAATGCCTAGATTTTTTGTCGTCGAGGATGTAAATCGAGCAGCTGAAGGGTTTAGTATGACCTGGTGGCCACACCTTTATAGATTAAAATTAAAGAAAATTTCTGACACGCAACAGTATGCAGATATACTTAAACGTCCTACAGATCAAGACGCAAACTATGCTGGAGATTATGATCCTGATAGGACATATAACGCTGGGGAAATAGTAAGGTATCAAGGAGTTCTTTATACTGTAACAAATTCAACAACAGGAAACGATCCTACTAATGTTAGTTATTTTAGTGTCTATAGCGGAAATACTTTACAAGAATTATTAAGTACATTTAATAAAAATATAGAAATTAACGATGCTATTATTGCTCAAGCAGAAGCAGATGCTCCTAAGAGCGGTTACGATACTAGATCGTATTATACATTGGCTACAGATGAAGATGGCAAACCTTCTCTTACTACAGCAGATATCACTGACGAGGACGCTAGTTCAACGGTTTTGGATTCTAGTAGAATACACGAGCGACCTATTCGTTCAGGATACAACGGGTACTTGTTAGGCGACGGATTGCCTGAAAATGGCGTAGATTTTGGTCACGGTACACAATTTCCTACTACTACTAGAGAAGGAGATTATTTTTTAAGAACTGATTTTATGCCTAATAGACTATTCAGATTTAACGGGGCAAGATGGGTTAAACGAGAAGATAATGTAAGAATGACTATGACCAATATTGATACTAGAAAGTCTGCTAAAACTGAATTTGTTAATAATACAAACACAATAACTATTGATGGCGAAACTGTTCCAGAGCGCCAAAGCTTATCTAAAGCACTTAGACCTAAGGCAGATTTATAATGTTGCATTTTTACGATGGACAAGTAAGACGATATCTTCTACAAATAATTAGATTATTAAGTAATTTTACTGTTAAGTATAGTGATGGTACTATTGTGAGAGTACCTGTAATGTATGGTGATGCTGATAGACAGGCAGCTCATATTGTAAATCAAAACAGCGAAAACACGTTATCTAGTGCTCCAAGGATTGCTGTATATATTTCTGATTTAGATTTAGATCGAAGTAGATTGTCAGATGCTTCTTTTGTAGGAAAAATTAATATTAGAGAACGCGATATAGACACTGACACAAATCAATATAATAGTAGTCCAGGGCAAAGTTTTACAATTGAACGACCAATGCCTACTCCTTTTACACTTACAGTTAAAGTAGATATATGGAGTACTAGCACAGATCAAAAGTTACAAATTTTAGAACAAATACTGACCTTTTTTAATCCTAGTCTAGAAATACAGACTACAGATAATTATGTCGATTGGGCTAGTTTGACGGTAGTAGAGTTAGAAGATGTTACTTTTAGTAGTAGATCCGTGCCACAAGGTACAAATATTTCAATAGATATTGCTACATTAAATTTAAAAACACCTATCTATCTAAGTCCTCCTATCAAAGTAAAAAAACTAGGAGTAATTACTAAGGTAGTATCTAGTGTGTTTGGCGGTATTTCTGGAGACCTTTCGTATATCGAAGGACTCGGAATGGATTTAGGTACCGGGTCGGTTACATTTAGTGATGTAATGTCTCAAGATAAAGTTACTATTGGAAACTTCGATATTTTAGTAGAACAAGCCAATGTTAAAATTACCAACAGAGGAACTACAGGTCCTTGGTTAAATTGGCGAGTGATACTAGATCAAAGTCCAGGAAAATATCAAGCAGGGTTAAGTAAACTTTACTTACTACAATTTGATGGTAGTGAGGTAGTAGGATATCTAAGTTTAAATCCATTAGATGAAACTATAATGGTTTCAAACTGGGACGAGGATACTTTTCCAACTAATGATATGATAGAAGGTCCTAGTAGATTGTCGACTAGTTGGGGATCGTTTGATGCTATAATTGATCCAACAAAAAATGGTCCTAATGGCTCGGGCTTAGATCCTGATATAGGAACTAGGTATCTAATTTTAGAAAGTATTGGTGGAGGTGTCATAGATACTTTTGTAACTAGTAATAGCTCTAAAAGAATAAACACAGGTATAGAATTTGATTTAGTTAACAGTCACGAACTTTATGTAGACGGTACTTTTACCTCAGCCAGCGGAACAGATAACAACGGTATATACTATCTAGTTACCCCAACAGCTATTCCGATTGGCAGTACAGTAACTTACAAATTAAATTTAAATCAAGACGGTCCAGATGCTTGGAAAAATTCCGATAACAGCGATTTTATAGCAGATGCTAATGACATTATTGAGTGGGATGGATCTAAATGGCATATAGTATTTTCAGCAAAAGAAAGCTCAGACCAGTTGCTTTATCAGACAAATATGTATACACTAACACAGTATAAATGGAACGGTGTAAGCTGGGTTAAATCATTTGAAGGCGAATATAAGAAGGGACAATGGAGACTAGAGCTATAGAATTAGTAGACTGTTCTGGTGCGTTGATTTGCTCGAAAGACACACGTCGATTTTTATTACTTCAAAAAAATACAGGCAAACATTCGGGTCATTGGGGGTTAGTTGGTGGTACGAATCAATCTGGAGAAACTGCTTGGCAAGGGCTTCAACGAGAAATTGAAGAAGAACTTGGATACCTTCCAGAAATAAAAAAAACTATTCCTTTAGAACGTTTTGTCAGTAATGACAGTATGTTCAATTTTCATACATTTTTTTGTGTAGTACCTACAGAATTTGTGCCTCTATTAAGTAATGAGCACAGTTCTTGGGGGTGGTTTACTATCACCTCACCACCTAAACCTTTACACAAAGCATTGGATCTTAGTCTGCGTAATAAAATTATACAAACTAAGATCCAAACTATAACTGACATTATCGACAGTCTTTAAGCTTGAGCTTCGCCCCAACGTAAAACAATATTAGAATTAATCGCTGCTCCGGTTACCTTATACACATTAATAGCTAGTACATCAGGTCCGTTAGGATAAGTTCCTCTTCCGCCTAGTGTGGTATTTGTAAGTTCTTTAAGTTCGCTTAAGTCTAGTACACTAGTTGTTCCCGGACCAGCAACGAATGAAAATACAGTTTCTCCAGGCTGCGCATAAGGCGGAATACCAAATTTAAACTGTAGTGTGGTAGTTCCAGGAACAAAAGCTGAGCCAATACTAGACTGATTAAATGTTACACGATAGTAGGATGTGCCAAAATAATTTTGAACATTAGCACTGCTCACAAAAGTACCGCCTGGGTATTTTGTATTATCGTCTACTTCAGTACCAGTTGTTGCTCCAGAAGAAACCCAACTTGCGCTTTGGAAGAACAACACAGATGTATTAGTAGTATTGTAAGCTTTAGTTACAGTTAACGTAGAATTACCAGCTACGTTTTGATTAGCATTTTGATTCATTGCTACGAACCAAAGAGGCCCTAATACACCGTCATTGTACCAGAAACTTATTTGTGTGATAGTAGCATTAGCCGGAATACCAGTACCACTAATTCTGTCACCCACTGCTAGTCCTTGACTTATATATGTATTCCTATCAGATTCTGTAATCGCAAAATAATTTTCATTGTTTTGAAGGCTTCTGTTACTACGCCAACTTAATGCTCTGGCTGTAATAGATCCTGTAGGAAATGTTAATGTAGTAGCTGTAGCAGAAGTACTGCCTGCTGAACTCCAGACTACCGAACCGCCAGGTGCGATTTGACTAAAACTTGGTTGGCCACCTTGTGCTGATCCTTGTAATCCAGACCAAGAAATATCTGACGGGCTAACGGGATAATTTTGTGGATTTAGTACACCTTCTACAACGATACCGCCGGTACCACTATCTGCTGTAATTTCAATACCCTTTAGTAACAATTGCGCACGATTTAGTAACTCACGTTCCCCTAAATCTCCTACAATCGCATTACTCACACTAGGTGCTAGTCTAATAAGAAAAGCTGTTCTTTTAGTTGTCGAAATACTAACGTTTGTAGCAGCATAGTTAAACAAGTAGCCGCGATCTTCGTCGAACCTTCCGTCTGTTAAGAACGCACTACCCCAGTGACTAATAATAGGACTTACTGTATTAGAAACAAGCACTACTCCAGTATTATATTCATGTGAATTTGCAGACCCAGCTGTAAATGTTCTTGATGCTCCTGCTACAAAATTAGTCATAGGTGCTGCTCTCGTACATCCTGTTAGTGTATTTCCACTCTTTCCTGTAAAGGCAACAAGTTCGTTATCTATTAATACTACTCCGGATTCGTTTGGAAAGTTGGTAGCATCTGTTAACGGAATCGTTGTTTGTGAAGATGTAATAGAACTAGCTAATTTATCTCTGGCTCCTTCATTAATAACTTCGTATCTAACCGGCAAGTTACCAGTTCGCATATAAGCTTCAGTATTAGTATTACTATTTCTAATACGGTGAACAAAAACATAATTACCGTCGCTACCTCTTAACATAAAATCAATAAATCCCGCACCATACCAAGTATATTGAATTCCAATCATCTGCATAGTGGATGTATCTACATTATATCCGCTAGGTCCATTGCCGTCTAATCTGTCTAAATTAAATTGGTCCTGAGGTATAATTATGTCTTCAACTTTACATAGTTTGCTGTTAACTGCGTCTACAGCTCCTCGATAATCAGGAGTCACTGTCATACTTGTTTGACTGTCTATACTAGCAACACAATGAGTCATGCCTTTAATAACAATCTTATCGCCGGCACTTAACTGATCTCTAAATCTAGTGTTTGTACCTGTAATTAAATTTGTATCTCTAGTTATACTAACTGTGCCTGCTAATTGGAATGTACTAGTTCTTCTACCAACACTTAAAGTCTGACCATCATATTGCCAAAAAATTCCATTTTGTTCATCAAACGTGCCGGCCCTTACAGTAGCTCCGTGCCAACGCACAAGACTCATTTGTGCTTGACCTGATAGAGTAGCATAGACATTTCCTAACACAGTTTGTGCTTGTATTCTAAATTGTCTTTCATTAATAATATCAGTAACAGTATACTCCCCGTTATATCCAGAAGTAACAACTCCTTTAATTTTGATTACTCCGCCGATCTGGCATCCATGATCTACATCATCGGTGACCACGGTGATGTATGAACCAATACTAGTTCCTGTTGCTGTTAAACTTTGTAAATCATAACTAGGAGCAAACAACGCACCAGTAGTGTACATTACTCCTTTACCTGACTGATAACGAATGTATTTTTTACTCATACGAATTGCTTGAGCACCATGCTGCGGACCACCAGTTCCTAACTGTACGCCGCCGTCGTAGGGCCTATGTATAAAGTATGCATCTGATCGTGTGTATACCGTTCCTGTAAGTGATATTGTCGATGTATCTATTGTTCCGCTGGTTCTTGCTGTGTAACGAATTCTTGTTGGTGTTGGAACACTTTCTACAAAAAATGGGCCTGCCGCATATCCGTGATTAGTTCCATTACTATTAATAGATGTAGTGATGCTAGCTCCAGGAACCAATCCGTGTGCTGTAGTAAAATCTACTTGAATACCGGCAATAGCAGCATACGCTATCGAAGTAGCATCTGCTATAGTTCCTATGGTAACTTCACTCAAAGATATTGCTGAAATAAAGTCAAGTACACTTCCAGATATAGCATTACCTGATTCTAACACAAGTTGAATGGCTCCAGTTCCACCGTCTATCTGAGTAACAGTCATTGTTAGGTTATTAGTTGGTATTGTTCCGCCAACTGAGCTACCAGTGATAGTTAGCACATTGCCAACTTTGTAGTTGCTGCCGCCACTTGTTATTGTAGCAGTATACGCTCCTGCAAATCTAGAAACTGTAAATACTGCGCCTACTCCTGAATGAGAAAGATTACTACATGACAAATTAGTAAACACTGTGTCGGTTCCTAAGGCACTACCCAATGTTCCGTATGTTAAAATTTCTCCCAACCCGCCCACTGTTTGAACATTTATAAACAAATCATTTTCAGGTGTTGATCCTCCTAGCAGATCGCCTGTAATAACAATTTGATCTCCAGGATTAAAATTACTACCTGGATTAATATTAGTTACAGAATACAAGCCTGCTGAAGAATCTCCTGTATCACTTCTGACTACATTCCAAGTACTATTAATACCTGATCCTGTAGTAGTCGATTGACTTACAGGACTATAGGTTATTGATCCATTTACACTTGTTCCTGAAAATGCAATAGGAATCGAACTGTCAACATTAGCAACCGACCCGCCGCTATCTACACTTAAAATTGTAATAGTAATATCGTTTGTAGTATCACTACCGCCTAGTAGACTTCCTAGAATTCTTACTCTATCACCTACTAGATAGTTCGATCCTCCATTAGCAACACCTACATATTGATATGATCCGTTTACTCTAGCAAAGTTAAAGGTCGCACCTGAACCAATTGGATTAGTAAGTGTAGCTGATAAGCCTGTATAAACTTCTGATGAACCAATCTTAGGCGCAGCTAATGGAGCACTTAAACTAACAGTAGTTCCTGATATGCCAGTTACAAAAATAGCTGTTCCAGTTCCATTATCGATACCCATGCCTTCTAGAATACCAGAGGCATTTTCTACTTCTATAGTAGTATCACCTATTATAGCACTAGAAGCAGCGCCAGTCTGTACTGCTACACCGCCAGATCCAACAACACCAGTTACCTGTGTTCCAGGATTAATTCCAGAAGCTGTTAGCGGGGCACCAATACTAGGAGGAGTTCCTATAAATGCTATTTGATCGGACCCGGATGTAGTAATGAACTCTGAAGTAATTGTTCCAGCACTTCCTGGACTATATATGCTAAAAGAAGGAGTTCCTAAACTAGCTCCTGTATAAAAAGAAGCTTTTCTTAATTGTGTATAAGCAGTAGCCAAAACTTGACCGTTTGATGTTCCGACTTTACTAGCACTATAGTAAGTAAACGTTGAAGAAGTCGGTACAGTATTGACCAAGAAAGTACCTTCTGCTCTGCTGAACCCAGTGATAGTGTTAGCTAGTGCTTTAATTGTAATCGGAGTTCCTACTGTAAAACCGTGTGGGCCTGCTGTAGTAACTGTAATCAAACTAGCACCAACATTTCCTGTCCCTACGCTGGCATCTGTAACTACAGTCGAAACTGCAGTATCTGTTCCTGGAATTTCATATACGCTTGGGTATTGTCTGAGCAATCCAATAGCTTGCCATTTTGTTGGTTGTAGCCCGTATTCAAAGTCAGCATCAAGCATAGACTGTGGTGTTGCTACACGCATACGTTCAATAGCATCTGTACCAAAGTCCCAAGGACGTATGGTCATTTCGTTCTTTTCTACAAAAATTTGTATATCATCCGAAGAACTACAAGTACTGGTATCAATATCTAATGTAATTGTAGTTACATAATCTGCTGTTTGGAGAAATGCTGGATAATCGTCATCTCTACTAAATCCGTTACTATTGTATGTGTCAAAATAATCTACTACAGCTCCGTAATCGGCGCTGCTAAAATTATAAAGAATTTCATTATTAGTTGTATTAGTAATTAATAGTATTTCTTCAAGATTAATTTTTCCTTGTACCTTAATTTGCGTTACACCGTTACTTCTTGCTGGTATACTAGACAAACCGTTTTCTATCACAGTGGTAAGAATATTTTCTAAATTATAAATTCTTGAACTAGCAGCAGTTTCATATGTAATACCATTATTTGTGTATCTTGAAACTATAACTTGTAAGGGAGTGTAAGCAATCTGCGGAAAAATGTAACTATTAATTAAATCTCTAATAAACTCGTGAGTTTTAATTTCCGGACGTCTGTCGCCGTCGACTTGCGGAACTCCCGATTCCCAGTATCTACTTGCTACAAATCGTGTTTCTATATTTCCACCAAATCGCAAATCATTGGCATAAGCGTCTAATACATATCCGATATCTCTTTCGCATTTACTAGTGTCATACACGTAACCCGAAAAGTTTCGCAGACTTTGAGTAATTGGTACTAAAGGTAAACTATTTAGACCGTTGGTTATTACACTAGTAACGACACTTGCTAGACTGGTTATTATTGCTGTTACGCCGGATTCAGCTGCTGATCCAGACAGATTTTGTGTGCTAGTAACAGGACTTTGAACACTGCTATAAGCTACTTTAGGTAAAATATTATTATTAATAATATCACGTAATTTAGTATGCGCAGCTACTTCTGGAAGTCTATTACCGTCAACTTGTGCAGTAGTACCAACCCAATATTGACTTATTGAATCTCTAGTTCCTTCTTTCCCTCCATAACGTATGTCGTAAATATATCCGTCAATAATATATCCTACATCTCTTTTACATTTAACAGCGTCATATGTATACCCTACAAATGGAGCAATATTTCCTGCTACTTGTGTCGCTATCCATGCTGTAATTTCGTCTTTGAGGAATTCTTTATTGTTAGTTAATAAGGTTGCAGCGTTAGGATATAAATTTAAATTTGTTAGAGCAATAAGGCCTGAATTAATGGTATTAATAACAACACTAGCTAGTGTAGCAATAATAGTCGTAGTTCCTGCTTCAGCAGTACTACCAGATACATCTTGAGTAGTAACTACTGGATTCTGCGCACTAGTATAAGGAAGTTTTGCTAAGATAAAATCATCGATAATATCTCTTAGTTTTGTATGTGCTGCTACTTCGGCTGCTCTAGATCCGTCTACTTGAGCTACTCCTCCTAACCAATATTGTTGAGCAGCTTCTCTTGTTTTTTCTGTTCCGCCGTTTTTTAAATCTGAAATGTAAGCTTCAATAACATATCCAACATCCCTTTTACATTTAGATGCGTCGTAAGTAAACCCTACAAATGGAGCAATATTTCCTGCTACTTGTGTCGCTATCCATGCTGTAATTTCGTCTTTGAGGAATTCTTTATTTCTAGTTAATAGACTAGCAGCATTAGGGTATAGATTAGTAGTTTCAAGAACACTTAATCCATTAGTAATGACATCTAGTAGTACCTCTGATAAGGAACTTAATCTTTGCTGCATGTGTGTTTCAGCATCAGAACCAACTGTGCTTTGAACTACTCCTGCTACTTGTTCTGTAGGATACAAACTTCTAGTAAAAACATATTTGGTTATAATATCTCTTAGCTTAGTATGCGCCCAAATTTCTGCTTGTCTGGTTCCGTCTACTTGGGGAGTACCGCCTAACCAATATTGTTCTGCTACATATCGTATTTGTTCATTACCACCGTATCTTAAATCGTAAATATAAGCATCAATGACATACCCAACATCTCTTTCACACTTGTCGGCATCATATGTATAGCCTGCGAAAGGACCGTTACTAGCTGCTACTCTAGCTGCTATGTACGCTCTAATTTCTTTCTTTAAAAATTCTTTATTGTTAGTTAATAATCCAATTGCGTTAGGATTCAAATTAATCGCAGTGTCTGTAGCTATACTATTACTAATGTAAGTATTAGCTTCTTTTTGTATAAAAGATTTATTATTAACAAGTAAAGTATACGCATTAGGATAAGCATTACTGCTACTAGCGGTACCTGGTAAAAATACATAATTTTGAATTCTTTTCTTTGCCATTTAGTTCTCCGTTATCCGCCAAGTGCTATGGCTAATGCTGCTGCTGTGGCGTCAACATAGTCTTTTCTTGTTGCTTTGTTTGGGCCCGAAGGCGCATTATTAATTGTAACTTCGTCTGCTGTAACATTATCAACTGTTAAATTATTATTGATAGTCACGTTTGTTGCTGTAATAGTTGTAGAATTAATTGTAGTAATATTTCCTGTAGTACTATTTAAAGTAGTTATAGTACCATTAGTACTATTTAAAGTTGTTATTGTTCCTGTAGTGCTTACTAATGAAGTTGTATTTGTTATTGTAAATGTAGCGGGTCTAGGAGTAGTAAGACCAATAGTCATATTATTAATAGATCCCGCTACACTTGGATTAATGGTAAGTGTTCCGTTTCCTGTTGGGGATAAATCTATTATGCTGTCGTACGCATTCGCATTAACGTTTCCGTTTACAAACACATCAGATAAAAATGCTGTGTTAGTAGAGGTCAAATCTACGAATGTTCCGTCTCTTGGAGTTATGCTTCCTATTATTACATTATCTATATTTCCTACACCGCCTGAGCTGGTTATTGTAACAATTCCGCCAATTACTGTTAAGCTTGTTCCTACTGTTAAGTTTGTAGAATTTAACGAATTTACATTTAGTGTACCATTGGCAACAGTAAATCCAGATGTCTGAAATCCGTATTCTGAATAAAATTTACTTTCTTGAATTGTTTTAGTTATAGAAGCTGCTACAGGGCTACTTATAGATTCAGCATAGTCGGCAATAAAAATTACTCGTGCTCCGTCATATGATATATGACTTGGATTCGCTCTTAATGATACGTAACTGTCATTAATGTCAATTGAAAAATCTGCTATTTTACCTAATGTACCAATTCTTCCGTAGTCTATTAAATTTACACTATTTTGTGTAGCAACTACTGATAAATTTACAGTTTCTTTTGTGTGACTATCGTACTCTATTGTAACCTGATAAGAAACGCTAGAAAAGTCGCCAATGTACCAGCGGTCAATTTCAACATTTAATGAACTATAAATTTGTACCCATTGCCCTTTATGAGACCAGTTAACACCGGGTTTTAACCGTAGTGTAGAATGGACACCTTGATCAAAAAAACTAGGAAAGTTTAACATGTAATTCTGCCAATATTAACTATATTTAGCATATCGTTATACTGGCAGAATTTGTAGGATTAGTTAGAAATTTTTATTAATTTTCCGTACTCTGGGAGGAACAAAAACTCGATATCGCTGCGTATTAGTGTGCTAATAGCATCGTCCAGGGTTTCAACTAACGGATCACCGCCTAAATTGAAGCTGGTATTAAACAAGATAGGAATTCCTGTTTTTGTGTAGAAAGCATCTATCAGGTTGTAGAAATGAGCGTTTTGCTCTCGTGTAACGGTTTGGATTCTACAAGTACCGTCTACATGTATTACGCTAGGTATTTTTTCTGCTACACCAGGTTGGCAGTTTACAGCATACATCATATGAGGACTTTCATCCATGCCTCTAAGATCAAACCATTCGTGTACCTTGTCTTGTAAAATAGTACCAGCAAATGGACGGAAGTATTCT